>Ga0224505_10001138_pt1 | contig 17274 bp, 14 predicted proteins | sample SF_Jan12_sed_USG_FD_169102 | JGI IMG/M metagenome (GOLD analysis project Ga0224505, IMG submission 169102) | Sediment microbial communities from San Francisco Bay, California, United States - SF_Jan12_sed_USGS_4_1 | ecosystem: Environmental > Aquatic > Marine > Sediment | place: USA: California... | reverse complement strand
GATCCGCATGGACATGTCTTTCAAAGGCCGTGAAATCCATCGGCAGCTTGCTGGCAGCGATCGCGCTCTGCCAGTCCGCCAGGTCCACCTGGCGATCGCCCAGCAGCATAGTGGCGGACCGGGCGATGGCACGGACCCGGAGGTCGAGATTGAATCGGTCCCGCAGCCACTCCCGGCGGCTGTTGATCTGATCCAGCAACTCTCCCCCGACGGTGCCCGGGCCGATGAGCCCGATCGACAGCGTCTTGGCGGACAGGTAGAAGCCCGAATGTACGGCGCGCAGCGCACGAGTCGCGTCGGCCGTATCGACGACGGCCGATATGTTGCGTTCAGACGAGCCCTGGGCGATCGCGCGGATATTGATGCCGGCCCTGCCGAGCGTACCGAAAAAACGTGCGGCTACGCCCGGCGTGCCGGCCATGCCGTCGCCAACGACGGCGATGATGCTCTGCCCGTCGGTCACGTCGACACTCTGAATCTGGCCGCTGGCGAGTTCGTCCGCGAACGCGTCGCCGACGACCTGCCGCGCCCGCGCCGCCAGGGTCTGCGGTACCGCGATACAGATCGAGTGCTCAGAACTGGCCTGGGAAATAAGCGTGACCGACACTCCGGCCGCCTTCAGCGCCGCGAACAAACGATCGGCGGTGCCCGGCACGCCGATCATCCCGGCACCCTCGAGATTGACCAGCGCCATTCCCTCGATGGCCGTGATGCCCTTGATCGTCCCGCCATCTTCGGCGACCGCGCCGATCCTGCTGCCGGGATGTTCGGGTGCGAAGGTGTTCCTTATCAGGATCGGGATGTTATTCGCGACCGCCGGCCCCATTGTCTGGGGGTGTATGACCTTGGCCCCGAAATAGGCGAGCTCCATGGCCTCGTTGTAGCTCAGCGACGAGATGATCTGCGCTTCGGGAATGCGGCGAGGGTCGCCACTCAGCACCCCGTCGACGTCCGTCCATATCGTCAGCTCGCTGGCCTTGGTCAGCGCCGCAAAGATCGCGGCCGAGTGATCGCTGCCATTGCGGCCCAACGTGGTTTGGACGCCGTCTTCGTCGCTCGCGATGAAACCGGTGATAACCGAGATGCCGCTGAAGGTCGCTGGAAGCACCTGCGCGAGTTTCTTGCGGGCGGCGCCCCACAGAACCAGCGGGCCGAGATCGCCATGCCGGATGACCAGCACCTCGCGCGCATCGATCCAGTGTCCGGCAACTCTCGGTCCCAGCTGGCCGGCCAGGTAGGCAGCCAGCAAGCGGGTCGACCACAGCTCACCGTAACCCGCGAGGACGTCGCGGTGTTGCTGGCTGGCCGTGCGGGCGGCAGACACCTGCACCAGCACGTCCCCGATCGCCTCGGCGTCGGCACTCCACGCGTCCAGTATCGCGACCAAGGAGTCGGCAGCGAGCAAGGCGCGTGCACAGCGGGTATAGCGCTCGCCGAGGCCCTGCAGCTCCGTCGCCGCCGCCGCGTCGTCGGTTTCGGCCAGGACGGCAAGCCGGAGCAGCTTGTCGGTCGTACCGCCCATGGCGGATACGACGATACCGAGATTGACGCCGGGATCGGCCTGGTAAATGTCGGCGACGATCCTGCCGACACGCTTGAAGCACTCCGCGTCGGCGAGGCTGCTGCCGCCGAACTTGTGAATTTTCCAGTGGGATGATGTCACTTGATTCCGACCGAGGCCAGGACACACAAAGCCGCTAATCATAGCGGCACTTACGGGAAGCGTCCGCTGTTTCTTGAGAAATTATCGTCGCTCCGGCGCCGGGTACGGGCCGGGGAAAGGATGGTGGGGGCACCAGGATTCGAACCTGGGACCAGCGGCTTAAAAGGCCGATGCTCTACCGGCTGAGCTATACCCCCGCTTGCCCGCGGCGCCGTGCTCGACGAGGCGTCGGCCGCCGCAAAAACGCAGCGCGGGAGCCTGCTGCTCCCACGACGGGCCCGCATGATACCGGACCGGGTCCAAATGACAAGCCGACCGCTGCCGCCCTCGTTCCGGCAACGCCTCAGTGTCCCTCGTCGCTCATGCGTTTCAGGCGCTGCTCGGCCAGGCGTGCCGCCGTGCTGTCGGAAAATTCCGTCGTCACACGGGTCAGGGCCGACCGTGCCTCGTTCCAGCGCTTGAGCTCGTAATTGCAGTAGCCCATCTTCAGCAAGGCGTCCGGCAATTTTCGCGAACGCGGGTAACGGTCGATCACGGCCCGAAACTGGCCGAGTGCGTCCTCGAACTTGTCGGTGACGTAGTACGACTCGGCCAGCCAGTATTGTGCATTGTCGGCGAGCTGACTGTCGGGAAACGTGACCAGGAACTGCCGGAAAGCGGCGGCCGCAGGTTCATAACGCTGCTCTTTCAGGAGTTCGAACGCCGCCTGGTAGTTTTCCCGGTCGGTGCCGCCGGGCACCGGCAGGTCCCCGGCGCCCGGGGCGGCGGTCGCCGCTGCGGAGCCCGGACCACGTTGCATGCCACGCTCGAGTTCCTGGATTCGCTCGTCGAGATCCATGTACAGGTCGCGCTGGCGTTCGTCCGATCCTTCCGCCTGGTACGCGAGCGTTTCCGCCCGGCCCTGCAACTCCGCCGTCCGCCTCTGCAACTCGTCCATCTGCATCGTCAGCTCGACGAGGCTGCCGTTAGCCAGGATTCGCTCGATCGCCTCGATACGCCGCTCGAGTTCCGCCAGCCGGAGCTGGACCGGATCCTCGCGCGGCGGATTCATCATGGTGCAGCCGCCGGCCAGCAAGGCCGCCGTGACGACGATAATGCCGGACCCGGCCCGCTTGTATGTCGCAGGCATCAATTGCCGACCTTGATCTCGACGCGTCGATTCAGCGAGTAGGATTCCTCGTCGCTGCCGAATGCGGCCGGGCGTTCCTCTCCGAAGCTGACCGTCGCTATCTGGCTGGCGGAAGCACCCTGGATCAGGAGCATCCGGCGCACCGCCTGCGCTCTGCGTTCACCGAGACCGATGTTGTACTCGCGCGAACCGCGTTCGTCTGCGTGCCCCTCGAGGCGTACCCGCAGCCGGGAGTTGTTCGCGAGCTGGTTGGCATGCTGCGCGACCAGGTCCGTGTACTCCGGCCGCAGTTCCGACTGGTCGAAGTCGAAATAAATGATGGTGCCCAGCTCGCCGGCGCCCATGCGGTCGTCGCCGAATTCCTCGCCGCCCTCGAGTCCGTCACGGCCCATGCCGGCGGTGCTGCTGCCGTCGTCGGTATCGTCGATGCCGCCGGAGGTCGGGTCCGGATCCGGCAGGGTCGGGCTGCTGCAGCCGGCCACAACGAGCAGCGCGGCGCCCAGAATAAGGTGGAATTTCATGAGGGTATCCTTTAAAGACAATTGCCCAAGCCAAGTAAAGTACGTTTTATTCCAACTGCTTGCAGATGATACTTGATTCACTTTCGAAATACTGCTGCCTTAGAAGCGCGGGAACGGGGACCAGACGGGCTCGCGTACGTCGATCTGCCCGCCGGCCAGCTGCTGCCGCACGAGTCCGTCGGCCGAGACGGTTTCGAGTACGCCGTTGCCGCCTTGCCGGGTCGCGTAGATGAGCGTATCGCTGTTCGGCGCAAAACTCGGCGACTCGTCCTGGCTCCCGGCGGAGAGGACGAGCAGGTCCTTGCGTTTCATATCCATGACCGCGATCCGGTAATTGCCCCGATCGAGATGCACCATCGCGAGCTTGCTGCCATCCGGCGACAGCCGGGGGCGTGCATTGTAGCTGCCCTCGAAGGTCACGCGCTCCGGCGTGCCGCGGCCGTCGGCGCTCACCCGGTAGATCTGCGGCCCGCCACTGCGATCCGACGTGAAAAAGATCTCCTTGCCGTCGGGAGACCAGGAACCCTCGGTATCGATCGCGCGGTTCGTGGTCAGGCGGGTCAGCTCGCGACTCGTCAGGTCCAGCACGTGAATGTCGAGATTGCCGTCGGCGCCGCCGAGGGTCAGAACGAGCTGGCGCCCGTCCGGCGAGAATGCCGGCGCACCGTTGATGCCGGGCCGGCTCGATACCTTGATCCGGTTGCCGGTTCGGAGCGTCTGCACGAACACCGACGACACGTTGTCCTCGAAAGACACATAGGCGAGCTGGCGGCTGTCCGGCGACCAGGCCGGCGACATGATCGGGTCCGGCGATTCCATGATGGTCTGTTCGTTTTCGCCGTCCGCGTCCGAGATTACGAGGCTGTACAGCCGGCTGTTGCCCGAGCCCTTGGCGGTTACGTAGGCGACCTGCGTCCCGAATACGCCCGGTATGCCGGTCAGCTTCTCATAGATCATGTCGGCAGCGCGGTGGGCTGCCTTGCGCATCGTGCCCCGGCTCGCCGGCATCCGGTAGCCGACGAGCTGCTGCCGGCGGAACACGTCGAACAACTGGAATTGCAGGCTGTATGCGTTTGCGCCGGTCTGCTCCAGGCGTCCGACGACGACCGCTTCGACGCCGAGTATCGACCAGTCGTCGAAATCGATCTCCGTGCCCGTCGTCGGCTTCTGGAGCATGTCCGCCACGGGTATCGGCGCGAACCGGCCGCTCCGGGCGAGGTCCGCCGCGATCACGCTCGCGATGTCCAGCACCTCGTCCGGCGTGGTGCCCTGGAAACCGAAAGGCACGATGGCCACGGGGGTTTGCTTGCCGACACCCTGGGTAATCCGGATCGTAAGCTCGGCCAGCGCCTGCCCGCCGAGCAGCGCGGACAGCAGGAAGGCCAGTGCCACCCGGTTCGTAAGCTTCAGCATGATTCGGATCCCGTTGTTCATTGGCGTCCTATTGTGTCGGTTCGAAGATGAATCGCAAGTTTCGCTCGAAGAGGCTCGGATCTTCCGGCTGGGGGAGCGGCGATGCCTTGTACACGGCGGCTTCGACGGAACGCCTGACGTTCTCGTCGCCGTTGCAGCTTTCCACCACCACACTGACAACTTCCCCGTTCGGAAGTTGCCTGACGGAAACTTCGCAGCTGGTGTCGGCTCCCGCGCTCGGCGGCTGGATCCAGTTTCGCTCGATCTTCTGTTGCAGTGCATACATGTAGCGTGCCATCGCGCCGGCGTTCATCGCGTCGAGCCGCTGCTGCTCCGCCGTGAGTTCTTCCTGCAGCCGGCGCTGCCGCTCGGCTTCCTCGGCCTCCCGGCGCCGCCGTTCATTCTCAAGCCGCTGCCGCTCGATCTCCTCTACGCGCTGCCGCTCGGCCTCCGCGCGGCGCCGCTCGAGTTCCTCTTCCTCGCGGCGCTTGCGCTCGGCATCGGCCTTCTGCTGCCGGTCGCGCTCCGCCGCCTGTTCCCGGGCGATGCGATCGCGTTCGGCCTGCAGGTCCTGCTGGCGCTTGGCCTCCTCGGCCGCGGCCCTGAGGCGCTCTTCTTCCGCAAGATCCGGTTCCGGCTCGGGTTCGGGTTCCTGCACGGGTTCCGGTTCGGGCTCCGGCTGCCGTGGCGGAGGTTCCGGGCGCCGCCGTGGCGTCTCCTCCTGCACCAGGGTCGCCTTGATGGCCAGCGGCACCGCCGGCATGACGGGCCGCGAGAAGTCGTAGACGAGCACGAGCGCGGCAAACAGCGCACCGTGCAGGCACAGGGCCAGGAATACCGGGATGACGTTGTACCGGTCTCGCATATGCCGCGGGTCCGCCTACTCCGGCACCGGGTAGGTATCGAGCGGATCGGTCACAAAGCCTACGCTGTCCGCGCCGCCCTGCTGCAACAGCACCATCGCGCCGACGACGTTGCCGTAAGGAACCGCCCTGTCCGCCTTGACGAGCACCGGCGTGTCCGGCCGGTTATTCAACACGGCACGCGTGCGGCGGACGATTTCCTCGGCTCCGACCGGGGTTTCCTCCTCGTCGCCGACGTTGAGATACAGGTTGCCGGAAGCGTCGACACTCAGCACCAGCGGCTGGTTCGCCGCGTCATTGATCGGCTCGGCCCCGGCCTTCGGCAGCTCGACCTTGATACCCTGGGTCAGGAGCGGCGCGGTCACCATGAAGATGATCAGCAGCACGAGCATGACGTCTATGTAGGGGACGACGTTGATCTCGCCCATCAGCTTGCGCTTTTTCATCGTCGACATTTCAGGATGCCTTGCGGGACGAATGCCGCTGAAGGATGCTCGTGAACTCCTCGGTAAACCCGTCGTAGCGCGTCTCCAGGCGAACGACCTTGTCCGCGTAGCGGTTGTACGCGACGACCGCCGGGATCGCCGCGAACAGGCCCATCGCGGTTGCGACGAGGGCCTCGGCGATGCCTGGTGCCACCATCGCGAGCGTAGCCGTCTGCACCCCCGCAAGCGCGCGGAATGAATTCATGATGCCGATGACGGTACCGAACAGGCCGACGTACGGACTGGTGGAGCCGATCGTCGCAAGGGTCGCCAGGCTCTGTTCCAGGCGGTCGACTTCGCGCATCTGGGTTACCCGCATCGCCCGCCGGCACTCCTCGACCAGTTTCTCGGGCTGGTAGCCCGGCTGCGCGGAGATTCGGCGGAACTCGCGGAAGCCGGATTCGAAGATGCTCGCCATCCCGACACCGCCGCCCTTCTGGCGCTCGACGTTTCGATACAGCGTGTTCAGGTCGCCGCCGGACCAGAACGTCGCTTCGAACTCGTCCGACGCATCCTTGGTCCGGTTCAGTAGCCGCCGCTTGGTGAATATGATGCTCCAGGACACGAGCGATGCAAGCAACAGCATCAGCATTACCAGCTGCACGACAAAGCTCGCATTCATTACCAGGCTGACGAATGACATATCGGTGGACATTTCAGGATTCCTCAAACAATGTTTCCGGCAAACGCGCTGGCTTCAGCGTATCCGCGTTCACGAAGGCCGCCCGTGTGGTGCCCCGGCATAGCAACTCGCCATCCAGCCGGTCCCTGTAGATGTTTTGCTCGATCAGGAAGCTGGCGCGGGCCCTGTCGAGCAGCCCGGCAGTGACGACCAGTTCGTCATTGAATTTCGCTGGCACCAGGAACTCCGCGCGCGATTCGACCACGACGAACATGCGCCGTTCCCCGTGCAGCAGCCGGTCCTGCTCGATTCCCAGCGAGCGTATCCACTCGGTGCGCGCCCGCTCCATGAACTTGAAGTAGTTCGCGTAGTAGACGACGCCCTGGGCGTCCGTATCCTCGTAGTACACGCGGACCGGCCAGGCGAACCTTTTCGGTGTGCTTGTCTGGCTCATGGCGCCATCAGTTCTGGTCGAACAGGGGCAACTCCGGCAACGGTTCGCGTTCCGGGGGCGTCAGGCCGAAATGAAGGTAGGCGTTGCGGGTCGCTACCCTGCCTCGAGCCGTGCGCATCATGAAGCCCTGCTGGATCAGGTAGGGCTCGATAACATCCTCGATCGTTCCACGTTCCTCGCCGACCGCTGCCGCCAGGCTGTCCACTCCGACCGGGCCTCCGTCGAATTTGTCGATGATGGTCTGCAGCAGCCGCCGGTCCATTGCATCGAAACCGAAAGGGTCGACTTCGAGCATATCCATGGCACGATTGGCTACCTCCTCGGTCACGACGCCGTCGGCCTGCACTTCCGCATAATCCCGCACGCGCCGCAGCAGGCGGTTGACAATGCGGGGCGTGCCACGGGCCCGCCGGGCGATCTGGTGGGCACCACCCTCCTCGATCGGCAGGTTGAGTATGTCGGCCGAACGGCGCGCGATCGTTTCCAGTTCGGTCACGCTGTAGAACTCCAGGCGCTGCACGATGCCGAACCGGTCGCGCAACGGCGAGGTCAGCAGCCCGGCCCGGGTCGTCGCACCGACCAGCGTGAACGGCGGCAGGTCGAGCTTGATCGAACGGGCCGCCGGTCCCTCGCCGATCATGATATCAAGCTGGAAATCCTCCATCGCCGGGTACAGCACCTCCTCGACGACCGGGCTCAGGCGGTGAATCTCGTCGACGAAAAGCACGTCCCTGGGCTCGAGGTTGGTCAGGATGGCGGCCAGGTCGCCCGGCCGTTCGAGCACGGGGCCGGAGGTCTGCCGCAGGTTCACGCCCATCTCGTTGGCCACAATGTGCGCCAGCGTGGTCTTGCCGAGTCCTGGCGGCCCGAAGATCAGGACATGGTCGAGCGATTCGCTGCGCTTGCGCGCCGCGGTGATGAAGATGCCCATCTGCTCCCGGACCGTCGGCTGCCCGACATACTCCCCGAGGGTGCGCGGACGGATCGCGCGGTCGAATGCGCGGTCTTCGCCAGCCGCGTCAGCGCTTCCCAGTCGGTCGCGTTCGATTCCGGCCATGTCAGTTGACCGCCTGCCGCAGTGCGTGGCGTATCATGTCTTCGGCGCTCATTTCGTCAGACCCGAGATTCCCCAGCAGGCGCTTCACCTCAGCCGGCTTGTAGCCCAGCGCGACCAGCGCATCGAAAGCCTCGCTGCGTGCGTCCGGCTTGACCGGATGCCGCGCGACCATCGGCACTGGCTGTCCCGCACCATCGACCCGATCGCGCATTTCGATGATCAGCCTCTCTGCCGTCTTCTTGCCGACGCCGGGTATCTTTACGAGCATCGCCGTGTCTTCGTGCTGCACGCAGCGACTGAAGTCGGCGACGCTCATGCCGGACAGGATACCGAGTGCCATCTTGGCACCGACGCCATTGATCTTCAGCAGCGCCCGAAACAGGTGCTTCTCGTTGTCCGTCGAAAACCCGTACAGCGTGTGCGCATCCTCGCGGACGACGAGGTGAGTCTGCAGCTGCACTTCGGCGCCCAGTTCCGGCAGTTCCAGGAAAGTCGACATCGGCGTCTGGATCTCGTAGCCGACGCCGGCGCACTCGACGATAATCGTCGGCGCCTGTTTCGTGGCCAGCCGGCCCCGGATCGATCCTATCATCGCAGCCCTGCTGCGATGCCGCCCGGGCGCAGCAGCGTGGTCAGGCGCCGCTGGTGGCCATGGCACAGCGCCGCCGCAATCGCGTCGGCCGCATCCGGCGACGGCGATCCGTTCAGGGCCAGCAGGGAAACGACCATGTGCTGCACCTGCTCCTTGCTGGCGCCGCCGGTGCCGACGACGGCCTGCTTGATTTCCCGCGGGGCATATTCGTGCACGCTGACGTTCGATCCGAAAGTCGCGCAAATGGCCGCGGCACGTGCCTGTCCCAGCTTGAGCGCACTGCCGGCGCTCCTGTGCACGAACACGCTTTCGATTGCGACGGCGTCGGGGCCGAATTCCTCGACGATCTCGCCCACCGACTGATAAATCAGCTTCAGTCGCTCGGGGAAGCTGCCGTCCGTACTGGTCACGGAACCACTGGCGACGTATATCGCCCTGTCGGCAATGAAGTCGACGACCCCGAAGCCCGTACGGCGGGAGCCGGGATCGATGCCAAGGATGCGGTAGCGACTGTTCAATGTGCCACTCAAAGCATCGCCAGGATGTCGTCCGGGATGTCTGCGTTGCTGTAAACGTTCTGCACGTCGTCCAGGTCCTCCAGGATTTCCAGCATCTTCACCATCGAACTTGCCGTATCCGCATCCAGGACGGCCGTGGTCGAAGCGCGCATCGTCAGCTCGGCCGACTCCGGCTCGAAACCGGCGGAGACCATCGCATTGCGAACGGCCTCGAAATCGCCCGGCTCCGTCAGGACCTCGACGGACTTGTCCTCATCGACGACGACGTCCTCGGCGCCCGCATCTATCGCGGCCGCCATGATCCCGTCCTCATCGCTGCCGGGCGGATACATGAGCTGGCCGACATGGTTGAACAGATAGGCCACCGATCCGTCGGCGCCCAGGTTGCCGCCGTACTTGGTGAATGCGTGCCTCACTTCGGCCACTGTCCGGTTACGATTGTCCGTCATGCAGTCCACGATTACTGCCGAGCCCCCGGGCCCGTAACCCTCGTAGCGAATCTCCTGGTAGTCGTCGCCGTCGAGGTCTCCCGAACCGCGCTTGATCGCGCGATCGATATTGTCTTTCGGCATGCTCTGCGCGCGAGCCTTGTCGACCGCCAGCCGCAGGCGGGGATTCGACGCGATATCGCCGCCGCCCATGCGAGCCGCAATCGTGATCTCGCGAATCAGTTTCGTGAACAGCTTGCCGCGCTTCTTGTCCTGGGCGCCCTTGCGGTGCTGGATATTCGCCCATTTGCTGTGTCCTGCCATAGAGTCCTGCGTCGTCCCGATTTTTCCGCCCCGGGCCCCAAAGTCGAATCGAATGCCCGGGTGTACGCCAAAAAGCGCGCCGGTATGTGCCTCCGCCGCGCCGCCGTAACCGCCCGATTTCCAGTTTGCCCAAGTTAAACTTTCGGCCCTCGCGATCGTGGGCGAAAATCCGGGCGTATGATACCGGTTCTGGTCTCCCGGCACACCATTGAAAACATTGCAAATGCAGGTTTCCCCGCAGGAAAAAGCGGAATCAGAGCAGGAAGCGGCCGGGCTCCCCGCCGCTGCCCGTGCCTTTATCGCGGCGCTGCCGCCCGCAGCCGGACTCGCCGAGGCCAGGGCCCGCGGCGAGGCCGTGCTCGCCATCGTCGAGCCGTTCGCGTTGCCCGGGCCCCTCAAAGCGGCCATTCTCCTTTACCCGCTGCTGCGCGACGAGCTGCTGAGCGCCGACAGCCTCGCCGGTACGCCGCTGGCAACGGTCGCCGCGGAAGCAGCCGGCCTGGCGCAGCTTGGCCGTTTCGAGCTGCCGGCGGACTGGCGCCCGGGCGAGGCCCTCGCGACCTCGCAGTCCGATGCCCTGCGGCGCATGCTGCTGTCGGTCGTGTCAGATCCGCGGCTGGTGCTGGCGCGGATCGGCGAGCAACTCCATCGGCTGCGCGAGGCGAAGTCCGCCCCGCTGGCCGAACAAAAGCGCTTGGCCGTCGAGACGCAGGAAATCTATGGGCCGCTTGCGAGCCGGCTCGGCGTCTGGCAGCTCAAGTGGGAACTCGAAGACCTCGCGTTCCGCTACCTCGATCCGGAAAGGTACAAAACGATAGCAAGGGCGCTAAACGAGAAGCGCGCCGAGCGCGAGCATTTCCTGGAAGACGTGAAAGTCACGTTGCAACGGGAATTGCAGGCGGCCGGCATCGATGCGGAAATCAGTGCCCGGCCAAAACACATCTACAGCATCTGGCGCAAGATGCGTCGCAAGGGCATCGATCTCGACCAGATCTTCGACATGCGTGCAATCCGCGTCTTCGTCCGCGACGTTACGCAGTGTTACGCGGCGTTGGGCATCGTGCACAATCTCTGGCCCTACCTGCGCGGCGAGTTCGACGACTACATCGCCAATCCGAAGGACAACAACTACCAGTCACTGCATACGACGGTCATTGGACCCGGTGGCAAAACGCTCGAAGTACAGATCCGGACATTCGACATGCACCGGCACGCCGAACTCGGTGTCGCCGCGCACTGGCGCTACAAGGAAGGCGGTGGCGCCGTTCGGGCTTTCGACCAGAAGATTCGGTTCCTGCGCCAGTTGCTGGAGCCGACGGAAACCGATAGCGACCTGCTGGACCAGCTTCGTGACGACGTGTTCGAAGACCGGGTCTACGCGATCAGCCCGAAAGGCGACGTCGTCGAACTGCCCGCAGGCGCCACGCCGCTGGATTTTGCATACCACGTACATACCCAGGTCGGGCATCGCTGCCGCGGTGCCAAGGTCAACGGGCGCATCGTGCCGCTGACCTACACGATCCGCAATGCCGATCGCATCGAGATCATCACCGGACCCGTGGCGCAGCCAAGCCGGGACTGGCTGAACCCGCAATTGCGCTACCTGGCGTCGTCACGCAGTCGCACGAAGGTCCGGAACTGGTTCCGTCAGCAGGACAAGGAACAGAACCGCCGGCAGGGCCGGGAAATCGTCGAACGCGAACTGGCACGCCTGAACGCCAGGGATATACCCATCGAACGGATCGCGGCGCAAGCCAGGATCGAGGATCCGGACAGCCTGTACAGCGCGCTCGGCTCGGGTGACCTGACTTCCGCCGCCATCGCGAACGCGGTACAACAGCTACGCCGGGAAGCCCCTCCCGACGAAATCGCAATACGCCGGCCCGCTCGCAGGGACGGCTCTGCTGCCGAGCAGATCGCGGTCCTCGGCGTCGGCGACCTGATGTGCAACTTCGCGCGCTGCTGCCGCCCCGTTCCCCCGGAAAAAATCGTCGGATACATCACCCAGGCGCGCGGCGTCAGCATTCATCGCGACGACTGCGGAAATTTCCTTAACCTGAATGCACGTAATCCCGAGCGCGTCATCGACGTGAGCTGGGGCAAAGCCGAGAATGCCGATTACCCGGTGGATCTGACCATCCAGGCTTTTGATCGGCACGGCCTGTTGCGGGATATCAGCGGGCTGCTCGCCGATGAGCGGGTCGACGTGGAGAGCCTGCAGACGCGGGCCGATCCCAAGAACCTTCAGGTGCTCATGCAGCTGAGCATATCGGTGCCCGACCTGCCGACACTGAGCCGGGTCATATCGCGTCTGGAGCAGTTGCCGAACGTAAGTTCCGTTCGACGCAGGACCTGAGGCGCGCGGCTACTTATTGGGAAAGTTCAGCGCACGCTTGTCGGCGGCCAGTGCGGCTTCGTGCATGGCCTCCGCCAGGCTCGGATGTGCGTGCACCGTCCGCTGAATATCCTCTGTACTTGCCGAGAATTCCATGGCGAGCACGGCTTCACTGATCAACTCGCCGGCCATGGGTCCGATGATGTGTACGCCCAGCACTTCGTCGTCGTCCGTCGCGGCGATGATCTTGACCATGCCAGCGGTCTGCTCCATCGCCTTGGCCCGACCGCTCGCCGCGAACGGAAACGTGCCGACCTTGTACGCCCTGCCGCCGGATTTGACTTCCGCTTCCGTCTTGCCGACCCAAGCGATCTCGGGAGACGTGTAAATGACGGAGGGTATGACGTCGTAGTTCAGTTCGGCTACCTCACCGGCGATCAGGTCGGCGACCAGGACGCCTTCCTCGGAGCCCTTGTGAGCCAGCATCGGACCGCGCACGCAATCACCGATCGCGTAAACCCCTGGGACGTTGGTCCTGCAATCGCCGCTGATCTCGATGAAACCGCGCTCGTCGAGGCGCACGCCCGAGTCGTCCGCGAGGAGTCCCTCCGTATAAGGCCTGCGGCCGACGGCCACGACGAGACGATCCACGGCAAGCTCGTGCGTCCCTTCCTTGTCCTCATACTCGACTGTGACGCCTTTGCCGGTGGCTTTGGCGCCCGTCATCCTGGCGCCAAGCTGGATCGCGAGACCCTGCTGTTTGAACTGCCGCCAGGCTTCTTTGGCAACGTCCCGGTCTGCCATGAAGAGGAACTCGTCGAGTGCCTCCAGGATCGTGACCTTGGCGCCCAGCCTGGCCCATACGCTGCCCAGTTCGAGACCTATGACGCCCGCACCTATGACGCCCAGCGTCCCCGGGACCTCGGAAAAATCGAGAGCGCCCCAGGAGTCGACAATGCGATCTCCGTCGAAAGGTGCCACGCTCAGTTCGATCGGCTGCGAACCGCTGGCGAGGATCACGTGCTTGGCCTGCAGAACCTCCGGCTGGCCGTCGACCGGCGTAAATTCGACCCGGCGTCCGCTGAGCAACTTCCCGTGCCCGACGAGCCCTTCGACCTTGGCGGCCTTGAAGAGCCCGGCAATGCCATTCGTCAGCTGCCGGACAATGCCGGCCTTGCGCTTCTGCATTGCCGCGACATCGATCTCCGGAGTATCCACCTTGATGCCATGCTTCGAAAACTCGTGCGAGGCACGGTGAAAAAGCTCAGATGATTCGAGCAGTGCTTTCGACGGGATGCAGCCGGCATTCAGGCACGTACCGCCGAAGGCATTGGCACCGTCGCGATTCTTCCACTCGTCGATGCACGCAACCTTCATGCCGTGCTGGGCAACCCGAATGGCGGCGATGTAACCCGCCGGACCGGCGCCGATTACTATAACGTCGAAACTTCTGCTCATTTGAACTCTCTCGTCAGGTGTCTGGGCGGCGATCGATTCGCGCTGGCCGGATTTACTCGAGCATCAAAGCTGCAGCAGCAGCCGCGCGGGATCTTCGAGCGCTTGCTTGATGGCAACGAGGAACTGCACGGCCTCCTTGCCATCGATGATCCGATGGTCATACGTCAGCGCGACGTACATCATCGGGCGCGCCACGATCTCTCCGTTTACGACCATCGGCCGTTCCTGGATGGAGTGCATGCCGAGGATTGCACTTTGCGGCGGGTTGAGGATCGGCGTGGACAGCATCGAGCCGAAAATTCCGCCATTGGTGATCGTAAACGTACCGCCGGTAAGTTCTTCGATGCTGATAGCGCCATCCCGCGCTCGCTTGCCCAGTTCGGCGAGCGTGCTTTCGATCCTGGCGAAACTCATTCGGTCGACGTCCCGCAATACCGGCACGAGCAAGCCACGGTCCGACGACACGGCGATGCCTATGTCGTAATAATCGTGATAGACGATATCGCTGCCTTCGACCGACGCATTGACGACCGGAAACTTTTTAAGCGCCTCCACAGCCGCCTTGCAGAAGAAGGACATGAATCCCAGCTTCGTCCCGTGCGCTTGTTCGAACGCGTCCCTGTATCTCGCTCGCAAGGCCATGACTTCGGTCAGGTCGACTTCATTGAATGTCGTCAACATCGCCGCAGTCTGCTGCGCCTCGACCATGCGCTCTGCTATGCGGGCACGCAGCCGGGTCATCGGTACCCGTTGGTCGGTCCGGCTGCGAACCCCACCGACCTCGATCGCGGCGGCCCCATCCTCGCCCGGCGCGACGTCCTCGTCGGAGTGGCTCTTGAGATAGGCCATCACATCGGATTTCGTGATTCGGCCGTCACGACCGCTGCCGCTGATGACCGCCGGGTCGAGGTCGTGCTCGTCCAGCAGGCGCCGCACCGACGGACTGAGCTTGTGCGCGCTGGCGCCGCCTTCGCCGCCTGCCGCCGCCTCATCGGCATCGGCATCGGCATCGCTCGCGTCCGCTTCGGCGGACGGCGCCTGAACGGGTGCGGCGGCCGCGCCCTCGCCTTCATCGAGTATGGCCAACAGGTCGCCGGCGGTTACCGTTGCGCCGTCCTTGATCCTGATTTCCCTGAGCGTTCCGGATGCCGGCGCGGGCACCTCGAGGACTACCTTGTCGGTCTCCAGGTCGGCTAGATTTTCATCCCGGTTGACCTTTTCACCGGGCTTCTTGTGCCAGGCTACCAGCGTCGCATCGCTGACCGACTCGGGCAGCGGCGGAACCTTGATCTCTATGCTCATTTACTTGTCCGTCTTTGATGCTTTCGATTTCTTGCCGGTTGGTCGCTTCGATTCGCTGGCGGACGATTTGACGTCCAGTGCCGCCTCGACCAGGGCCTGCTGCTGCTGAAGGTGGATTTTGAACAGGCCGGAAGCGGGCGCCGCGGCTCCCGGGCGACCGGCATAATAGAGTGCCTGGTCGTCCCGCATCGGCTCCTGCAGCCTGTGCCGGACCTGGTACCACGCCCCCTGGTTCTGCGGCTCTTCCTGGCACCAGACCACCTGCGTCGCCTGCGGATACTGCGCGAGAACCTGCGCGTACTCCTTGATCGGGAAGGGATAAAGCTGCTCGATTCGAACGAGTGCCACGTCCGAAACGCGTTGGACCTGCCGCGTTTCCAGCAAGTCGAAATAGACCTTGCCGCTGCAAAAAACCACCCGCCTCACCTTGTCCGGATCGACCTCTTCCGTTTCGGGAATGACCGGGTGAAACCTCCCCTCGGTCAGCGCCGACACCGGCGATACCGACATCTTGTGCCGCAGCAGGCTCTTCGGCGTCATGACGACCAGCGGCTTGCGGTACTTGCGCAGCATCTGCCGCCGGATCATGTGGAACATCTGCCCCGGGGTCGACGGCACACAGACCTGGATGTTGTGCTCCGCGCAGAGCTGCAGGAAGCGCTCGAGGCGCGCCGAGGAATGCTCGGGTCCCTGGCCTTCGTAGCCGTGTGGCAGGAACATGACCAGCCCGCAAAGCCTGCCCCACTTGGCTTCTCCGGAGCTGATGAACTGGTCGATGACGACCTGGGCGCCATTAGCGAAGTCGCCGAACTGCGCCTCCCATACGACGAGGGTTTCCGGTGACGTCGTCGCATAGCCATATTCGAACCCGAGTACCGCCTCCTCCGACAACAGCGAATCGATGATTCGGAATGCGGACGGACGCGCGTTGATCGTGCTGAGCGGAATGTATTCCTCTCGATTGGTCTGGTTATGGAGCACGGCATGTCGGTGGAAGAACGTCCCGCGACCGCAGTCCTGCCCTGTGATCCGGACTTCCCGACCGTCATCGAGCAACGAGGCATAAGCCATGGTTTCGGCAAAGCCCCAGTCCATCTCGGTATCGCCAGCCGCCATGCGCCGGCGCTCGTCGATGATGCGCTGAACCCGGCCATGCAGGACGAAACCGTCGGGCAAGGACGTGATCTGCCGAGCGAGCTCGGCGACTTTTTCCTCGTTCAGTGCGGTGTCGACCCTGTCGTCCCATTCCGCATCGAGATACGGGCTCCAGTCGACGGTATATTCGTTCCCGATCAGACCCAGCGCCGACTTTGGCACCGGCTCGCCTCGATCCAGGCGGTCGCGATATTCGTCCTGCATCCGTGCAATGCCCGCTGCATCGATCACGCCTGCGCGCTCCAACCGCCCGGCGTAGAGTTCCCGCGCCGTCTTGTGCTCGCGGATCTTCGAGTACATGACCGGCTGCGTCGCGGCAGGTTCGTCCGCCTCATTGTGACCGTGCCGCCGGTAGCAAACGAGGTCGATCACGATGTCCTTGCGGAATTTCTGCCGGTACTCGAGCGCCAGACGCGTCGCAAATATGACGGCCTCCGGATCGTCGCCGTTCACGTGCAGAACGGGCGCCTCGATCATTTTCGCCACGTCGCTGCAATACGGCGTTGAGCGAGCGTCTGACGGACGGCTGGTCGTAAAGCCGATCTGGTTGTTGACGACAATGTGGATCGTGCCGCCCGTGCGGAATCCGTTCGTCTGTGACATCTGGAAGGTTTCGGTGACGACACCCTGTCCGGAGAACGCTGCGTCACCGTGGACCAGTACCGGCAGCACTTCCTGACGCTCCATGTCGCCGCGCCGCTGCTGACGCGCTCGCACCGAGCCCTCGACGACCGGGTTGACGATCTCGAGGTGCGACGGGTTGAAGGCCAGGGCGATGTGCACGTTGCCGCCGGGTGTCTTCATATCCGCCGAGAAACCCTTGTGATACTTGACGTCCCCTGAGCCCCTGAGGCTTTCGAGATCTACGTTGCCCTCGAACTCCTCGAACAGGAGTTCCGGTGATTTGCCGAGCACGTTGACGAGTACGTTGATCCGGCCACGGTGCGCCATGCCG
>Ga0224505_10001137_pt1 | contig 17302 bp, 16 predicted proteins | sample SF_Jan12_sed_USG_FD_169102 | JGI IMG/M metagenome (GOLD analysis project Ga0224505, IMG submission 169102) | Sediment microbial communities from San Francisco Bay, California, United States - SF_Jan12_sed_USGS_4_1 | ecosystem: Environmental > Aquatic > Marine > Sediment | place: USA: California... | reverse complement strand
CGATGATCAACAGCGGCCTGCCGCTCGTGCAGGCGCTCGACATCCTGGCGCAGCAGACCGAGAACAAAGCGCTGGCCGACGTGACTCGGCAGGTTGTCTACGACGTCGAAAGCGGCCATACCTTGGCCGACGCGCTCTCGAAGCACCCCAGGGCGTTCACCGCACTCTTCGTGAACATGGTGGCGGCCGGTGAGGCGGGCGGTATTCTCGATACGATCCTGCTCCGCCTCGCGGTGTTCCTGGAGAAGAACGACGCCATCGTGCGCAAGGTCAAGGGCGCGATGATCTATCCGGCGGTGATCTTCTCCGTGGCCATCATCGCGGTGGTGGTGTTGCTCATCTTCGTCATCCCCACCTTCCAGTCCATGTTCGCGTCGGTCAACATGGAGCTCCCGCTGCCGACGAAGATCGTGATCGGCATGAGCGACTTCCTCCAGAACTTCTGGTGGGCGCTCATCCTCGGGTTGGCTGCCAGCGCGTTCCTGATCCAGCGGTACTACGCGACGGAGGGCGGGAAGCTGGTGATCGACCGACTCATGCTCCGGGCGCCCGTCCTGGGCGATCTGCTCCGGAAGTCGGCCGTGTCTCGGTTCACGCGGACGCTCGGCACGCTGATCTCGTCAGGCGTCGCCATCCTCGACGGGCTCGAGATCACCGCCCGGACGGCCGGAAACCGGGTGATCCACGACGCGGTCATGGAGTCGCGTGGCTCGATCGCCGGTGGTGAGACGATCGCGCAACCGCTCGCCAAGTCCGGCGTGTTCCCGCCGATGGTGACCTCGATGATCGCGGTCGGCGAAGCGACGGGTGGATTGGACGAGATGCTCACGAAGATCGCGGACTTCTATGATGACGAAGTGGACGCGGCGGTCGGCGCGCTCCTGTCCTTGATGGAGCCGATCATGATCGTCGTCCTTGGCGTCGTCGTGGGCGGCATGATCGTGGCGATGTACCTGCCGATCTTCGGCATGATCAACGCCGTGCAGTGACCCGCGCCGCAGGCCGCGGCCGTCGGAGGCCCCGCCGGGTTGGCGGGGCCTCGTCGTTGGGGGCCGGCTGGCCTCGGCCGGCCCACCATGCGGCGGACGGGAGCTTCCGGAACCCGTGGCCGAACGTTCAGCCGCACGGGTTTGGGGACCTGCTGCGGTGGGGTGTGCAACGTGTGGTGTACGGCGTCCCCCCCGATCCCGATCCGTCGGTGTTCGGGCTCGCCACGAAGGCCAGACCACCGGCGGCCGATCCCCGCGGGGTGGCGCTCACGTGGATCGGGCACGCCACCGCACTGGTGCAGGTGGGCGGCCGGAACGTCCTCACCGACCCCATGTTCGGCGACCGCGCGTCACCGCTGCGTCACGCAGGCCCGCGGCGCTGGGTTCCGCCCGGCGTGCCCGTGGTGACCCTGCCGCCCATCCACACCGTCCTGCTCTCCCACAGCCACTACGATCACCTCGACGCCGGGAGTGTGCGCGCCATCGCCGACCGGTGGCCCGAGGCCGTGTGGCACGTGCCCCTGGGGCTCGGTGACACCGTGCGCCGGATGGGCGCGGTGCGGGTGTCGGAGTACGACTGGTGGGTGTCCGGGGAGGACGGGCCGCTGACGGTCACGGCCACGCCTGCACAGCACTTCTCCGCCCGCACGCCGTTCGACCGGAACCGGACGCTGTGGTGCGGCTGGGTCGTTGCCACCCCCGAGTGGCGGGTCTTCTTCGCGGGAGACACCGGGTACCACCCGGTCTTCGGAGAGATCGGCCGGCAGCTCGGGCCATTCGACGTGGCGCTGCTGCCCGTGGGCGCCTACGAGCCCCGCTGGTTCATGCGTCCCGTGCACATGAATCCGGAAGAGGCGGTCCAGGCGTTCGACGACCTGTGCCACCCAGGCACCCCGGAGGGTGTGATGGTGCCGATCCACTGGGGAACGTTCAAGCTCACCGATGAGCCGATGGACGAGCCCCCGCGGCGTACGCGGGCGGCGTGGGCGGTGTCCACAAGGCCGCCCGAGCGCCTCTGGCTCCTGCGGCACGGGGAGACCCGAGTCCTGCCGTCCTAGCCGGGCGCCTGGTTGCCCGCCACCCAGCGGCGCCACTCCGCTTCGGCCTCGCCCACCGTCAACTTCGCTCCCCAGCGCACGAGCGGCATGCGCAGCAGCAGGGGCTCCTGTGCCAACCGCTCGACCCACCGATCCTCCGAGTATCGAGCGACCTGGAGCCCGAGATCGGCAAACCGGCGCCCGTCGCGGTCCAGCAACGCCTCGACGCCGAACCGCTGCACGAACCGCCGCAGCTCACCCGGCGATGCCGCACGAACCTGAAGATCCACGAAGTGCGTGCGGACCCGGCGTTCCGCGAAGAACCGCAACGCCTTGCGCGTCTCCGCACTCTTGCGAATGCCGAAGATCTGCACTTCCATGCGTTATCCCGTCATCCCGTCATCCCGTTTGCCCGTCCGGCCATTAAGATTACCAAATCCAAGCTCCGCGTCGATTCCACCGCCCCAACCAGACAATCTGACCCAGGACCGACTGATGACTGACACCAAACCGACCGGCGTCGTGCTCACCACCTCCCATGGCGACATCACGGTGGAGCTGTTCGCGAAGGAGGCGCCGATCACCGTCGAGAACTTCCTCGCGTACGTGGACGCGGGGTTCTTCGACGGCACCGTCTTCCATCGGGTCATCCCGGGCTTCATGATCCAGGGCGGAGGCATGGACGCCGATCTGAAGGCCAAGCCCGCCCGTGCCCCGATCAAGAACGAGGCGGACAACGGGCTCAAGAACGGGCGCGGGACACTGGCCATGGCGCGCACGTCCGACGTCAACAGCGCTACCGCCCAGTTCTTCATCAACCTTGCCAACAATGGGTTTCTCGACCACGGCTCCCGTGACTTCGGCTACGCCGTGTTCGGGCGCGTGACCGCAGGCATGGAGGTCGTGGACGCGATCGCCAAAGTCAAAACGGGGCGCAAAGGCCATCACGACGACGTGCCGGTCGAGTCCGTCGTGCTCCAGCAGGCGCGACGCGCCTGAGCCCCGTGCCCGCGCCGCGGCGTACCTACTCCTCCGGAGCACCATGGGAGCCGATCGTCGGGTACGCGCGGGCCGTGCGCGTTGGCAACCACGTGCACGTTTCAGGGACGGCCGCGGTCGATGAACGGGGAGACGTCGTTGGCCTGGGTGACCCGGCCGTCCAGATGCGACAGTGTCTGCGCACGGCCGTGGCGGCGCTCGAGGCACTCGGGGCCGCGGTGCGGCACGTCGTCCGAACGCGCATCTACGTGGTCGACATCGGAGACTGGGAAGTCATCGGACGCGTGCACGGGGAGGTGTTCGGGGACGTGCGACCGGCGACGTCCATGGTACAGGTGGCCGCGTTGATTCAGCCCGACCTGCTCGTCGAGGTCGAGGTCGAGGCCATCGTCTCCGACTAGGCTGTATTGCATTCTGCAAGACCTGCCTCGATACTTCGCCATGCGGCAGCTTGGCACCGTTCCCCGGCCCGGTGGATCCCTCGCCGAGTCACCGATCCCGGGGCCCCTCGGCATCCTCCAGTGGGTCTACGTCGGGCGGATCGTCCTCTCGCTCGTGGTGTTCTTCGCGGCCGCGTTCTACTTCTCGGCCGTCCCACCGGGCGTACTGATCACCCTGGCGCTCGCGGCGCTCGCGTCCCTCGTCGCGAGTGGCGCCTCGGCGTTCTACACCCACGTCGCCCGGCGCCCGCCCGGCGCGACGTTCGTGTACGCGCAGGCCCTGTTCGACCTCGTGCTGGTTACCACGGTGACGCATCTGACCGGCGGACCGGACAGCGAATTCATCCCGCTCTACATCCTGGTGATCGCGGTCTCGGCGGTCCTCTTGCCGCTCTGGTCGGCCCTGCTCGTGACGTTTCTCGCCAGCGCGCTGTTCGTGGCGGACGTGGTCGTGGCGTTTCCTCATCGCGCCGACGTCACGCTGGGCATGCAGATCGCCGTGTTCCTTGCCGTGGCGGTTGCGACGGGCTGGATTGGGAGCCGCGTGCGGCTCATGGGGCAGGAGCGCGCGGTGTTGCAGCGCGAAGTGCGGCGCCTGCGTCTCGAAGCACAGGACATTCTCCGGACCATCGGCAGTGGTGTGATCACCGTAGACGCGGACGGGGCCTTGCTGTACGCCAATCCGGCGGCCGAGGAACTGCTGGGCTTCGCCGCCACCGAGTACCTCGGGCGCTCGGTGATGGCCGACCTCGCCCGGTGGTCGCCGGAGCTCGCGCAGGGGCTGGCCGGCACCCTCCAGCACGGTGTCCGCCGGCAGCGCCTCGAAGGGACGGCCGCGGTCGATGGCCGCAGCCTCACGATCGGCATGACCACCACCCGGCTCGATGTGCCTGAAGGTGAGCGGCCGTCGGCCACCGCCATCTTCACCGACATCTCCGATCAGAAGCGGCTCGAAGAGCTGAAGGTGCGGACCGAGCGACTCGAAGCCGTCGCCGAGCTGGCCGCCTCGCTCGCGCATGAGATCAAGAATCCCCTGGCGTCGATCCGATCGTCCGTCGAGCAGCTCACCCGCCTCGCGAGTCCGGGAGAGGACGAGGCGGTGCTCGGCCGGCTCGTGCTCCGCGAGAGTGACCGGCTCAGCCGATTGCTCTCCGAGTTTCTCGAGTTTGCCCGTGTGCGGGTGGCGGTGCCCCTACCGGTGGACCTGCGCCAGATTACCGAGGCGGCCGCGAGTCTCGTCCGTCGGCATCCGGCGGCGACGACCGAGACGGAGATCGTTGTCACCGGATCGTGTCGGCCGGTGAATGGGGACGAGGACCTGCTGCACCGGCTCGTCGTGAATCTCGTCCTGAACGCGGTGCAGGCCGCGGGCGGCAGGGTACGGGTCTCCGCCGAGATCCTCGAGCAGGCCGACGTGGAGTTTCCCAGCGGGGTGCGCGGGGCGGCGGCCGGGCTCCGCATCCAGGACAACGGGCCGGGGCTCCCGACGGACGTCCGGGATCGGATCTTCCAACCGTTCGTTTCGCGCCGTCCTGGTGGCGTGGGCCTGGGACTCGCGGTTGTGCACCGCACGGTCGAAGCTCACGGGGGCGTAGTCCATGTGGACGCCGCGCCCGGCGGCGGGACGATCTTCACCGTCTTCCTTCCGGTGCCGGCATGAAAGAGGTGGGGACATGAGCGCAGGGCGCCCGACCGTGCTCGTCGTGGACGACGAGAGCAGTATCCTCGACTCTCTCCGGATTCTGCTCAAGAACTCCGGGTTCGATGTATCGGTGGCGCTTGGCGGAAAGGCGGCACTCGAACAACTGGAAAAGGCCATGCCGGACATCGTCCTCACCGACATCCGGATGCCGCAGATTTCCGGCATGGAGGTATTGGATGCGGTGCGCGAACGGGATGTCCAGACGCCGGTGATCTTCATGACGGCGCAGGCCGAGCTCCGGACGGCCATCGAGGCCGTCAATCGCGGGGCGTTCTACTACGTGCTCAAGCCGTTCTCGAACGACGACCTCGTGGCCATCGTTCGGCGGGCCGCAGAGGCGCGGCAGTTGCGCACCGAGAACCAGCAGCTGAAGCGCGAGATTCGCCGGCGCGATCGGCGGGTCGGCGGGCGGCCCATTGGAACCTCGCGCCGATTCGTCGAGGTGCTGCAACTGGCGGAGCAGGTGGCGCCCACCGACTCCACGGTGCTGGTGCTGGGCGAGAGCGGGACGGGGAAGGAAGTCGTCGCGCGCTACATCCACGAGCTGTCTGAGCGGAGTGACGGGCCGTTCGTGTCGATCAACTGCGGGGCACTGCCCGAAACCCTGCTCGAGTCCGAGCTGTTCGGGCACGTCAAGGGCTCGTTCACCGGCGCCGTGCGGGACAAGCAGGGGCTCTTCGCGGCCGCGGGCGGTGGGACGTTCTTCCTCGACGAGATTGCCGAGATGACCCCGGCAACGCAGGTGAAGCTGCTCCGGGTCTTGCAGGAGCGAGAGGCGCTGCCGGTGGGTGGGACGGAGCCGATCACGGTGGACGTGCGCGTGATTGCGGCCACCAATCGCGATCTCGACGAGGAGATGCGCGCCGGCCGGTTCCGGTCCGATCTCTACTATCGGCTGAACGTGATTGCCTTGCGTCTGCCACCACTGCGTGACCGGACGGACGACATCCCGCTGCTAGCCGAGGCGTTCCTCGAGCGCCTCGCGCACGCTCGCGACCACGCGACGCACCGGATCACCCGGGAAGCGCTGGAGGTGTTCAACGCCTATGACTGGCCGGGGAATGTCCGCGAGCTCGAGAACGCGCTCGAACACGCCGCGCTGGTGAGCGAGTCCCAGGAAATCGGACCTGCGGCGCTCCCGGAGCGGACACGGAGCCCGCGGGCAACCCCCCTGGTGTCCGACCAGCCGCCGGCCAACCCCACGCTCGAGGTGGTCGAGCGGGCCTACATCCTCTGGGTGCTGCAGTCGGAAGGCGGGAACAAGACGCGGACGGCCGAGGTGCTCGGCATCGACCCCTCCACCCTGTACCGCAAGCTCTCCCGGTATGACACCACCGCTGTCGACTAGTCCGCTGCCGAGCGCCGATCAGGTCGGCGCGGCGACGCTCGAGCGCCTGGCAGAGGCACCGCGGTTCAATCGATGGATGTACGATCGGCTGGCGCCGTGGATTGGTGACGCGGTCATCGAGGTCGGATCGGGCATCGGGAACCTCTCCCAGTTCCTCGTAGACCGGGACCGGGTCGTGCTGACGGACACCGAGCCCGCGTACCGTGCCCACCTCGAGCAGCGGTTCGGCGATCGAGCGCAGGTCCAGATCCGGTCGCTCACGCTTCCCGATGCTCCGCCGGATCTGCAGGCTGAGCCGTTCGACACGGTGGTGGGCCTCAACGTGCTGGAGCACATCGAGGGCGACGTTGACGCCCTGGCCGCCATGCGCGCGATGCTGCGCCCGGGCGGCGCGGTCGTGCTGTTGGTACCGGCGGTACCGGCGCTCTACGGCGAACTGGACCGGGCGCTTGGCCACCACCGGCGCTACACGCCCGCCCTGCTGCGCGGGTGTTTCGCCTCCGCCGGGCTCACCATGCGCCACATGGAGTACTTCAACCTCGCGGGAATGCCGGGGTGGTGGTGGGTGGGCCGCGTCCTGCAGCGGTCCGTCATCCCGGTCGGCGGGTTGCGGTGGTATGATGCGCTGGTCCCGTTGTTCAAGTTCGAGCGCTTCCTTCCCTGGCGATGGGGCCAGTCCCTGATCGCGATCGGGGTGCGTACCGTATGACGATCCCGAGCGACTGGAACGACATCGTGCTGAGCGTGATCGTTCCCGCGTACAACGAAGAGGCGACCGTCGAACAGGCCGTGCGTCGGATGCAGGATGTTCCGCTCCGGCTCGAAATCATCGCGGTCAACGACTGCTCCTCGGACCGCACCGGCGAGCTCCTCGACCGGCTCCACCAGAGCGGCTTGCTCCAGCAGGTCGTGCACCAGCCGCGCAACCAGGGGAAGGGTGCGGCGGTCCGGGCCGGCATTCGCGCAGCCACCGGGCACGTGATCGTGGTGCAGGACGCCGATCTCGAGTACGACCCGAGCGAGTTCCCGATGCTCCTCGAGCCGATCCGGCTGGGCAAGGCCGATGCCGTCTACGGCTCCCGGTTTCAGGGTGGGCCGCGCCGCGTGCTCTACTTCTGGCACTCGGTCGGCAATCGGCTCCTGACCCTCCTGTCGAACATGCTGACCGACCTCAACCTGACCGATATGGAGACCTGCTACAAGATGGCCCGGGCGGACCTGCTCAAGTCCCTGCCACTGGTTTCCAATCGGTTCGGACTCGAGGTCGAGTTGACGGCGCGGCTGGCCCAGGCGCGGGCGCGTGTGTGGGAGGTCCCGATTGGCTACAGCGGCCGCACCTACGCCGAGGGAAAGAAGATCGATTGGCGGGACGGCGTCGCCGCGCTCTGGCACATCGTGCGCTTCAACCTGGGCCCCCGACCTCGCCCTGACGCGGTCCGGCAGTGAGGCATCAGCCGCGCCGTTGGGTTGCGGTCGCGTGCGCCGCGACCGCGGTGCTCGGTGGGCTCTGGTCGGTGATTCCGGTCTCGGTCTGGTGGGCGGGCACCGATCCGGCGGTGCTGGTCGGGGCCTGGCAGACCTGGGCATGGGGCGCCGCCGTGGTGGTCGGGGTCACCGTGGTGCTCATGATCGCCTCGCGGGGGCGAGCGCCGGTCTGGTTGCTTGGGCTGTGGCGGCGGTCTGTCGGGAGGTCGAGCACGGCGACGATCCTGGTGATCGCGAGCGGCCTGCTCGTGACGTTTGCCATCCTGGTGTTCACCCTGGTGTTTGCGCTTAACCCGCGCAGCGTGGATGGCTTCGTGCAACTGTTCCACGCGCGGATCTTCCTTGCCGGGCGCCTGTGGGTCGAACCGCCTGCTGAGCTCGCCAACTTCGCGACGCTGCACATGGTGCTCGGGCCCGACCGGTGGTTCTCCCAATACCCGCCCGGACAGCCGGCCGTGATGGCGATGGGGCTGCTGCTTGGCAGCTGGTGGCTGCTGCAGCCGGTGTTCGGCGTGCTCCTCGTGCTGGTGACGTACCGCGTGGCCCGCTGGGTCACCGATGAGACCACGGCCCGCGTGACGATCATGCTGCTGGCGCTCTGCCCGTTCGTCGTCGCGGTTACCGCCAGCGAGCTGAGCCACCTCCCGGCCGCGACGCTTGGGGTCGCGGCCGCCGCCGCGGCCACGATGCTCGGTCGACCTCGGTGGCCCGGGTGGGCGCTACTCGCCGGGGCGGCCCTGGGTACGATGGTGGCCTTCCGGCCGCTGGACGCCGTCGCCGCCGCCATACCGGTAGGTGTCGTGGCACTCCTTGCGGCCCGACGCCGTGTCGGAGCGCTCGGGCTCATCGCCGTCGGCGGCCTGCTTGCCACTCTCCCGACCCTGTGGTTCAACGCACGCACGACCGGCTCGTGGTCCGAGTTCGGCTACGCGCTCGTTTGGGGTCGTGGGATCGCGCTCGGGTTCCACGACGTGCCGTGGGGCATACCGCTCACGCCGCTGCGAGCCGTGGGCCTGACGGGCCTGGACCTCCATCAGATCAACATGTACCTGTTGGATCTTCCGGTCCCGGTCCTGCTCGTCGTTGCCGTCGGGTTCCTGGTGGGTGTGCGCCAGATCCGAGGGCGGGACGGGGTCCCGCTGATCGCGGTCGGCAGCCTGATCGGGCTCCTGTTCTTCTACTTCCACCGGGACACGTTCTACGGGCCCAGGCTGCTCTTCAGCGTCGTGCCCTGGCTGCTGGTGATCCTGGCTCGAGCGATCGTGCTGCTGCGGCGGTCGGGGCCGATGACCCGGGCCGGCGCGCCGCGTGGCATGGTACTGGTGACGGGGCTGGTCATTGCCCTCGCGCTGGGCCTGTCGGCGATTGCGCCGAGCCGCCTCGCGGCGTACCGCGCCTCCACCCCGATGTTGAACTACCACCCGGAGCGCGAGGCCGCCGGACTGGATCATGCGGTCGTCCTCATTCCGGACGGATGGGGTACGCGGCTCGTCGCACGGATGTGGGAGGCGGGGGTCCCGATGCGGCGGTCCGGGCGTCTGTACGGAGCCATCGACGCCTGCACGCTCGAGCGGACGCTGGATCAGGCAGACGCCGATTCCACCGCGCGGGCCGCGCTCGTGGCAACCCTCGAAACGCTTGCCCGGTTGGGCCGACCCGGACTGCGGGCGAACCGCACCGAGGATCGAGCGCTGCGCCTGCCGTCGGCCGGGCCGCTCCCCGCGGACTGCGAGGCGGAGATCGCATTTGATCAGCGGGGGTTCCTCGCCTTCGCTCCCTACCTGTATCTCAACACGGCGGGGCTCGATGGCCGCGTAGTGTGGGCCCGGGATCTGCGCGACCGGAACGGTGCCCTCCGACGCCGCTATCCGGATCGGCAGTTCTATCGCTATGCCCCGGAACGTCCCGGTGGTCCCCCGCGCCTCGAAGCGCTCCCGGATGCCGCACCGACCGCTGCGGGTCGCTGACGCGGCGCTGATTGCCGGGGCGGTGGCGGTGGCGGTGGCGCTGCCCGCCCTCGCCAACGGCTTTGCATTCGACGACGTCTGGATCGTCCAGCGGCATCCCGTGGTTGGCGCGCCGGGCAGCCTGATGCGGTTGATCACAGCGACGTATTGGCCACCGACCGACGGGGAAGGCGCATTGTGGCGCCCCATCGCGCTCGCGGCCTTGGCGGCCCAATGGGCACTCGGCGGTGGGGCCCCGTTCGTCTTTCACGCCGTCACGGTCGCGCTCGCGGGAGTCGCGGCGGGGCTCATGGCAGCCTTCACCGGTGCGCTGTTTGGCCCGCTCACGGGTCTCCTCGCCGGTCTGCTGTTCGCGGTGCACCCGATTCACGTGGAGGTGACGGCGACGGTCGTGGGGCAGGCGGAACTGCTTGCCGCGATCGCGTACCTGCTGGCGCTTGGCGTGAGTTGGCGTGTCAGCAGGAGTACACCGGATCCGAAGCGTGGATGGTGGATCGCGGCGGCCGCCGCGGCGGTCTTGCTCGGTGCCGGCTGCAAGGAACACGTGATCACGCTGCCGGCCGCACTGCCCGTGATCTGGTGGTGGCGGGCGCGACAGGATGGACGGCGCGTCGGAGCCGTGGCCCGCGAGCAGCTCCCCGTGTTCCTTGCCACGCTCGGTGCGTCCCTGGCGTTCGTGCTGCTGCGCTGGATCGTATTGCGCGACTTCACCAATACGGGCGGGGTGGCGACCGGGCTGGACCCGTCGTCGGCGGTGCGCCGCGCCGTCGTGATGCTCCCGCTGTCGCTCCGCTGGCTGGAGCTGCTCTTCGTTCCGATCCGGTTGTCAGCGGTCTACTCGCCGCAACACGTGATCGCCAATCCGGCGTTCGGGGTGGTGCACGCCGCGGCCCTGCTCGTGTGGACCGGGGGCGCGGCGCTGGTGTGGCACGTCCGGCACCGGCTCCCGGCGGTTGCCGTCGGAGCGTGGCTGTTCACCGTCACCATCGCGTTGGTGTCGAACGTGCTGGTGCCGCTCGAGGTCCTGCTCGCCGAGCGCTTGCTGTTCCTTCCGTCGGTGGGGTGGGCGATGGCGGTCGCTGGGGGGCTCACGGCACTCCTCACGGAAACCCGACACGGTCGCGCCGCACGGATTGCCGTGGCGGTCGTCCTGCTGGCCTTCGCGGGCCGGAGCGTGGTCCGGGCCCCGGTTTGGAAATCCAACGCGGTGCTGTTCGCGCAGATGCTGCGGGACGCACCCGACTCGTTCCAGACCCACTGGGCACTCGGGGCGGAAGCCCTGGCTGTCGGCGACAGTGGGACGACCGAGCGTGAGTGGCGCGAGGCCATTCGCCTGAATCCGGACCATCCCCAGCCGCTGGAGGATCTGGGTCGGCTCTACGCCCGGAGTGGGCGATGGGCGCCAGCCGTGCCGCTGCTCGACCGGGCCGTCCAGCTCGATTCCGCACGGCTCGGAACCGCCCTCCTCCTCGCGTCAGCGATGAGTCACACAGGTCGCCACGCCGAAGCGCTGCGCGTGCTCGACGTCATGGAACGGCGTCATGTCCGGGGGCCGGCGACCGCGGCGATGCGCGCAGATGTGCTGCGTCGTGCGGGAGACCTCGCCGGGGCGCTGGTAGCGGCCCGGGACGGTTTGGTACGCGACTCGACCAATTGGAGGCTGTGGGCGCTTGCCACAGAGCTGGCGGTCATGGCCGCCGACTGTGAGGCTGCCGCGAATCTGGGGGCCGGCACCCGACGACATGCCGCGGCGGCAGGCGCAGCCGCCACGGCGGAAGAGGTCTTGGACGGGATGGCGAACCGCAATGCATCTTGCAAATAGCCCTTCCAGGCGGCCTCCGAAGCGGCAGTCTAGCCCGACCGGCGCATTCTCAACTCGTTGTCTTACAATAAGATAGGCGGAACGAAACAGACACGGCACGGCGGTTGCCACTAACGACACCGGTTTCCGGCGCTCCGCGGGACCGTCCCGGGAGCACTTTCTTCCTTCGGAGGATCTCGCGTATGCTGCGCAACAAGAAGGGCTTCACCCTGATCGAGCTGCTGATCGTAGTCGTGATCATCGGCATCCTGGCCGCGATCGCCATCCCGAAGTTCGCCAGCACGAAGCAGAAGGCGTACATGGCCGCCATGAAGAGCGACCTCAAGAACTTCGTCACGGCCAACGAGTCCTACTTCGCGGACTACAACACCTATGGCACGTACGGCAACGTGAACGGGGCTGGCCTGTTCTCGGCGACGACGTCCGTGACCCTCACCTCGACCGACGCAACCGCGACGGGCTTCTCCGCCACGGCGACGCATGCGGCGGCGGCTGGTAAGACCTGCGGCGTGTATGTGGGCAACGCGACCGCTCCGGGTGGGTTGACGGTTGAGGGCGAGGTCAACTGCTGGTAAGCGCTAGGTAACCGCGTCACCAGCCTGTGTGCGGCTCTCCGCGCCGGGCGTCACGGTGACTCTCCGATGACGTCCGGCGCGGTTCGCTCACTTCACGAGAGGCTTGTCATGAGCAATCGAAAAGGGTTTACGCTGATCGAGCTGCTCATCGTGGTGGTGATCATCGGGATTCTGGCGGCGATCGCCGTCCCGAAGTTCGCCGCGACGAAGGAGAAGGCCTTTCTGGGAACGCTGAAGAGCGATCTGCGCAATCTCGCGACGGCGCAGGAGAGCTACTTCTACGAGTACAACACGTACTACAACGGCGGCATCCCGAACGCGGGGTTCCTGTACAATCCTTCGCGCGACGTGACCGTGACGATGGTGGAGGCGACGATCGCCGGTTGGGCGGGGAGTGCCACCCACACGGGCGCCCCGGGCAGGACCTGCGCGGTCTTCTACGGAAGCGCCACCGCCGTCGCGCCGGCCACGGCCGAGGGCGTGGTGGCGTGTCAATAGCCCCCAGGCCCGGGCGTGGGTGACCCCGAGAGGAACGGCCCCCACGATCCCTGACCGCGCTTGCCGCCATGATGCCTGACGGCGCTGCGGGGCGGCGGCCCTCCCTGGCGCGTGAACTCCTCTGGAATCTTGCCCTCCTCACGGCCGCGGCCCTCTCGCTGGCGGTCGCCACCGCGCTCTTCGTGCAGTCCCTGGCACCGCGCCACGCGCTGGTGGCACTGGTGGGACTCATCGTCGCCGACGTGGCCGTGCTCTATGTCTTCGGTCGGCACCTCGTCCAGCGTCTCGTCGTGCGGCCGGTCGCGACGCTGATTGCCGCCGCCGACGCGATTGCGCGTGGGGACCTCGAGACCCGCGTTCCTCCGGCGGATACGGCCGAGTTGCATCGCCTGGCCGAGCGCATCAACGAGATGACGGCGGCGCTGCAAGACGTCCAGACCCAGCTCGTGCGCGCGGAGAAGCTGGCGGGGATCGGCCGGCTGGCGGCGGGGATCGCGCACGAGGTGGGGAATCCACTTGGGGCCATCGCCAACTACGTCGAGGTGCTGCGCCGCCGGGAGGGCAACGCCGCCGTGGTGGCCGATCTCGAGCGGGAGATCGGGCGGATCGACCAGATCGTGCGCAGCCTCCTGGCCTATGCCCGGACCGACGGCGCGGAGGACACGGTCGGCCTGGTCGAAGTCGGTTCCGTAGTGGAACGCGTAGTGCAGTTGCTCTCGCGCCAAGGGCGCACCCGCGGCCGTATCGTGGATGTGGTGCTCGCCCCCGGCGTGCCGACCGTGCGCGCCCGCTCCCTGCCACTCGAGCAGGTGCTCGTCAACCTGCTCCTGAACGCGCTGGACGCCTCGGCGGACGGCGTGATCCGTGTCGAGGTTGCGCGGGTGATGTACGTGCCGGGCCGCACCGACCAGGTGCGTCGCGCCGACGGGAAAAGCATGCCACCACCGCGCCGGCCGTCGCGCACCCCGTTCCGGCCCGACCTCGCGCCAGGCACGCCCGGAGCGCTCATCGTGGTGTCCGATGAGGGACCGGGGATTCCCCCCGCGGACCGCGAGCGGGTCTTCGATCCGTTCGTCACGACCAAGCCACCGGGCGCAGGGACGGGACTCGGCCTCGCGGTGGTGCAACGCATCGTGCACGAGTCGGGCGGGCTCGTGTGGGTGGACGACGCGCGAGGTGGTGGGGCGGCGTTCAAGGTGTTCTTGCCGGGGGCAGAAGGGGCAGAAGGGGCAGAAGCGGCAGAAGGGGCAGAAGCGGCAGGGCATGCCGCATCCGGCGATCCGTCGATCCGCCGATCCGGCAGCAGCGAATCGCCCGCCGTTCCGTCGTTCCGCCGTTCCGCCGGGGAGCGGGAGGAGGGTGGGGCTTGAAGATCCTGATCATCGACGACGACCCCGGCCTGCGGAAGTCGCTCGGCATGCTGCTCGCCGATGACGGCCATACGGTCGCGGCCGAGGACCGGGCCACGGGGGCACTCGCCCGGCTCACGTCCGACCCCTTCGATCTGGTGCTGTGCGACGTCCGAATGCCGGAAATGGACGGTCTGGAGTTCCTTCGGCAGTACCGCGCGACGGGTGGGTCCGCTCTCGTCGTGATGATGAGCGCGTACGGGGGCGAGGACGCCGCCATCGCCGCCATGCAGGAAGGGGCCTACGACTACATCGCGAAGCCGTTCCGGGCCGACGAGGTGCTGCTCACGCTGCGCAAGGCGGAGGAGCGGGAGCGGTTGCGCGGTCGGGTCGCCGCACTCGAGGCCGAGGTGGCGCGACTGCATGATGTGGACGTGGTCGCGGTGTCGACCGCCATGCGGCGCGTGCTCGATCTCGCCACGCGCGTGGCACCGCATCCCACCACAGTGCTGGTCACCGGGGAGAGCGGGACCGGGAAAGAGGTGGTGGCGCGGGCGATTCACCGGATGAGCCCGCGGCGTGACCGGGCGTTCGTGGCCGTGAACTGCGCCGCGATCCCGGAACACCTGCTCGAGTCGGAGTTGTTTGGTCACGCCCGTGGCGCGTTCACGGGAGCGGTCAGTGAGCGGCGCGGGCTGTTCGAAGAAGCGGATGGCGGAACGTTGCTGCTCGATGAGGTGGGCGACCTTCCGGCGCCGCTCCAGGTGAAGCTGCTCCGCGTGCTGCAGGAGGGGGCACTCCGTCGGGTGGGGGAGACGCGCGAGCGGAAGGTCGACGTGCGCGTCCTAGCCGCCACCGCCCGCGATCTCGCAGCGGACGTCCGGACGGGGCGGTTTCGCGAGGACCTGTTTTACCGGCTCAACGTCGTCCGGATCCATCTCACCCCGCTGCGCGAGCGGCCGGAGGACATCGAGCACCTGGCGGTGCGGCTGCTCGAGCAGATGAAGACGCGGACCGGACGGCGGCTCACGTTGGGCGGCGGCGTGCTGGAGGTGTTGCGCACGCGCCCGTGGCCGGGCAACGTGCGCGAGCTCGAGAATGCCGTCGAACGGGCGGTCGTGCTGGCGCGTGGCGATGTGCTGGATGCCACCGCGTTCGCGCTGACGGATCCGGGCATGGCGGACCCCTCGGACGCCGGGGCGGGTGAGCCGGGTTCCCTGAAGGACGCGGTGGCCCAGGCGGAGCGGGACGCGATCGAGCGAGCGCTGGCCGGTGCGAACGGCAATCGTGCTGCCGCCGCGCAGGTGCTGGGCGTAAGCCTCCGAACCCTGTACTACAAGATGCGCGCGTTGGGCATCGCTTAGTGCAATATTCTGCAATCGGCTGCCGCTTCTTGCAGCGTCCAGGCTGAGCCAGTAAGGTGTAAGTCGTTGAATAACAATATTTTGTATTTCGGCACGGATTGTGTATTTGAGACTGGTGTCGCTCAGGAGGCGCGGATGAACAGACGGGGATTCACGCTCATCGAGTTGCTGATCGTTGTGGTGATCATCGGGGCGTTGGCGGCGTTTGGCTTCCCGTTGGTCCGGCGCGGGATGGAAGCGCGCCGGGTGGCCGGTGCCCGCATTGCGATCACGACGATGAACGCCAAAGCGAGGGCGCTGGCGGTGCAGCGTGGCCGGCTCGTCCAGTTCGTGGTGGCGGGCAACGAGATTCGCCTGGTCACGCGGCATCCCGTCACGGGGGCGGTAACCGTCGAAGATCGGCGCGACCTCTATGGAGTGGATGGCGTGACCGTGGGCTCGACCCGTGACACGCTGCGCTACGACCCACGCGGGCTGGGACTGCAGAACTCGTCCACGACCATCGTGGTGTCGCGGCCCGGCGGATTCGCCGATACCGTCGTGATCACGTCGATGGGGGGGGTTCAGCAATGAGATCGGAGCGGGGCTTTACGATCGTCGAGATCCTCGTGGCCATCATGATCCTCTCGGTGGGCCTGATGGGGCTGGTCACCACCGCAGGACTCGTGACGCGCATGATCGGCCAGGGCCATCGCTCGACCGAGGCCTCGGCGCTCGCCAGCGAGCGGATCGAGGTGCTGCGGGCACAGGGCTGCCCCGCAGCCGGGAGTGGAACGGAAACACGCGGTGCCTTTATCGTGAGCTGGCGCGTGGTCGCCATGGCGGCGCCCAAGGGACGTGGGATCATGGTGAGCGTCCAATCGCCCACGACGCGCGGCACCCGAAACGATTCCTTTGAAACGGTGCACTACTGCCCATGAAGAACGCACGCGGATTCACCTTGGTCGAGATCCTCATCGCCCTCGTGTTGATGGGGATCGTGTCGACCGCCTTGTACCAGCTGCTGGTGGCCAACCAGCGGATCTACCGGGCCCAGGTCGAGAGCGTCGCCATCAACGAGAGCGCGCGCGCGGCGGTGTCCATCGTACCCTCCGAGGTTAGGGAGGTGTCCGCCGGGGACGGCGACGTGCTTGCCATGAATGCGACGTCGTTGACGTACAAGTCCATGCAGTCGCTCTACGTGCAGTGCGCCGACCCCAACACGGGCGGACTCGAGATCATACTCGACCGCACCACGTCGTTTGGCTTCCGGGCCATCGACGCGGCCGAGGACTCCATCTTGATCTTCGCCGAGGGTGACCCCTCGACGCGCACCGACGATGGGTGGCTCAGTGCCAGCGTGACGAGCACGACCGTCGGAACCGCCTGCCCCGGATCTCGGCCGAGCATCATCGTCGGGCTGGCGGGGGTCTCCAGTTCCGATCTCATGAACGTGAGCGCGGGGGCGCCGGTGCGCACCTTCCGGCCCACCCAGATCCTGCTCTATCAGGACGGGGCCGGCGACTGGTGGCTTGGCGGGCGGCAGTACCAGAAGACGGGCGGGTCGTGGTCGACCACGCAGCCGCTGCTCGGTCCCCTGTCCGGGACGGGAATCGCGCTGACATACACCGACGCTGCCGGAGCCGCGACGGCCAACGTCGCCGCGGTGGCACGGGTCGGGATCACCGTGCAGAGTCAGTCGTCCGACAGGGTGTATCGGTCCACCGGCTCGACCTATCTGCTGCAGA
>Ga0224505_10001136_pt1 | contig 17329 bp, 11 predicted proteins | sample SF_Jan12_sed_USG_FD_169102 | JGI IMG/M metagenome (GOLD analysis project Ga0224505, IMG submission 169102) | Sediment microbial communities from San Francisco Bay, California, United States - SF_Jan12_sed_USGS_4_1 | ecosystem: Environmental > Aquatic > Marine > Sediment | place: USA: California... | reverse complement strand
ATCGGCCAGTAGGCGATCGCAAAGAGCAGGAACGCGGCGACCCAGCCGAGGCCTGCCAGGTCGATCAGCCCGAGATACCGGTCGGGCAGAAGCGGCCCGAGCACGCGCGCGAACGCAGCCAGGTTCAGCAGCACGTAGGCGGCGACCACGAGCCTCGAGGCGGTGAGCGGCCTCCCCGTGTGACCCAGGGCCACCCGGGTGCTGACGGCGAGGATCATGTTGGCGATCGCGCCGACGGTCAGCGCGTGCAGCGCCGCGCTCGCCGGCAGGCCGAAGCCGAACGCGGCCAGCGCCGTCAGCGCGTAGCCGAGCGGCAGCCACAGGTAGGCGACGTGCAGGACGAGTACCAGCGGCTCGGCCAGCGTCGCGAGGCCGCGCCAGCCCGACAGCCGGACCGCGTGCGCGACAGCGGCGACTCCGGCGCTGGCGCCCAGCACCCCGGCACCGAGGTCGAGACTGGCCGCGAAGCCGGTCGCGGCGGTAGCCGCGACGGCGATGCCGTCGATGACGGGGCGGTTCGACGGCAGCCTTTTTTCGCCGCGCGCGCGCAGCCAGTTGGCCGTGAAACTCGGCGTGATCCGTCCCGCGACGACCGCCACCAGCAGCAGCAGCACGTGGATCAGCAGGTACAGCGCGATCCGGTCCATGCCGGGTGCGATACCGAGGGCCCCCAGGTGATACAGCAGGTTCAGCGTGGCCAACAGCAGGATGACGCCCGCAATCTTGTAGTTGCGGCGGTTCTTCGCGGCGACAACTTCGCGCAGCGCGAGCGAACCAAGCAGGAACGGGAAGACCGCGTCGATCACGGCGACCAACGCGTACGGCAGCCGCGCCGCGCCGAGCATGGCTGCACGCCCGAGCAGCCATGCGAGCACGAGCAGCGCGAGCAGGCCACCGCGTACCGGCGGCCGCCCGGTCCAGGTTGCCACCGCGGTCAGCACGAAACCGGCCACGGCCGCCATCCCGAATCCGACGAGCATCTCGTGGCCGTGCCAGTAGAGCATGGCGGGCGGCACCAGGCCGGCCCCGATGCCGTGCAGGGCCGCGAGCCAGACGCCGACCGCGACGACGGCGAAGAAGCCGTTCAAAAGGAAGAACGGGCGAAACGCATAGCTTAGAAAGTAAGATCCGACGTTCATCTGCCACCAGCCCCGGCTGCGACGGAAGTCTGTTCACTCTAACGCATGGGTGCCCGGGCGCGCCGCTTGCGCCGGTTCGACTGTTACGCCATGGCGGCGTAGCATCTCCTGTCCCGGCCCGCCCCCGCGAGGAAACACGCAACATGAAAAAGCTGGCGGTCATCGCCGTACTCGTCGTCCTGGCGTTGCTCGTTTACGCCGACCGCTTCCTCCCGGCCCAAATCGAGCGCGGGATGAACGTCAACCTGCCGCACGAGCCCTACTCCATCAGTGACGCAGCGCGCGCACTGCACGAGACGCTGTTCGTCGCCGACCTGCACACGGATTCGCTGTTGTGGAAGCGCGATCTCCGCAAACGGGCCGAGCACGGACACATGGATCTTCCCAGGATGCGCGACGGCAACATCGCGTTGCAGGTGTTCAGCGCGACGACCAAGAGCCCCGCCGGCCAGAATTACGAGCGCAACGAGGACGCGTCCGACCGCATTACGCTGCTGGCAATCGCGCAGTTCTGGCCGCCGCGAACCTGGACCAGCATTTACGAACGGGCCGTGTACCAGCTCGACAAGCTGAAAGACCTCGCGGCCACCGGCGAAGTCGTGCTGCTGCTGGACCGCAACGATGTGCGCGAGCTTGCGGCGCGGCGACAGCGGGGCGAGAAGGTCATTGGCGCTGTCTACCTGACCGAGGGCGGGCACCCGTTCGAAGGCGACATTGCGAAGGTGGATGCGTTGTTCGAAGAAGGCCTGCGCATCACCGGGCTCACGCATTTCTTCGATAACGAACTCGGCGGCTCGCTGCACGGGATCAGCGGTGATGGCCTGACCGAGTTCGGTCGCGCCGTGGTCAGGCGGGCCGACGAGCTGGGCCTGATCCTCGACGTCGCCCATGCGTCGCCGAGGATGGTGGCGGAAGTCCTGGAACTATCCGATCGCCCGGTCGTACTGTCGCACGGCGGGATCAAGGGTGTTTGCGATACGGCCCGGAACCTCAGCGACGAACTTATGCGCGACGTTGCCGCGCATGGCGGTCTCGTCGGCATCGGCTTCTGGGACGCCGCTGTCTGCGACGTGACGCCCGACGGCGTCGTAGCCGCGATACGCTACGCGATCGACCTTCTGGGCGAGGAGCATGTCGCACTGGGTTCCGACTATGACGGCTCTACCGCCGTGACCTTCGACGCGAGCGAGCTCGCGGTACTGACCGACGCGATGCTGCGCGCCGGGTTCACCGAACAGGAGATCCGGCTGGTCATGGGCGAGAACATCCGCCGCTTCCTGCTCGAGAACCTGCCCGAGGGCTGAACCCCGGGCTAGCAGGGTGTTGAAAAACACCCTGCTGGCGCGAGACAAGGACGTCTCGCCCGCGGTTCAAGCACGTAAGTGCTTGAACCGTCGGGAGCGAGTCCGGACATGCGCCGGACTCGCGGCGTTGAAAAAGGTCTGGACGACCTTTTTCAACATCCTGCTAGTGCGCGTCGGCGCAGCGCGCCGCCTCGAAGCAGACGTCCTCGCCGCCCAGCGGAACGTGCCCGGTCTTGTCCAGGATGCCTTCCAGCAGCAGGTTCGCGACGTCGACGCCGTCATCGGCGACGGTCACCAGCGTCACGTGGTCCATCGAGCGGCCCGGCCCGGTGCCCTGGCTGCCGCCGGTCGTGCCGAGGTGTATGTAGTCCCGGCCCCGGCGCTCGGTATGGCTGTACACGTGATTGTGGCCGCTGAAGACCGTGTACGGGCTGCCGGCCAGCGCATCTTCGATCGCGGTGAACGCGTCGAGGTCCTCTCGCAGCCACGGGGACTTGTGCATGAACAGGAAGGTCCAGCGCACACCCGGGTTCGCGGCGATCGCGTCGACGAAATAGCGGGACTGCGCGTCGGTGATGTTCCCGGCCGGCAGTTCCGGCAGGTTCGCGTACTCGGTGCGCCCGAACGCCTCCTCGCCCTGTTCTTCGAACACCCGCAGCGCGTGGTTGCGCGCCTCGAAGATGTGCCGGGCGCGCTCCGGCGTGTTGTCCTCCGTGTCGAGCACCAGGAACAGGACGTTCTTGTACACGAAATGGTAATAACGCCTGCCGTAGCGTTCGTCCCAGACCTGCTGCAACGGCTCGCCGGTCAGGTCGTGGTTGCCGCCGACGTAGAACACCGGCGCTTTAGCGCGGCTCGCGCGCTCGTCGAACCGGTCCCATTCCCCGTGCAGCATGGCCGGGTCGTCGGTCTCACCGTTGATCAGGTCGCCGACGCCCACGATCAGCTCCGGCCGCAGCATCGCGAGCTGGGCCACGGCAATGTCGAATACACGATCGCGCTCGCCGCCGTTCAGGTCGCCGAAGACGGCGAACGTGAACTTGCCCGGCGCATCGTCGAATCGCGCATCGCTCCACGGGCGGTTTCCGGACTCGAAGTCGTGCTGGAATACCGGTCCGGTGCCGCACGCGGGAAGGAACGACACGGCTAGCAGGAAAAAGGCAGCACGAACTGCGCGGCTTGCGACTTTCATTGATAACCTCCCGGTCGCTCAGGATCGACCGCCGTCGACCGACAATACCTGGCCGCTGACCCAGCCCGCGCCGTCCGACGCGAGGAACAGGACCGCGGCCGCGATGTCCTCCGGCTGGCCCAGGCGCCGCGTATGCGTCGATTCGACGATCGCGCGCTGGCGTTCGGGTGTGTAGCTCTCCCACTGCCGTATCGAACTGGGATTCGACAGGATCAGCCCGGGCGCCACCGAGTTGACCGTGATGCCGAAGGGCCCGAGTTCCCAGGACAGCTGCTTCGTCAGGCCGACGAGCGCGTGCTTGGCCGCCGTGTAGGCCTGGATGCCGGTGAGCGACGGCCTGAGGCCGGCTCCCGACGATATGAACAGGATGCGCCCGCGGCCCTCGCGCTTCATCACGGGCGCCGCCGCCCTGGCCAGCCAGAACGCCGCGTCGACGTTCGCCTCGAACACCTTGCGCCAGTCGTCTTCGCCGATTTCCTCCAGCGGGCGTCCGACCTGGCCGCACACGCCGCCGGCCGCGTGCACCAGTATGTCGAGCCGGGTTTCCTGTTCGACGATGCGATGCACGATGCCCGCGGACTCCTCCGGCAGCGCCAGGTCCGCGGCGTGCGCATCGGCGCCGAGCGCCGCGGCGGTGCGCTCGAGTCCCTGCTCGTCGACGTCGGCAACGTGGACGCGCGCACCGGCGTCGACGAAACCCTTCGCGATCGCGGCACCGATGCCCTGCGCCGCGCCGGTCACCAGCACGACGCGATCGGTGAATTCGGTGTTCAGCATAGCCTGGCAAGCTCCTGCAGGGTCTCGGGCGACTGCGCCCGCCTGCCTGCTTCGATATCGTGCACCAGTTCGACGAGCCGGCGCAGCACCGGCGTGTCTATGCCCGCCTCCGCGCCGAGTTCGGCAACCAGCCCCACCTGCGGGTCGACCTCCGTCGGGCGCCTGCGCACCGCGAGGTCCCGCCAGATGCCGGAGTGCGTCTTCGCCGTGTGGCGGTTGAACTCCGCCAGCGCCGCCACGGACCGGCGCGCGGCACCAATGTCCGCGCCCGGCATGAACGCGTCCGGCTCGAAGCCGTTGAAGCCGCGGGGCGCGACCTCGCGCGCCCGGGCGACCGCCATGACCTCGCGGCCGATCGCGATCCACAGGTTCTCCCGCGACGGGTCAGCGAAGTTATCGGCCATCGAGTCGTTCGTCAGCGCCGTGCCGAACAGCATCGCGCCGTAGCCGAGCTTGCCCCACAGGTAAGACCAGATATCATCGGTCAGCACCGCCTCCGGTTCGAACCGCCGGAACAGCTCGAACGTCTCGCGCGTGCGCGCCCGTACGCTGCCGTCGATTTCCCCGACGACGACCGCACCGCGATTGCCGAACAGGACGCGACCCGGGCCGTGCCAGTCGGCCCCGAAGTTTACGAAGGCGCCCATGGTCCGTTCGTCCCCGAGTATCCTGCCGAGCGTGATTTCGTTCAGGCCATTCTGCGCCGAGACGACGTAGCCATCGTCGGCGAGGTGCGGCGCAAGCTGCCGCGCGGCGGACTCCGTGTGATGCGCTTTGACCGCGAGCACGATGCGCGAATATCGGCCGCTCAGCTCGTCGGGTGTCAGCGCAGGCACGAGCTGGGTGAAGTTCTCGACTGGCCCTTCGATCGCCAGGCCGCGCTCGCGGCAGGCCTCGACGTGCTCGCGCTGGCTGTCGACCAGTAATACTTCGATGCCCGCACGGGCCCAGTAAGCCCCGAGCGTCCCGCCGATGGCCCCGGCGCCCCAGATCAGGACCGGTTCGGCCACGGGCCCTCGAGTTCGGCCCGCGTCTCTGCGACACCGACCTGCCACAATCTCAGCATGACGTCGTCCGGCTTTTGCCAGGCCCCGCCGAAGTTGCCGTCGCCGATAAGCGCACGGACATCCGCCGGATTCGACATCGCAATCCGCCCGTGGTCGATCAGCGGCTTTTCGCCGTCGGGTGCCGGCGCGCTCGCAAGGCGCGTCCACGGGAAGTTCTCGATCCAGCTCGCATGCGAGCCGACCGGGTCCACCCCGCGCATCGCCGCGGTCAGTTTCGGCCCGGCCCACCAGGGGTGGTACTTGATCGACATCTCGGGCCGCTCCGTCATCAGTTCCTTCGCGAGCGCGGCGAGCGGCGCATTTCCGCCGTGGCCGTTGACGATCAGCACCCGCCGGAATCCCGAGCGGTAAATGGAAGCGACCAGGTCCCGGAACACGGCCAGCAGCGTCTCGACTCGGAGCGACATGCTGCCCGGGTACGCCGAGAAATACGGCGCAAGGCCGAACGGCATGCACGGGTAGACGGGCACGCCGAGCGGTTCCGCCGCCTCCACCGAGACCCGCTCCGACAGGATCGCGTCCACGCACAGCGAGAGCTGCGCGTGCTGCTCGACCGAGCCGACCGGCAGTACGCAGCGATCGTCGGTCTGCAGGTACGCCTCGACCTGCTTCCAGTTCATGTCGGCTATGCGCACAGTCCTGCCCCCGTTCCCGGTACGCCGAATCGGCAGGGTCGACGAATCGAGCGATTGTACATCCTGCTTACATTACCCGCTCGGCAGCAAAGTCAAAGTGGAGTAAGATAGCCGCCGCAGAAATATTGCCTGCCAAAGGATGCAACTATGAAATGCATGGAAAGAGTTCTTGCCATATCGCTGATCGCTCTCCTCGCCGGCTGCGGCGGCGAAAATACGCCTGCAGGGCGCGACGACGCAGCTGCGGACGCGGCCGGGGACCGCTACGAAGAGGTCGACGGCGTCAAGCGCAAATACGTCGAGGGCTTTGGCGGCGTCCTTGCGGAGCGCTACGAGAACTCCCAGGAATGGTGGCCGGAGGACCCGCGCCCGCATGAGGAGGCGCCGAACGTCATCATTTTCCTGCTGGACGACACGGGTTTCGCCCAGGTCGGCAGCTTCGGCGGACTGATAGAGACGCCCAATATCGACCGGCTGGCCGCGAATGGGCTGCGCTACAACAATTTTCATACGACGGCGCTGTGCTCGCCGTCGCGCGCCAGCCTGATGGCCGGACGCAACCCGCACTCGATCGGGCTCGGCAGCCATGCGCTGACGGCAATGGGCTTCCCCGGCTACAACGCGGTGATGCCGGAATCCGCCAAGTCCGTCGCCAACTACCTGCAGGAAGCCGGCTACGTCAACTACGCGATCGGCAAGTGGGATCACACGCCGCTGTACGAAGTTTCCCAGGTCGGTCCTTTTGATCGCTGGCCGTCGGGGGAAGGCTTCCAGCACGCCTATACGTTCATGGCGGCCGACGTGCACCAGTTCGTGCCGGTCATGTGGAACGACCACACGCCGGAGCCCTACCGGAAGTCGGTGCACCTCGACCAGGACCTGGCCGATCGGGCAATAGAGTGGATCACCGGCCACAAGTCGATCAAGCCCGACCTGCCTTTCATGATGCTCTGGGCCTCAGGCTCTATGCACTCGCCGCATCATGCCCCTGCGAGCCACATCGACAAGTACAAGGGCAAGTTCGACATGGGCTGGGACAAAGCGCGCGAGCAGATCCTGGAGCAGCAAAAGGCGCTGGGAGTCGTCCCGGCGAACACGGTTCTGACAGAGCGCATCGGCGACATTCCCGCCTGGGATTCGCTGTCCGACGAAGAAAGACGGCTGTATGCACGCCAGATGGAAGTCTTCGCGGCGCAGCTCGAGTGGGTCGACCTGCAGATCGGGCGGGTCGTCGACGAACTCGAGCGCATCGGCGAGCTGGACAACACCCTGATCTTCGTCACGGCCGACAACGGCGCGAGCGGCGAAGGCGGCCTCGCCGGCACGTTCAACGAAACCTATGTCCTGAACGGACTGCAGACGACGCTCGAGGAAAACCTGCGCCACCTGGACGAATGGGGGCAGGCAACAACCTATCCGCATTACCACGCGGGCTGGGCCATGGCCGGCAACACGCCGTTCCGGTACTTCAAGCAGAGCGAGCATCGAGGCGGTCAGCATGACGCCCTGGTCGTACACTGGCCGAACGGCATCAAGGCCAAGGGCGAGATCCGGAGCCAGTACCACCACATCTCGGACATTGCCCCGACGATCATGGAAGCGGCCCGCATCGCGGTACCCGCGGAGTACCATGGCGTCGAACAGCAGCCGATGGAAGGCGTCTCCCTGATGTATTCCTTCGACGACGCCGCTGCACCGAATCGCAAGGAACGCCAATACTACGAGATGTTCGGCAACCGCGCGATCTGGGTGGATGGCTGGAAAGCCGTCACCCTGCACGCCAATCGCATGCCCTGGAACGTCAACGTCGTCCTGCCATTCGAAAACGACGTGTGGGAGCTGTACAACGTCGCGGAGGACTTCTCCGAAGCGCACAACCTCGCGGAGGAACATCCCGAGAAGCTCGCTGAGCTTATCGCCATCTTCGACGAGGAAGCGTGGAAGTACAACGTCTACCCGCTTTATGACGACATGATCAAGCGGCTTGCGAAGCAGCAGGACCGCCTGTTCGGTGACCAGAAGGAATTCGTCTACTTCGCCCCCGGGGCCGTCAGAATCGCCGAGAAGTCATCCGCGCCGGTCAAGAACCGGGCGCACACGATCGAAACACGCATCGACCTTGCGGGTGACGAGCAAGGCGTCATCGTCGCTGTCGGCGGCATGACGGGCGGCTTCACGATGTTCATCAAGGACGGGCGCCTGTATTACGACTACAACTTCCTCGACGGGGTTCACTACGTGCTGGAGTCGGGACCGCTGCCCGCCGGGCCGACGGACATGAAGTTCAACTTCATCAAGACGCGTGAATTCGGCGGAACGGGCGAGTTGTACGTCAACGGCGAAAAGGTAGACGAGGTCGAGATGCCGGCGATGCACATCAGCACCTACTCGCTCGCCGAGACGTTCGACATCGGCATGGATACCGGTACGCAGGTATCCGAGTCCTATTCCGACCCGTTCGAGTTCACCGGCAAACTGGACCGCGTGGTTTTCGTCGTGTCCGACGAAAACACCGTGCCGCCCAGGCAGATGCCGGCTTACAACTACTGACAGGTTGGCGGCGGCGATAAGCCGCCCCTGCCGGATCCAGCCGCCCCCGGGAGTTTCGGGGGCGGTTTTTTTTGCGTGCCGCCCGGACACGCGAAGCATCACCGGGTACCGTCGCCGAAACGGCCGACGCCGTATATGATGACGCGCTCGCCGCCAACCCACCCGAGGCCGCCCCTGCTCGATACACCATCAAAGCGAACCCGCAACCTGGTCGCCGTCATCTCGTCGATGGTCGTCGTCAACCTGGTGTACGGAATCACGCTGCCGCTCCTGTCGCTGGTGCTCGACGGGCAGGGCATCAGCAAGACGATGATCGGGCTCAGCATCGTCGCGCAGGCCTGCCCCGGCATCTTCCTCGCCAAGATCATGCCGCGCCTGATCACGCGGATTGGCGCCGGCCGGATCATGCAGCGCGCGACGCTGCTGTCGGCCTCGACGATGATCGCGCTGGGCCTGGTACAGGACATCTATGCATGGTTCCCGCTGCGCTTCCTGCTGGGCACCGCCGGCGCGATCCTGTGGGCATCGAGCGAGGCGCTGATCAACGAACTCGTCGAGGACAAGTGGCGCGGCCGGATCATCGGCGTTTACGGGTCGGTCGGCGCCGCAGGGTTCGCGATCGGGCCGCTGGTCCTGATCATGACCGGCACCGGGGGCTTTTTGCCTTTCGGCGTGACGGCCGCGATCATCGCTATCGCGGGGCTGCCGCTGATCATGCTGGACAACGCGGCGCCGCACGACGATCGCGAGCACGCCGTGAGCCTGCGCCGGATCTTCCGGCTGGTCCCGCACGTGATGCTGTCGAATCTCACCTACGCCGCCGCGACCGAAGGCTTCCTCGCGTTCTTCCCGCTGTTCGGCATCAACATCGGGTTGAGCGAAGCGCGCAGCCTGTCTCTGTTGACGACTTTCGCGCTGGGCGGCGTCGTGCTGCAGCTGCCGCTCGGCTGGCTCGCCGACATCGTGCGGCGCGAGTCATTGCTGCTGGCCTGTGTGCTGCTGACGATACTGGGAAAACTGTGCCTGCCGACGCTGGTGCCGATGGACGTCGCGGGCCCTGCGTTCATGTTCGGCCTCGGCGGCGCCGAGGGCATGATCTACGCGCTCGGCGTCATGCTCCTCGGTCAGCAGTTCCGCGGCGCCGAGCTCGCCGCTGCGACGGTGCTGTTCACCGGCATGTGGGCAGGCGGGATGATAGCGGGCCCGGTCATCGTCGGCGCCGGCATGGACCTGCTCGGCGACACGTGGATGGCATACCTGATCGCCGCTCTCTACCTGTGTTACGTGCCGGTGCTGGTATTTCGTCGCAAGTGGGCCGCAATGACCGATTAGGGACGAATTGAAGTATCGGCGATGCGAATGCGTCGTAAGAATGCACCGAAAGAATTTTCAATTCGTAGTTGACATCGAAACAAAGGGGCGTATAGTCCGCCACCCCATGAAATACATATCGAACAATTTGTTTGCACGAGCGACCGTTCGTCGCGCGCATAACGGAGATTGCTTCGCGCAATTCCGGCGGCGCGGTTTTGCCCCGAGTGTCTTGCGCACTCCCGAGACGTTCGTGCACGACATGAGCCCCGCCCTGGCGGTGCCCATGAGATAGCCTTGCAGCGCACATTGCTGGAAGGCTCGGATTTACTGAACCTTCCGGCGGCGAACAAAGCCCTGGTCGGTTTTCTGATCAGGGCTTTTTTGTTGCCCCGATCATTGTTCTTTAACAATGCGGATTGTGTGAATTGCCGGGGCAGCATCTCGCGATGGCAGCGCTGACAGACCCCGCTGCGCGCCTTGGACTGGCGCCTGCCCCGGCTTCCGATGCTGATGTAGCTCAAACGGCAGAGCGGCTGCCTTGTAAGCAGCAGGTTATGAGGTCGAGACTCATCATCAGCTCCGAATCTGGGAGAGACATGCGCTGGCGAGACGCGCTGTCCGAAAAACAGTCGTCTGCGTAACGCTGCAGCCAAGACACATGTGCTCTCCAATCGTCATGGCACCGGTAGCTCAAGTGGCAGAGCGGCTGGCTGAAGACCAGCAGACGGTGGCTCGAAACCATCCCGGTGCGCCAGTGGCATGTAGTTCAACGGCAGAACACCCGCCTGTTACGCGGATAGATGTGGGTTCGAGTCCCACTGTGCCAGCCAAGCTCGCCCTCGATGGCAAAACGATCCTCAATGTCCGCTGCGAGATTACCTTCGGTGCCGTGGTCGAAAAAAAGTAGCGTATCGAAGTCCAACGAAGGCGATTAGTTGGCATCAGAGCCCGACCCAGACAGCGTCGTCCGTCGGCGAAAGAAATTGTCAGAAATTTAAGACGGGGGATTAGTTCAGTTGACAGAACGTCCGGCTTGCACCCGGAAGGTGCGCGGTTTGAATCCGCGATCCTCCACCAACTCCAGGCATTCGGGTTCCTGGTGACCCGCATGATTGAACACAGTGTGGTCACACCGCCGCAGATGCTGCGGATTTCAATCCCGGGGGCGTTAGCTCAACAGCGAGAGCGCTGGACTGTCGATCCAGGAGATGTGGGTTCGAGTCCCATACGCCCCGCCAATCTGCGATCCGGCGGGCTTTGGGCAGGCCGGGAGGCTCGGAACCTCGAAGTGCGAGTTCGACTCTCGCCCGGATTACCAGAGACCAGTAGCTCAGTTGGCAGAGCGCACGCCTGATACGCGTGAGGCCGAGTGTTCGATTCACTCCTGGTCGACCAAGTCCGCCGCAGATGCTGACAGCACCTGACGGCCGATCGCGGACTTAACTTTAGTGCCCAAGTTGGGTAGCTCGCGAAGAACATTCCTGGGTATAGCTCAGCCTGATCAGAGCGCCCGGTTTGGAACCGGGAGGCCGTTGGTTCGAATCCAGCTGCCCAGACCAATTCACGGGGACGCGCATAGCTGGCGTGCTTACCGGTCTTGAAGACCGTGATGGCCCCTCGGGCTGTGAGAGTTCGACCCTCTCCGTCCCCTCCAACCGATGGTGAGCATAGCTTAAAAGCAAAGCCCCACGCCGTGACCGTGGTCGATACCGGTTCAAGTCCGGTTGTTCACCTCGATTCCGCCTGGGTAGCCAATCAGCTCCCGGATGTCCGGTGCGGAATTAGCTTCAGTACGATCACAACATGGATGGCAACAGGTGTTATTTTTTGCGGACATAGTTCAACAGCAAGAATCCGGCGTTGCCAGCGCCGGGATGCGGGTTGGAGCCCCGCTGTCCGCACCACGGTAAGGGACAGGCGTCGCCAGCGGTTTCATACGCCGCCATGCGCCGGTTCGAGTCCGGCCCTTACTTCCAGCGAATCGATAGCTCAAGCGGCAGAGCACCCGGCTCTTACCCGGGAGGTTGCGAGGTCGGTACTCGCTCGATTCACCAGTTCGATACCCCGGTAGCTCAGTGGCCAGAGCGCCGCCCTTACAAGGCGGGCGTCGGCGGTTCGACTCCGCCCCGGGTGACCACATTTGGCGGCAAGTCCGTCATCCCGAGGTCTGACGTGCAGCACACTCTGCGGTCCGGGTTCACTGAATTCCCGGCCGGCGCGCCGACGCTAACCATTGCAACGCGTGTACCGAGGTGCTTCGCGCAGTTCCACCAGAAGCGAAATTAGCTCAGTGGGTAGAGCATACGACATGACTCGTAGTGTCGCCGGTTCGACTCCGGTATTTCGACGCACAGGCCTGCAAAGCCTCAAAACGGTAAGACCGGAAGGTCTGCGGTTCGACTCCGCATTATGGGCGCAAGCCCACCCCGCGGCTGCCTCCGGCGGGCATTGCGATGGTGAAGTCCGCTTCGTCACAGCACCGCTCGCAGCAGCCCGCGCGCCGGTCGACGGACCGCGCGACGCATCCGTGTCCCGATCCAGTCGCCTCCCGAGCGCCGGCAGTCCTGTCGGCGATTCCGGAGGCGGCCGCATCCGGTCACCGGTCGCCGCGCACCGCCCTCCCGTGCACGGACTGTGGATGCAGCCGCAACTTTTCCCGCGGCGACGCGCCGGCGTCGCCGTTTATTTGCCCCAACCTATTCCAAAGGAGGTGATCCCATGACGCACGGCGACAGCCGGCACACCGGTATCGACAGCTGGGTCCGTGCGCACAACGACAAGGCAACTGCCCTCGCTCGTGCCCGCACGGAACCGGCGAAGAGCCACGCAAGCATTCTTATCAACCCCAACGAAGGAGGACGCATCATGTTTTACGCGAAGTTCATCGTGCGTCAGCACGAGCGTGCACTCCTGTTCCGTGACGGCGACTTCGTCAAGTTCCTCGAGCCTGGCGTCTACCGTTACGTGACGGTGCTGCACAAGTACACCGTCGAGCGCTTCGACATCACGGTGCCGGTCTTCGGTCACCGCCTGCAGGACTTCCTGATCGAGAAGTACCGCGCAGACGTCGAGCGTCACTTCGACATCGTAACGACCAACCCGAACGAGATCGCCGTCATCTACCACGACGAGCGCGTGACGCTCATCATGGCACCGGCGACGCGCCACCTGTTCGCCAAGGGGGTGCGCAAGATCCGCGTCGAGCGTTACGAGATCGTCGATAACTTCGACGTCGATCAGCGCCTGGCGAAGCGCATGCTGGCCGGTACCGACCCGCTGCTGAAGGCTGTCGCCGACAAGGCGATCTACGCACGCGTCGTGCCGGACGGCCATGTCGGCCTGCTGTACGTCGACGGCGAGCTGAAGCGCTCGCTGGCGCCGGGCTTCCACGCGTTCTTCGCGGTGGAGCGCGGCGTGTCGATCGATCTGTTCGACACGCGCGTACAGACGCTGGAGGTTACGGGCCAGGAGATCCTGACCAAGGACAAGGTTGCCCTGCGCATCAACCTGACCGCAACCTACCAGCTGGCCGACGTCGAAAAGGCGGTGCGCGCTGCAAAGGATCCGCTGGACCACCTGTACAAGGAGGCACAGTTCGGCCTGCGTGGCGCCGTGGGTACCCGTACTCTCGATGCGCTGCTCGAGGACAAGTCGGTGATCGACAAGTCGGTTGCCGAGCACCTCGGCGCGCACTTCGACGAGATCGGTATCGCGATCAAGTCCGTTGGCGTCAAGGACATCATCCTGCCTGGTGATATGAAGGACCTGCTGGGCAAGGTGGTGGAGGCCGAGAAGGCTGCCCAGGCCAACGTGATTCGCCGCCGCGAGGAGACCAACGCAACGCGTTCGCTGCTCAACACCGCGAAGGTGATGGAGACGAACGCGGTCGCGCTGCGTCTCAAGGAGCTGGAGACGCTGGAGAAGATCACGGAGAAGATCGGCAACATCTCCGTTTACGGCGGTCTCGACTCCGTGCTGAACGATCTGGTTCGCATGAAGCAGTGAGTTCGGCAGAAACCGCGGGGCCCGGCAACGGGCCCCGCATCCTACGGCTGTAGCTCAAAGGCGAGAGCCCGACCCCGCGAAGGTCGAGGATGCAGGTTCAACTCCTGCCGGCCGTACCCGTTTGCTGAGCGCTCGTCCAACGCAGGACGCGAGGCACTGACCCTCGAGATCGTCGTTCGACCCTACGGCGCTCGACCCGCCATGGCCGCCTGAAGGGAATTCGGCATACCTGTCCGGCTCAGACCCGGACGAGTCCCGGTTCGAGTCCGGGGGCGGCTACCACTCTAATCACACGATCCGCAGCCCGGGCGTCGCGTGTCCGACAGCAGCTACTGCTGCTTGTACACTATGCCGCCCTTCATGACGAAGTCGATGTCCTCGAGCTCACTGATATCCTCGAGGGGATTGCCGTCGACGGCGACGATGTCGGCGTAATAGCCCGGCGCGACCGCACCGACCCGGTCCTCCCAGCCCAGCAGCTCCGCGGCGACGACCGTGGCCGACTGTATGGCCTGCGCCGGGGTCATGCCGCTACGCACCGCCCAGGCGAACTGCCTGCCGTTGTCACCGTGCGGATAGACGCCCGAATCGGTGCCGTAGGCGACCTTCGCACCCATCTTCACGGCCAGCGTGAAGCTCTGCCGCTGGCGATCCGCCGTCTCGCGATCCTTCTCCAGGTTTTCCTCGGGCACGCCGTTCGCCCGGCCCATCTCCTGCGTGTACTCGGTGTTGTAGATGTCGAGCACGAACACCGTGTCCCGCTCGATTCCCATCCGCACCGCCTCTTCGTCGAGGAAACTCGCGTGCTCGATCGAGTCGACGCCCGCCAGTATCGCGCGCTTTATGCCCTCCGTGCCGTGCGCGTGCGCGGCGACACGCCGCTCGTGCGTATGCGACTCGTCGACGATCGCCTGCATCTCCTCGAGCGTGTACTGCGTGGCACCCACCTTCGTACCCTTGGAAAACACGCCGCCGGTCGCGCAGAACTTGGTCAGGTCCGCGCCATACTTCACGTTCTTCCGGACCTGTTCGCGCACGGCCCAGGGCCCGTCAGCTATGCCGTCGGCGCGTTCTTCGAACGCATGGTTAAGGCTGTTGCGGTCGCAGTGCCCGCCGGTGATGCCGAGGCCCGGACCCGACACCGCCATGCGCGGGCCCGGTACTTCGCCCGCGTTGATGGCGTCGCGCAGCGCCATGTCCGCGTAACCGGGTGCCCCGACGTTCCGCACCGTCGTGAATCCCGCGAGCAGGGTCTTCTCGGCATTGACCACGCCGCCGATCGTCGCGCGGTGCGGCGACTGGAAGTAGCCGGCGAAAAAATTGCGTTCGAGGTAACCGACGATGTGCGTGTGCATGTCCATCAGCCCGGGCATGACGAACGACGACGACAGGTCGATGACGTCTGAACCCGCGGGGATCGGCGTGTCCGGCCCGCCGACCGCCCTGATGCGGTCGTCCTCGATCGTGATGACCGCGTTACGCGCGACCCTGCCGCTGCGCGTATCGAACAGGGAGCCGGCCTTAATGTAGGTAACTTCGGCGCCGAAGGCGGTCGAGCCTGTGATCGCCAGAACAAGGCCGATGAGCAGTGGGCTGCGGTACGTACGGTTCATCGATTCTCGAGCTCCTCTGAAACCGGAGAGTCGACCGGACCCTCAGGACAGCCTGAAATGTAGCAGATCGGCTGCGGTACCGGTCGATACCCTGGATCCGGGTGACAGGGACCGCCGGGCCGCGAGCGGCAAGCGGTTGATTCGTCAACTCCGTATCGTGCCAGGCTCGTGATCCGAGGTGTCAACTCCGGAGCTGCGGATCGTTGGCCCGACCGTCCGCCACATTCGGACCGCGCAGTTCAGCCAGTCACTCCATGGCTTGCGCGGCAGGCGGCGAGCGGCCAGGCGCGAACGTTACTTTTCAGGGCGGAGCGCGGCAAATTCGGCGGTCACATATGAGCGGAACGGTTCATCGAACGCAATCTGCCACTCGGACCAATATCGTGCGTAGCCAGGATTTGTTGCCACCTTTTGCTTGTAGTAAGCGTCCGCACCGCTCCAGAGCTGAGGGGGGATAGATCCGTCATCCTGTTGATAATAAAAGTACTCCCAGCTATTGAGCTCCAGGAAATAGTAATTGCTACAACGCTCCCAACCGACCCGATCGACAGCGTCAGGATCTTGCTCACAGCTGACCAGGACGCCAGCAAGGCTTTCGTTTTCCAGCATTATTTCGAGCGGGCGTTGACCCAACTCGAGAGCGTTGTAATGGGCCTGGCTGCGCAGGAGCTTATTGTTGTCGGAAACCTGAAGGGCGAGATAGGCAACAGAAAGTACAACCGCAACGGCGCCCGCAATCTCGGCAAAGAGCGCCCACCGCTCCAGTCGGGTGCTTGCCTGCGTGGGAGACGATTCATGTTCGCCGTCTGTGTTGCTCATGGGTATCCCTGCTCGCCCGGTGTTGTTGCCACTATTGGGACGCCCACAATTGTCCATCGGTCCGGCAGGAAGTGCACTGCTACACGGCCCTTTAATTATAGGTGTCCGGACAAACGCCCTGATCTTTGATTACGAATTTGTGTCGCAAGGTACATAAGCGACACGATGGCACCGAACGACGCAACTATTTCCGCTATCGCTACTGTCGCATCCGAGTTCATTTAGCGTCTCCGACGATTTCTCGGCAAGAACGGCAAAATACAAATGGCCGGTAATAGTCGTTAGCCGACAGTTTAGCCGATTACTTGCGACTTGCAGCTACTGGGCGGTTAGCGGACCGGCAGCAGCCCTCCACGTCCGCCTTTCCGCTACCGGTCGATCGATCCGCTAAAAATAAGTAATCCTGTCCGGCAGCCTGCGGAGCGAAGCGGAGGTAGTCGCTACGGTTGATTGACGGCCTCATCAATGGCCCGAACAAGCGCTTCTAAAGACTCCGTGGTTCGCTCCAATGCCCGAATGGCGTCGTACTGATCCCACAACATATTCACCAGAATTCCTTGAAACGTCAGGTCTGCAAGTACGGATTCGTAGTCCGAGGGCCGTCCTCCGGGGAATTCCGGGTAGACGGGTGGCCCGCCACGAGGATTGCTACGTTGAGCATTTGAGGCCCGGACGACGTCCACGCGTCCAATCAAATACGGCATCAGGAACTCTTTGAAGGTCTGATAGCTTTGCTGCTCGGCCAGGGCCAGCTCCTGATACATAGTCGCTATTGACGAGATTTGAGCTCGGAGGTCCGTTTGTTCAACCTGAGATAGTTGGCCTCCCTGTACAAGACTGAGGAATACACCGGTGGCAGGATTTGTCGTCGACCACCAGACCAGGTGCCCAAAGAGCCCGTCCAATTCCGATTG
>Ga0224505_10001135_pt1 | contig 17340 bp, 14 predicted proteins | sample SF_Jan12_sed_USG_FD_169102 | JGI IMG/M metagenome (GOLD analysis project Ga0224505, IMG submission 169102) | Sediment microbial communities from San Francisco Bay, California, United States - SF_Jan12_sed_USGS_4_1 | ecosystem: Environmental > Aquatic > Marine > Sediment | place: USA: California... | reverse complement strand
AGGAGAGGACGGCCATATTCTTCACGACGCCGTCGTCACTCCCCATGTCGATGGTGAGGGTGTTGAACCAGTTGGAGGGGTTCCTTCCGATAACCCTGGCGGCCAGCGAAGGAGTGGGAAGGGTTGCCCGTATGTCCAGAAGCTTCCGCAGTCGGATGTTTTCCGCCGCGAGTTCGCGATAACGGTTGAGTTCCTCTCCCTTGCGGCGGACTTCATCGAGCAGAAAACGGTTTTGCATCGACTTGTCGGCAAGGTTGACATACCCGTTCCAGAAGCGGTCGAAGGCATCCGTTACCGCCAGGGCGCCCCTTTCGGGTATGGACGCTACGGCGACGACGGAGCGCTTGAGCAGTCCCTGCCCGGAGCCGCTACCCAGCTGGGCACTGATCCATGCCAGGGACACAAGGAGGGCAAGGAACAGCGAAATACCCGTTTTATGTTTCTGTAAATAGCGTCGCATAATAGTGTCGTCAAAAAGTTGTACGGTTCACACACTGTTATGATTTGACCGCAACCGCCTTGAGAAGTTCCAGTTCATCCAGTACCTTGCCGACCCCCATGGCAACAGCACCCAGCGGATCGTCGGCGATGAGAATCGGCAGGTCTGTTTCGTCGCGTAATACCATGTCGATGCCCCTCAGGAGGGCGCCGCCACCGGCGAGGACGATCCCCTTGTCGACGATGTCCGCCGAGAGCTCGGGGGGGGTGTTTTCAAGGGCCACCTTGATGGCGTTGACGATGATCGAAACCGTCTCGGAGAGCGCCTCGCGGATCTCGTCGTCGCTGATTGTCTGGGTCTTGGGAATACCGGAAACCAGGTCCCTTCCCTTGATCTCCTTGCTTACCGACTCGCCCATCTTATAGGCCGACCCGACCTCTATCTTGATCAGTTCCGCCATCCTCTCGCCGATCAGGAGGTTGAACTTCTTCTTGATGTAGTTGATGATCGCCTCGTCCATCTTGTCGCCGCCGACCCTTACCGTCTTGCTGTAGACGATACCCGCCAGCGAAATCACCGCAATGTCGGTGGTGCCGCCGCCGATATCGACGATCATGTTGCCGCAGGGTTCCGTAATGGGGAGGCCGACGCCGATGGCCGCGGCCATCGGTTCCTCGATCAGGTATACTTCCGACGCGCCCGCCGACCGGGCCGACTCCATGACCGCCCGCTGCTCCACCTGGGTTACCCCCGACGGCACGCCGACCACGATGCGCGGACGGACGAAGCTCTTGCGGTTGTGGGCCTTGGCGATAAAGTAGCGGAGCATCGCCTCGGTGCCGTCGAAGTCGGCAATGACGCCGTCCTTCATCGGCCGGATCGCCACGATATTGCCGGGGGTCCTGCCCAGCATCTTCTTGGCTTCGGCGCCGACTGCCAGCACCTTCCCGCCGCCCCTGGCAACTGCCACCACCGACGGCTCGTTACAGATGATCCCCTTCCCCTTCACATATACCAGGGTGTTGGCCGTACCCAGATCTATCCCCAAATCATTGGAAAACCATCCCAGAACCGAATTAAACACCATTGTTTGTCTGCTCCTTGATATTGTTGTCGTTTGTCCGGCTGCCCGAAGGTATGTCGCGAATTACTGTATCGGCAAGTTCATCACCGATCCTGAGCCCTTCCGTGCTCCCCACTACCATGAGAAATTCAAGCCCCAGCACTACCGTGAGAAAAAGCCACCCTACCAGCGGGATCGGAAGAAGAAAGAAACCCGCTACGATGGGGAAGTTGCGGATGATCGACTCTTTGAACGAAGCGGCCTCCGGTGCCTTGCACCTCAAGACCCTCAGGCCCAGCAGTTTCTTCCCCACGCTTTGTCCGCTCCAGAAGCCGTCGGCGATGAACAGGTAGACCAGGGCGAACCAGAAACCCACGGAAGGGATGACTTTGTAGAAGGCCAGGGCGATCAGCAGGTCTATGACCCTGGCGATGGTCCGGTGAAGGATGTTTGCCTTCCGTGGCTCAGGGCCGGCCGATTCCATCCCTGCGTCGTCGTTGGAATTCCTGTCGCTATCCGGCGACCTGGGCGGAGATTCTTGCCCCGAAGGTGTGTCGTTGTTCATGAGTGTCATACGGGTCACTTAAAAAAGTAGTTGTAAAGACTAACAAAATGCGCGGCGGTAATGCAAGAGAAATGAACGGGAAAAGGGTTGAATTACGGGCAATGCCCCACTATAATGTCTCCGCTTCAGAAAGCGGCGGGTGCCGCCAGTGGAAAATATCCGGAGGAATCTATGCTTCAGCTCATGCGTCAGCACATAAAGTTCTTTGGCATCTCGCTCTGGCTCGTCATCGTGGCCTTCATCGCTACCATCTTCGTGGTGTGGGGGATGGGAGACTACGAAGGGGGGCAACAGGGGGGCGTCGAAGTCGCCTACGTCAACGGAGAGCCGGTCAGCGTGGTTGAATACCAGCGGGTCTACTACAACCTTTACGATTTCTACCGGCAGGTCTTCAAGGACAAGTCGGCCGACCAGCTTGTCAAGGAGATGAACCTCAAGCAGAAGGCCCTCGACGACATCATCTCCTCGCGGATCCTTCTGCAGTCCGCCAAGAAGATGGGGGCCCGCGTCACCGATGAAGAGCTGCGGGACGTCATCCTCTCCAGCAACGCCTTCCATGAAAACGGCGTCTTCAGCAAGGAGCGCTACCGCGCCATCCTCGATGCAAACCGCCTGAGCCCGAGCCAGTACGAAAAATACCAGCGGAATGAGCTCCTTCAGGACAAGGTGCGGGAGGTCATCCGCGGCTCCGTGTCGGTTTCAGCCGATGAGGTCATGAGGGTCTACGCGGAACAGCTTGGCGGCAAGCCCTTTGTCGAAGAGGAATTCAAAAAGGCAGAGGAGAAGCTCAGGAAGGATATCCTTGCCCAGAAGCAGGAAATGGCCATCGCCTCCTATATCGCCGCCATGAAGAAGGGGGCGGAGATTAAAGTGGTGCAGGACGTCCTCGACAAGGCAGCTTAGTCTCGCTGCCTATTACCGACTTTGATTCGAAAGTAGACACGTGGCACAAAAAGGAAAAGGAAAAAAGCGGGTAAAGGGGAGGGATTACTTCTCCCTCCTTTTGATGCTCGGCATCGTTGTGCTTCTGGGGGTCATCTCCTTTTTCCTCTTCAAGAGTGCCTTCGAGAAAGAGGCTCCGCCCAAGCCACCCGAGAAGGTCGCCAAGAAGCCTCCCGAGCGGGCCCTCCCGCCACCGCCGCCACCCGCAGTCCCTGAGCATAAAGCCTCACTGGCCATCGTCATCGACGACATGGGGGGGAGCCTCGATATCGCCAGGACCCTCTCCGCCATCGATCCCAACATCACCTTTGCCGTCATGCCCCACGAGGCCAAATCAGCCGCCGTGGTACGGGAGATGTCCGACAAGGGGCACGACGTCATTCTTCACCTGCCCATGGAGCCCCAGGACCTGGCCCACAACAACCCCGGCAAGGGCGCCCTGCTCGTGGCCATGGATGCCGCCGCCATCCGCAAGACTATCGAAGAGGACCTCAAGAAGGTACCCGGCATCAAGGGGGTCAACAACCACATGGGCTCGCGGTTCACCGAAGAGCGGGCCGACATGAAGGTGGTGCTTGAAGAGCTGAAGAAACAAGGGCTCTTCTTTCTCGACAGCAGGACCACGGGGAAGTCGGTGGTAAAGGATGTGGCGAAGGAGGTCGGCATCAGGAGTGCCGTCCGCGATGTCTTCCTCGACAACACCGTCGACGAGGCCCATTCCCGCCAGCAGTTGCAGAAGGCCGCCGACCTGGCCCTCAAGAAAGGGCAGGCCATTATCATCGGCCATCCTCACCCTTCGTCCATAAAGGTCCTTCAGGATATGGTGCCCCAGCTCAGGGAAAAGGGGATACGGATCATCGGCGTCTCGCAACTGGCGGGATGACACGCAAATGCTCATCCTCGGCATAGAGAGCTCCTGCGATGAAACCGCCGCCGCCGTCCTCGAAGACGGCAAGGTAATCCGCTCCAGCATCGTCGCCAGCCAGGTCGATCTCCATGCCCGCTACGGCGGCGTCGTCCCCGAGCTGGCCGCCCGCGCCCATCTCGAAGCCCTCGTCCCGGTCCTCGACCAGGCGCTCAACAAGGCCGAGACCACCCTCGACCGGATCGACGCCATCGCCGTCACCACCGGCCCCGGGCTCATCGGCGCGCTGCTCGTCGGTGTCACCGCCGCCAAGGCCATCTGTCTCGCACGCAATATCCCCCTCGTCGACGTCCACCATATCGAGGGACACATCCTCTCCGCTACCCTTGTCGACGGCGAACCGCCGGTATTTCCCGCCGTAGCCCTCGCCGTCTCGGGCGGCCATACCGCCCTGTACCTCGTCCACGAGATCGGCCGCTACACCTTCTTGGGACAGACCCTCGACGACGCCGCCGGAGAGGTCTACGACAAGGTCGCCAAGCTCCTCGGTCTGGGGTATCCCGGCGGACCACTCATCGACAAACTGGCTGCCGGCGGCAATCCCGAGGCCATCAGATTTCCTCGCGCCCGGCTCGCCGACTCACCCTACGACTTCAGCTTCAGCGGGCTCAAGACCGCCGTGCTCAACTATCTCAACAAGGAGAAGGTCGTCTGGGGCGACGCCGACCACGACCGCAAGGCCGCCCTCGAAAAGCATATGCCCGACATCGCCGCCAGCTTCCAGGCCGCCGTCATCGACGTGCTGGTGCAGAAAACCCTGCGAGCCGCCACCGAGAACAACGCCCGGGGAGTCATCGTCGTCGGCGGCGTCGCCGCCAACCGGGGGCTCAGGGCCGCCATGGCCGACGCCTGCCAAAAGGCCGGGCTCTCCCTCACCATCCCGCCGCTCTCACTCTGCACCGACAACGCCGCCATGATCGCCGCGGCGGGATATCACCGCTATATGAGAGGCATCCGCGCCGATTTAGGCGTGGCGGCGAAGGCGCAGATGGCGCTGTAGGCCGCCTTGCCGGGAGGGCAGTTTGGTTATCAATTATAAGATGTATCTTTTTTGCGTACCCTCTTTACAAAAGTAGCTGAGTGTTGGTAAAGTCAAGAAACCGCTTACCCTACAGGGACAGCCCATGAAGATACCTACCACCTTACTTGCGTTATCCCTGGTTTTAGTCACGTCTTTTACGGCTTGTGCCCATTATTGCAGCGATGTCCCGACAGTGGTGCACCAGAAGCAGGATGGCACGCGGCTGGAGATTTGGGTCCCGTCGGATGTCATGACAAAAACGCCAAAGTGGATTCCCGGCGATGGAGAACCGCCGCTATCGGTACGCGACGCCATATCCATTGCCCAGAACTGGGCGAGAAGTAAATTCAGCCGCTACGACAGGGTCGACATAGTAGATATCGATCTCTTTGGCCGCAGCTGCTGGGCGGCAGAGGGGCACTGGTTCTACATTGTCCATTTTACCCCGGTGATAAACGGCAGGCCGGTGCTGGATACATCGCATTTCGTGGCAATTCTCATGGATGGGACGGTTGTTGAGGCGGTGAGGGGGAGGTAGGGGCTGGGGTTGAGTTGCAGGGGGCAATATATAAAATTGCAAGTCTGACCTTGGGCTGCTATCTCGGGAACACTAGGAAGTGGGGAGTGGGTGACCCTATGGGCTTTCAAAACCTCGGCTGATGTACTGAGCTGGCTGAAAATTGCGACTTCTTTGGGGTGGCTTTGGGCAACAGGCCGTAAAGAATTGCCCCTAGGCCTCCTAGCTAAAACCGTAGCGTAACGTCTACGGTATATGAGTTGTCATCTTGCCCTTCGCTGTTTTCGGCAAAGAACCTGCTGTATCCCAACTTGACGGCGAATTGACTGTTTATAAAATTCACCAGTCGCAAGCCCGCTGCGATTCCTTCGCTGCTTTTGTTTTCTCCGGAGTCTATGGTTACGTTGGCGCCCAGGCTGATCTTTTGGTTAAAATAGTAATCCCCCGAAATGCCATAGCCCCAATTCGTTTTTCTGCTGCTTCTGGAGCTGTCCTGCTGAGCCATTCCCAGGAGCCCTGCGACATTATATGCAGTGCCGTTGCCTAGTTCTTTTACATATTTCCCGGTCAGGTAATAGGTGTTGAACTTGGCTTTGGTGGTTGTTGATACAGGACTGTCTATCTTGCTGTCTGATTCTGAATGGACAAAATTGGCTTGGGCCAATAAGCTCTTGCCAAGAAAATATCCCACGCCAACCCCATATGCGTCTGATTTCATGTCGCCACTAAACCCGGATTTGTAATCGATGTCTGTTCTCGTATAGCTGGCTAGCAAGGCAATAGGCAGATTAGGCTTTCTATATGTCGTTGACACTCCATAAAAGGGGCCTCTCGCTTTAGGGCCGCCGGAAGCTTTCGAGTCATATTTTCCTGCCTGAAAGCTCGCGTAGCCAATCCGCTCCAGGAAGGCCGCTTCCGCAAGGGGGTGCCCAGCAGTGTTTACCGTAGAAAAGAAGATGTTTGCGTCGGCCGTATATCGGGAAACTTTGTTGTGGTCATCATCTTTCAAGTGATAATATTTCGCTGAAATTTCTGATTGATAACTGTCCTTGGCATATGAAATGTTCGCGCTGAGAGCCAAGAATGAAGACAGGGCGACGAGGAGGTTTATCCAGTAACAGTTATTTATATTGAGCTTGAGCGACACCATTTCCATGACTCCAATGCAGTTTTATAGGTAGGCTGTGCGAATAAAATATGCGTGTAATTATTGTGGCGTCATTATGCGGATGTCAAGGGGAATAATGTAATAGAGTTATTTTATTTCAGGTACTGACGGTTGGATGGAATGCTGCGGTGTGATCGTTGTTTGTGTGCTTTTAAGGCACCGCGGACAACGGCGTCTGTTTGCAGGGGTAAACTCTTCTGTCGGCATAATGCCTGCAACCCTGACTTCATCGGGGGGCATAGCTAGGACTTGATAAACCTGCGCATGCCCAGTCCGGCAATGCCGGCGGCCATCAACAGGAACGTCGCGGGCTCCGGCACGGGGTGTGTCGGCGGGTCGGCGTCCAGATCATGAGAGTAGGGTGCAAATTCGGGGGCGAACTTGTCTTTGCCACTTTGAACATAATGGGCGTTGCCGGTGAGGTCCAGGTGGATCAGGAAGAAGTCGTTGTAGGTGACTCTGTAGATATCGATGTCTCCGAGGGTCTCTCCCCCGCCGACGTAATCCATGACAGGATTGAGATGGTTGTCGACCTGCAGGTTCTCAAGGGCGACACTGGCGTACCATGCATCATAAACGCCATGGGCGCTGTTGAGTGCGCCGGGCTGGCCATAGGTAAAATCAGAGGCATTAAGCGTAACGGTCGTGAAGGGCCCGTTCTCGAGGCTGGAGCTGACGCCCTCTATCGTCACCGATCCGGTTGGCGCGGCATTGTAGTATTGTGACGAGATCGCGATGTGGAGAGTTACATCCTTTATATAATCGTACTTGGTAGGCTGGTCCGCTCCGGCCACGTAGAGCTCAAAAGGGTTGTCGGTGGTGAACCAGCTTTCTGTCGTGGTGTCATAAACCGCCCCCGGGGAATAAAGCTGGAGGGTGGGGACGGCATGGGCCGCGTCCGGAGAGTAGCTCGACAGGAACAGGATCGCTGCAACTGCTAATCGTACCGACTTTCTCACATGTCTGCTGATGTGCATGGTTGTCTCCGGATTAAATTGCCCCTTTGTAGTGGTGCCGTTGGACATTTTGTGATTTGTGTGCAACAAATTTGACGATAAAATACATTGTAATCTTTGGTAAAATCCAGATGCCTGTCCGACTATGTAACGGCAAAAGTGCGCAAAACTTTAGGAATATTTTTTGTCATTTTGGGGGCATTGACCGGTGAGGTCGAGAGGGGGCGGAGCAAGACGGGTTGCCATGACCCGGGGAAAGATGCTACTCTCGCCGTAAACCGACACGGGAGGTTGTGGCGATGCCCCTCACTTTCAGCAAGTCCAAAGAGCTTACGCTGGGTGTTGAAGTAGAGGTGCAGCTGGTCGACCGCGATACCCTTGCGCTGGCCCCTGCGTCCACGAAGATAATCGACGGACTGGGCGGCTACAATGGGGCGGTGAAGCACGAACTGATGATGTCCAACCTGGAGATCATCACCAAGGTATGCGGCAGTGTGCAAGAAGTGGCCGACGACCTCTACGGGACCTTCAACGCCGCCATTGCCGAGGCGGCGCGCCATGACATTCTCATCTGCGGGGCGGGGACGCACCCCTTCTCGACCTGGAAAGAACAGAAACTCACTCCGGACGCCCGCTACAAGCGGCTCCTCTTCAGCCTGGGCGGCGTGGCCCGGCGCTTCAATATCTTCGGCCTTCATGTGCATGTTGGTATCGGCGACGGCGAGAAGTGCATCTATGTGATGAACCGGATGCTCTACTATCTGCCGCACCTGTTGGCCCTTTCGTCCAACTCCCCCTTCTGGGAGGGCGAAGACACTGCGCTTAAATCGTTCCGGACGGTGGTCTTCGGCACCCTGCCGACGGCGGGTCTTCCCTTCTATTTCAACGACTGGGACGACTACGCCCGCCTCATCGACTGCTTTATCAGCACGCGCACTATCGAGACGATCCGCGAGATATGGTGGGATGCTCGTCCGCATCCCGATTTGGGCACCATCGAGATTCGCATCTGCGACACGCCGGCCACGGTAGCCGATGCGCTGGCTATCACGGCCCTGATCCAGGCCTTGGTCGCCCGTTTCTGCCGCGAGTATGAACGGGGGATGCCCTATGCCAGGCTGCCTTCGCATGTGATCAGGCAGAATAAATGGCGGGCGAGCCGCTACGGCCTCGATGGAGAATTTATCACTGAGGCCGGTGACCGGACGGTGAAGGCGCGGGAGGCGATCGGTGAACTCATCAAGTCCCTTTATAAAGAGGCAGGCGAACTGGGCTCCACCGAATACCTCGCCCTGGCCGAGCAGCTGGTGACGAGGGGTGACGGGGCGTCTCGTCAGCTTGATGTCTGGCGCCTCGAAGGCGATCTGCAAAGGGTTGTCCTGTATCTGGCGCACGAACTGGAAAACGATGTGAAGGCGGGGTCGTCGATGCGATGAAGGGAGTGATCTCGGCAGGTCAGCAGCTTACGGCGGCCGCCGGCATGGAGATGTTGGAGCGGGGTGGCAACGCCTTCGACGCGGCAGTGGCGGCATCGTTCGCCTCCTTTGTCTGCGAATCGCCGTTGACCAGCATGGGTGGGGGCGGTTTTTTCATGGCCCACTCCAGGGGCGGTGAGACCCTTCTCTACGATTTCTTTCCCGATGTCCCGGGCCGTGGACGGGCGGCTTCCCGAGCTTCCCTTGATTTCCATCCGATAGAGATCGACTTCACCAGCGCTGTTCAGCAGTTTCATATCGGCAGAGGCGCTGCCGCCGTGCCCGGCTGCATGGCGGGGTTTGCCCGGGTACACCGGCATCACTGCGCGTTGCCGCTGACGACCCTGCTGGAGCCAGCCATCCGCTATGCCCGCGACGGTTTTGTGCTCAATGCCCAGCAGGCCTACTTTCACCGTACCATCATTCCCATACTCACGCTGACCGAGGAAGGCAGGGCGATCTATGCCCCTCGGGGGACGATGCTTGGCGAAGGCGAGCGTGTCTTCATGCGGGAAATGGCCGACACGATGGAGTACCTTGCCGTCAACGGCCTTGAACGCTTCTACGACGGGGAAATCGCCGAAAAGATCGTAAAGGGTTTCGGTGAGGGAGGGCTCATTACCCGGGAAGACCTGAAAAGCTATGAGACAAAGGTGCGCACGCCGCTGGAGGTGTCGTACCGTGGCAGGAGGATATTTCTCAACCCGCCGCCGTCATCGTCGGGCGGGGCGCTGGTGGCATTTTCTCTGAAGCTGCTTGAGCAGTACGACGTCGGCGGCATGGGGCATAACAGCGCCGAATATCTCAAGCTGCTTTACGAAGTGATGCGGGTCACCGACCTGGCCCGGACCGAGGCCTTCGACGAGCGGGTGTACGAAGAGGGGATTGCCGGGAAGTTTCTTGCCGACCGATCGATGGAAGAATATCGCCGCATGCTGGCCGAGTTTGCCCGCGAGCTGGGGCTTTGCGACAGGCCTGCCACCGGGAATACAACCCACATCAGTGTCGCCGACGAGGAAGGGAACGCTGCCTCGGTCACCACCTCCAACGGCGAGGGGTGCGGCCATATGATCCCGGGCATGGGGGTGATGCTCAACAACATGCTTGGCGAGGATGATATCAATCCCCACGGTTTTCACGCCCTGCCCGCCGGTACGCGGATGTCGTCGATGATGGCGCCGACCATCGTCATGCGGGGAGATGTCCCCGAGGTGGTGCTTGGCACCGGCGGCAGCAGCCGGATACGAAACGCCATTGTGCAGGTGATCGTCAACCTGCTGGACCACGGTCTTTCGGTGGCCGACGCGGTGAATGAGCCCCGGGTCCACTGGGACAGGGCGGTGTTCCAGGCAGAGAGAGGGGTGGAGGCAACCTCCCTCGACCTGATCGAACGGACAGGGGTACCGGTCAACCGCTGGCACGACAGGAACATGTATTTCGGTGGAGTACATACGGTGGTGATGGCCGGGGAGCGGCCGACCGGGGCGGGAGATAGCCGAAGAGGCGGAGTCTGTCTGGCCTCGCAATTCTAGCCGTTTCACAAATAGTCGTCACACCGCTGAAAACCGGTGTCCAGGGGTTTTGTGGATGTCGGAATCGACTGGGTTCCGGCGTTCGCCGGAATGACGAAGGAATGGTTTTCCCGGGTTCTTGAAAGTTTATCAATTTTGGCATGAGCCTTTTTCAGTGTTCATGATGCCCGGAGGGGTTGCCGCCAAAGGGCCGTCCGGCCCCTTTTTGATTGACATCCCGGCGGAAATCGTGATAAAAACCGCTGTTTTATCTTGAGTGAAATGAGCGAAAAACGCCGGAATGCAGAAGGGGTGTCGAGTTGTCCTACGCTGGAACCATCGAGTATCTGTACAGCCTCCAGAAGCACGGCACCAAGCTTGGCCTTGCCAATACCCTCGCCCTGATGAACCTGGTCGGGGACCCGCATGAGGCCTTCCGGTCGGTCCATATCGCCGGCACCAACGGCAAGGGCTCAACGGCAGCGATGCTGGCCTCCATCCTCCAGAGGGCCGGTTATACTGTCGGCCTCTACACCTCACCCCACCTCATAAGCTTTACCGAACGCATACAGGTCAGCGGGGAGCAAATTCCCGAAGAGAAGGTCATTGAGTTGACCGAGAGTATTCGCCGGGCCATTGACGGCCTGGACGAGCCCTTTGTCCCCACCTTTTTCGAGTTTACCACCACCCTTGCCTTTACCTGGTTTGCCGAGCAGAAGGTGGACATTGTTGTGGTGGAAACGGGTATGGGGGGCAGGCTCGACTCCACCAACGTGATTACCCCGCTGGTATCGGTGATTACCTCGGTGGACCTCGACCATCAGGAGTTTCTGGGGGAGCGGATCGAGGATATCGCCTATGAAAAGGCGGGGATTATAAAGGAAGGGGTACCGGTGGTGACCGGCGAGCGGAAACCAGAGGTCCTTGCGGTAATAGAGGCGACCAGCCTGGCCAACAACGCCGTCCTTTACCGCGCGGGAAGAGATTGTTCGGTTTCGTCGGTCGTCACGGGCATTGATGGCGGCTGCTTTGATTATCGCGGTCTCGAAGGGGAAATCCCGGGTGTGAAGACCACCATGATCGGAAAACATCAGGTGGAGAACGCTTCGCTGGCGTTGTTGGCCACGGAGGTCCTCAGGCGCCGGGGGCTGACCATTTCGCAAGAGGCAGTCCGCGAAGGGCTTGCAGCAGCCCGGTGGGCAGGGCGACTGGAGAAGATGGCGGGAAGCCCGCTCATCGTGATCGACGGGGCCCACAACCCGGCAGCGGCGGCACGGCTGGCAGAAACGCTGAAGGATGAATTCGCGGGGAGCTATGACCGCCTCGTCCTTGTGCTGGGAATTCTCGGCGACAAGGATATGGACGGTATCGTGAAACCGCTGGCGGCGCTGGCCGACAGGGTGGTCGTGACCGCTCCCGCCTACTACAGGGCGTCCGATCCAGCCCGGATGAAGGCCGTTGTCAAACAGTATCACCCCCATGTCGAGGAAGCGGCGTCGGTGGCCGATGCCATCGACCATGTGCGGGCCACGACAAGAGAAAATGACCTGATATGTATCGCAGGCTCGCTTTTTACCGCAGGGGAGGCCAGGGGTATCATGCTTGGTATCGCCCTGCCAATAGGAACAGGCTCTGCTGTCCCCGGACTTGCCGGGTTGAAAGGATAAAGGTGTTTACTCTGATCCGTATTCTGTTCGTCTTCGTGATCCTCGCGGTCTTTATGCCGACGGAACCGTTGTCGGCCCTGGAGGTGGGGTCTGATAATCCCGCCATCATCTCCGCGACGGTCATTGAGCACAAGACCGATACCGACGTCTTTGTCGCCGACGGCAATGTGGTGATAGAGCAGGGAAAGATGCGCCTTTCCACCGACCATGCCGAACTGGACAACAAGACCGGCCAGGTGAAGGGCAGGGGGTCGGTGACCTATACCGACAAGGACGGCAACACTATCTTCACCGACAAGGTCGACTTCAATATCAACACCCAGAAGGGGATCCTCTACAACGGCAGGTTCTATATAAAGAGTAACAAGCCCGCTGCGCCGGCTACTACGGTGGTTATATCGAAGGACCAGTGGAAGGACTTCGAGGAGATGCGCCTTACGGGCAACGAGATTGAAAAGACCGGTGAGGATACCTACACAATCGACAGGGGGACCTTCACTACCTGTACCGCCGACACCCCCGCATGGAAGCTTAGCGGCACCGACCTCCATGTAACGCTGGACGATGCGGTGACGGCCCGGAACGCCACCTTTTATCTACGTGACGTGCCGGTTCTCTATTTTCCCTACGTAAAATACCCCCTGGAGCGCCGGACCGGCTTTCTGATTCCCCTCTTCGGAATCGGCTCCCGGGAAGGGTTTAAGATGTATAACCGGTTCTTCTGGGCCATCTCCGACAGCCAGGATGCCACCTTTGGCCTTGATTACCGGGCGCTTGAAGGGGTGGAGCTGGGGCTCGACTATCGTTATGTGCTGGGGGCTGACTCCCGAGGGGAGTTGAAGCATCGCTATTTCAGGGGGTGGGAGAACGACAAGGACAAGGGGGATGAACAGGACAGCGATCGGAGCATGAATCGTTATTCCCTTGACTACAACCTGATCCACCGGTTTACACCGACGCTGACGGGAAAGGCCGATTTTCACTATCTTAAAGAGAACAATTACTATCGGGATTACAGCGACCAGACAGAGCAGCGGATTCAGCGCTATACCGAGTCAAATGTCTTCCTGACCCAGAGCTGGGAGCGGAGCACACTGGTGGGGCTTATCCAGTATCAGGACAACCTGACGGAGGGCAACAACTCCTCCACCCTTCAGAGATTGCCGGAGGTCCGCTACACAATGAACCGGACCCGCATAGGAGAGTCGCCCTGGTTCTATTATTTCGACGCGTCGGCGACCCGCTTCTACCGGAGGGAAGGGATGGACGGCAGCCGTCTTGACCTCTACCCCCGCATGATCGGGGACTATGACCTTGGTTACGGCTTTATCCTGAGTCCGCGGGTCGGGTTCAGGGAGACGATGTACAACCGGAAATGGGACAGGCAGGCAGGTTCTGCCCGTAACGAAGCGACAACTCGCGAGGTCCCCGAGGCGGGAGTCTCCCTCAACGTGAAACTGGCAAAGGTATATCAGGCCAACGGCTTCTGGGGGATGGACGCGATCCGTCACCAGGTTGAGCCGGGGCTCGACTACAGCCACGTTCCTTATATACACCACCAGCGCAAGATACCTCAGTTCGATGCGGTCGATTCCATAGGTGAGCGGGACCACCTTACCTGGTCGCTGACCAACCGCCTCATCGGTAAATACAGCGTCGGCGAGCAGACGGTGAAGCAGGAGCTGATGGTCTTCACCCTTTCCCAGAGCTTTAACGTGGAAGAGGCCAAGAGAAGGGAGCGGGGCGTCAACCGTCGGCCCTTCGGTACCATTGCAGGAGACCTCTCCGTCTGGCTCAACAACTATGTAAATCTCAGGCACAAGGCCACCTATGACCCCGATGCGGGGAACATGTCACATTATGATACCGACCTGAGCATGAACCCGAACAGCCCCTGGTTCTTTATAGTGGGGCACCGCTATACGCGGCAGAGCGCCATCAATTTCATTAAGGCCAGCGCGGGATACCGGTTTAACAAGAACTGGGCGGTGGCGGGCAACATCTGGTACGATCAGGAGAAGTCGAAGGTCCGCGAGCAGGACTTCACTCTGAGCTACTCGGGGCAGTGCTGGGGGATCAGCCTTCATTATATAGAGAAGGCGGGTGAAGACGCTCCCGACATGGTGAGAAAGCGGGAGACGCAGTATCTTTTCACCATCGACTTCAAGGGGCTTACTTCACTGGAGTTCTGACGGAACACTCCCCTGGGTCGAGATCGTCACGGTTGTTGTCCGGGAGCGGAGCAGTGGAGACATACCATATAAAGGTCAAGGACCTTGCCGAAGATGCCCGACCAAGGGAGAAGCTGGTCCGCAACGGGCCCGATGCCCTCAGCGACGGGGAGCTTCTGGCTGTCGTGCTTAATACCGGCGTAAAGGGCGAAGGGGTCCTGGAGCTGTCCGGCCGCATACTGAGGGACTACGGCTCAAGAGGCATCGCCTCGGAGCGGGATGTGCGGCGCCTGAGGGAGCTACTCGATATCCCGGAGGTCAAGGCCTGCCAGATAATTGCCTGTCTCGAGCTGGGCAGGAGATTTTTCAACGGCTCCGCCGCTGGTGAGGCGATCAAGGGGCCTGCCGACGCTTACCGCTATGTCTCCGAAATGGGGCGTCTCAAGAAAGAAGAGTTCAGGGCCCTCTACCTTGACGTGCGACACCGGGTGCTGCATCAGGAGGTGGTTTCTGTCGGCTCTCTCACCGGCAGTCTTGTGCACCCCCGGGAAGTCTTCCGGCCGGCAGTTCATTACGGGGCCGCCGCGGTACTGGTCGCCCATAACCACCCATCGGGCGATACGACGCCCAGTCAGGAAGATATCTCCATCACCCGTCAACTGGACGAATCGGGCAGGCTCCTTGGCGTCGAGCTCCTCGATCATCTCATCATAGTCGGCGGCGCCTATGTGAGCCTCAAGGAATCGGGGCTGCTGTGAGGCGGACGTGGCGAACCGCAGTCGTTGCCGCTGCCATTGCTCTTGCAGGCTGCGCCTCGGTCGAGAAACCTGCCAGTGGTATTCCCTATCTCGAACCCGCCCGTGTCCCGATTACCTCCTTTAGGATAACGGGTAATGAATACCGGTTCGAGAAAGAAGGGTTGGTGGTCGTTGCAGCCTACCTGAGTGAAAAGGGCCTTGATGACTATTACAGCGGCCAGGGATTGACGAACCCCTTTACTGTCCTTTATCCGTTTTTGCGACCCACCGTTTTTGTCGTGCGCATCGAGAACCATACTAAAAAGATGGTCTACCTGAACCCTTCAATGTCAGGCATGGTGGACAATAACGGCAAGCCCTACGTCAATCGCGATTTAACCGACTTCTATCCCTATCTTGGTGATGATGAGGAGCGAAGGGCAAGGATGGGGGCGCTTCAGGTCACTCTTTACGACACCCAGCTGAAGCTGTCGCCGGGGAATGCGTCGGAGAGGCTGCTTGCCTTCGATGCCATGGGGGGTGAACTGAAAGGGGTCAAGCTGATACTGCGCGACCTTTATGTCGGCGACCTGCCGCTGGATATCCCGTTTGCCTTTGATTGCAGATACCGCTGAACTGTAGTGCACCTCTTTTGACGGACGAACCTGTATTGGAGTTGAAGGCGCGCCAACAGATGCTTTGCGGGGTGATAGCAGGTAAAGAGGGATCGGGAAAGATGTGTCGTTGATAAATTATTTAAAATATCTGTTGACACTAAAAAATGGCCATGGTATAACCCTGCCTCCTTTCGAGGAATACCACTCTTCGGCGCCGCGCAGCGGCTGAAAATAAGCTGAAGAAAATAGGTTGACACAATCGGCAACCGTGTGGTACAAATCGCTCCCCTTTTGAGGAATACCTGAAACGCAGGCTCCTGAAAAAATGGGTTGACAAAAGAAGCGGCGAATGATACTTTAATCGTTCCGCGATTGATCGGGTGCGCCTGTCAAATTAAAGGCGGGTCGCTGGGTCTTGGTCTTTGAAAACTAAATAGGTGAAGTGCTTGGTAGATGGAGTCCTTTAGTAAATTCCATTTGAAACAAGCTAAGCTTGGATTCAAAATTCTTTGAAATATTTTTGGAGAGTTTGATCCTGGCTCAGAACGAACGCTGGCGGCGTGCTTAACACATGCAAGTCGCACGGGAAAGTCCTTCGGGATGAGTATAGTGGCGCACGGGTGAGTAACACGTGGGTAATCTGCCCTTAAGTGGGGAATAACATGCTGAAAGGCGTGCTAATACCGCATGAAAGAGGGGGGGCGTAAGCCATTCCCTTTTAAAGATGGCCTCTGCTTGCAAGCTATCGCTTAAGGATGAGCCCGCGGCCCATTAGCTAGTTGGTAGGGTAATGGCCTACCAAGGCGATGATGGGTAGCCGACCTGAGAGGGTGATCGGCCACACTGGAACTGAGACACGGTCCAGACTCCTACGGGAGGCAGCAGTGGGGAATTTTGCGCAATGGGGGAAACCCTGACGCAGCAACGCCGCGTGAGTGATGAAGGCCTTCGGGTTGTAAAGCTCTTTCGACTGGAAAGAAACTCTTCGGTGCTAATACCACCGAGGATTGACGGTACCAGTATAAGAAGCCACGGCTAACTCTGTGCCAGCAGCCGCGGTAAGACAGAGGTGGCAAGCGTTGTTCGGAATTATTGGGCGTAAAGGGCGTGTAGGCGGTTTTGTAAGTCGGGCGTGCAATCCCATGGCTTAACCATGGAACTGCGTTCGATACTGCATGACTTGAGTGCAGGAGAGGAGGGTGGAATTCCCAGTGTAGAGGTGAAATTCGTAGATATTGGGAGGAACACCGGTGGCGAAGGCGGCCCTCTGGACTGTAACTGACGCTAAAGCGCGAAAGCGTGGGGAGCAAACAGGATTAGATACCCTGGTAGTCCACGCTGTAAACGATGGATACTAGGTGTGGGAGGTATCGACCCCTTCCGTGCCGCAGCTAACGCATTAAGTATCCCGCCTGGGGAGTACGGCCGCAAGGTTGAAACTCAAAGGAATTGACGGGGGCCCGCACAAGCGGTGGAGTATGTGGTTTAATTCGACGCAACGCGAAGAACCTTACCCAGGCTGGACATGCAGGTAGTAGAAGGGTGAAAGCCTAACGAGGTAGCAAT
>Ga0224505_10001133_pt1 | contig 17361 bp, 21 predicted proteins | sample SF_Jan12_sed_USG_FD_169102 | JGI IMG/M metagenome (GOLD analysis project Ga0224505, IMG submission 169102) | Sediment microbial communities from San Francisco Bay, California, United States - SF_Jan12_sed_USGS_4_1 | ecosystem: Environmental > Aquatic > Marine > Sediment | place: USA: California... | reverse complement strand
ATGATGTAGTTTCTTTCGCGGGCAGCCACCGTACCGTCGATTTGGGCAAGGCTAATAAGCAATTTCATTTGGTTCAGTACGGACATATTTGTGCATTAAGTTGTTATCAAATTTACTGCAGACCAGCGGACGCGCACCAGTCGCAGTATTTTAAGGTTGTGTGCTCCCAACGTAATGACAAATAAACCAATAACTTTATAGTCTATGAATTTTCTCGCCCATATTTATTTGTCCGGCAACAATCCGAAAATTATGGTAGGAAATTTTATTGGCGATTTTGTGAAAGGCAGAAATCTACTAGAACAGTTTGAACCCGGCATTGCAAAAGGAATTGAATTGCATCGTGCCATTGACGAATTCACCGATAATCATCCGGTAGTGCTGCAGAGCAAAATAAGATTACGGCCAAAATACAGACATTTTGCCGCGGTTATCGTCGACATTTATTATGACCACTTTCTCGCCTGTAACTGGAGTGAATTTCATCGGGATACGCTGGATCATTTTACACAGCGCAGCTATGCGCAGATTCAGGATGAGTGGGAAATTCTGCCTGCCGGGGTTAAACAAATGCTACCACATATGATCAGGCACAATTGGTTATTGCATTATGGTGAACTGGAGGGTGTGGGGCGCGCCCTGGGAGGAATGGCACAACGATCCCGGTTTGATTCAAAAATGGATGAATCCATAGCAGAGTTGCGCGAGTTTTATGTGGAATTTGAAGCTGAGTTTGCATTGTTTTTCCCGGAGTTAAAAGCATATGCTGAACGATTCATCCTCGAAGTATGATTTGTCTCACAACAATTTAATCGCAGATCATTGTTTTAACTTGTTACTTTAGCTGTTTGATTTGGTAGCTATGCAAAATGACCCAGAATTAAGCGGGAAATATCTCGGAACGATTTCACAAGACTTTGTAAACGTGGCCGATACGCTGAAAGAAGCATCGTATCAAATCAGAAAGGCCGGTTTTGAATTTCCCATATTTCCAATTTGCAAGGAGGCCCAACCTATCGGGCAGTTGCTGTTGCAGCCGAAAGTCCATGGAACATCCTGGCAGTATTATGTGGCTTACATGGAAGAATTCCTGCAGCGTGGCCTCATTACGAAAGACAAAGTTGAGGATTTTAAGGACGCCTATAAAGATCCGGATGAATTCTGCTGCTTATTTGTGATCGACACGCAGTTTACCAATTTTGTTTTTATCCCCTATCCAGAAGACTAAGTGCAACTCTAATACCAGGACTTGATTCTTGTTCAGGACTTGAAATGATCCCATCCCTGGGCCTTAAGCGGCACAACGTTTCCTTCTTTTGTGATCAGGACGTTCTGGGATTTATTGTCGTGCACATAACCAATAAAATGAATATCGGGATGATTCTTGATTTTCTCCTGGTCGGCCTGCGCAATCGTAAAAAGCAGTTCATAGTCCTCCCCGCCATTTAGTGCACAGGTTATGGGATCAAGCTTAAATTCAATAGCCGTTTCATACGCGATATGGTCAATGGGGATTTTGTCATCATAGATGCGTACGCCTACTCCGGAATTCTTTGCGATATGGAAGAGTTCAGAAGCAAGACCGTCAGATATATCGATCATGGAAGAAGGTTTGATTCCGGCTTCGCGTAAATCAAAAATAATATCGGTCCGTGCCTCTGGCTTCAGTTGCCTGCCTACCAGGTATTCATACTTTTCAATACTCGGCTGCATATCAGGATTTGTCAAATAGACTTCCTTCTCTCTCGCCAAAACCTGAAGTCCAAGGAATGCTGCTCCCAGGTCACCCGTTGCACAAATTATGTCATTCACCTGAGCACCACTCCTGTAAGCGATTTGGTCTTTATTTGCCCTGCCAATTACTGCAATGGATATAATCAATCCTCCAGCCGATGAGGTTGTGTCCCCACCCACCAAATCAACTTTATAATTTTCGCATGCGGCTTTGATACCGGCATATAGTGCATCAATAGCCTCTATTGAAAATCGATTGCTTATGGCAATGCTCACTGTGATTTGTTCTGCTATTCCATTCATTGCTGCGATATCGGAAACATTTACAGCAACTGCCTTGTAACCCAAATGCTGAATAGGCACATAGGCCAGATCGAAATGAATTCCTTCTACCAACATGTCAGTAGAAATTAGCACACAATCATCGCCGGCGTCGATTACCGCGGCGTCATCGCCAATGCCTTGCAGTGAGGTTGGGTTTACCAGCGCAAACTTTTCCTGTATCCTATCAATGAGCCCGAATTCGCCTAGCTGACTGATTTCTGATCTGGTTTCGCTCATAGTTATATTAGTGATGGAAGCTTTTCATCGGTTGAAGAAGCTTTTTGTCCTGTAAAATTAAGATTAAAGATGAATATGGTAGATTGCACACTATATTGGGTATAGCTATCCACAGCTTAATGTTTAATGAGATGAAAAAAACAATTGGAATAGTTGTCATGCTTCTTTTTGGATTGACTGCCTGCGGACCCAAACCGTATTACAAAACGTCAAAAGGGAAAAAGAAACAAAAGTATTACAATGAGATTCAGTTTGGTGGAAAGGGCGCTAGCGAGATGAAAATGAAGTAGCGTCTTCACACAACTCGATTAGTACCCCCCCAGTTGATTTTGGATGCAGAAAACTAATCATTTTGCCATCCGCCCCCCTTTTTGGCGTATCGTTGATTGTTTCGAATCCCGCTTGTCTGTAGGTCTCCAGGCTTTGCGAAATATTTTTAACCTGAAACGCCAGATGGTGAATACCTTCCCCGCGCTTTTCAATAAACCTTGCAACGGGCGAATCTCCGCGGTTTGCCTCCAGCAATTCTATTTTTACACCCCCTATTTCAAAAAATGAAGTTCGGACCCCCTCCGATTCCACTTCTTCGATTTTATAGTGCTCACGGCCTAAAAGCTTCGCAAAAGCTGCATTGGCCTGATCCAGGTTTTTGACCGCAATGCCGATATGCTCAAGTTTTTCCATAATTGTTAACTTTACACCCAATGAAGAAACTTTTTACCTAATTCGAAAGTTTACACTTTGAAACTTTAACCCCATGACGGATACCTTGAGTGAAATGCATGTTGAGGCTGCGCGGATTCAACAGGAAATTAAGGACTACCTTGGGCTGCGCACATCAGACTTAGTGTTTGAATATTCGACAGTGGATGGCAAAGTGAAGCTGGATTTGATAACGATCAACCCCCGGCACAATCAGGCATTCCTGTTTCACAACGAGAGCGGAGCTGACAAAGTGGATGCTCTGCGGAAAATGCTTGCGTATGTTCAGAACTATAAGGAAAAGGAGCAGTCTTATACGATACAATGGGTGGCAAAGGGCGATGGTGAATTGCACACTTCTTATTTTAGGGCAGGCAATATTTTAAGTGCTCTGCAAAAACTATACTACGGCCGCGACATGAATACGCTCACGGTGTTTAGTGTGGTGCTTAACCCTATCTCCTGACCCGAGTTTCACGACCATAAAAATTAAGAAAATGATAAGCGTAACAGATAAGGCAAAAGAAAAAATCATAGCCCTTCGTAAAGAGGAAGGCAAAGTGGATTATAACAATGTTCGCGTGCTTGTGAAAGGTGGCGGTTGTTCCGGATTAATGTATGATCTCAATTTCGACGATGAAATCAAACCTGCCGACCAAATTTTTGAAGACAAGGGTATTAAGATTTTAGTGGATAAAAAAAGCTTGTTATACCTGTTGGGTACTACGCTTGATTTTTCTGACGGATTGAATGGGAAAGGTTTTCAATTTATCAATCCCAATGCATCCCGTACCTGTGGCTGTGGGGAAAGCTTTGCCGTATAAGAAGTCGCCACGTTCAGTAAAAATACTTTCCTGAATCTACTCAATCGTTGCAATGCATTTTAACTCAATTGCGATGGGTGTGGGCAAAGCGCTCACTTCCACAGTAGTACGGCAAGGTTGATTCTCAAGGAAGTATTCTCCATACATCCTGTTGAAAACTTGAAAGTCGTTTTTCATATCCGTAAGAAATACGGTTACATCAACCAGGTTTTCCCACCGTGACCCGGACGCTTCCAGAATATGTCTGACATTTTTAAATACTGCGTGGCACTGTTGCGCAATGTCATAGCTAATGATTTTGCCTTGCGCGTCCAGCTTTACCCCCGGAATTTCTTTAGACCCTCTTGTCCTGGGCCCTACACCCGACAAAAAAAGAAGATTACCTACTTTCCTGGCGTGCGGGTAAAGTCCTACAGGTTCAGGTGCCTTATCGGAATGTATGTTGTCCATAATTTTATTCAACCCCAAATACCAAACTTCCCCGGTAACGCTGCCATTCAGCACCATCTTGCTTTGAAGGTACCATTTTCACAACGCTTACCATCCACCTTCCGGGGTTGCTGATGTGCGTTTCAATCATTCCACTTTTTTCAGTGTAGATATTCTGAATGGTAGTACGGTTGTTGAACCTGTTCCAAACCTTGACTTTTGCACCAAACAATGGCTTCCCCTCAAACAGTATCCTAAAACGAACAGGGTCCCCCTTTTTGAGCATATAGGGGTTTCTCTCCGGGATAATTTCTATGGGAAAGCCTGCGACTTTCCTGAAAGTGTCATCGGTATGACTGCCAACCTGAACCAGCAATTTGCTATGAAGGGAATAATACTCGCTGGAAGGTTTGTTTAATATATTCGTTTTTTGCCTGAGTGCGTAAATTTCATCAAGGCCATCTTCTTTCAGGTATTCATCAAATTTCTCACCTTCAAGCTCAATAAAAGTATTTTCAGTTTGCATGAGTAACAGATGTGTACCCTCATCTTTAAGCGGAATGGTCAGGGTTTTCCTTTCAGGCGAAGTAAGGAGATCAAGTAAGTTAGTCGACTTTGTCTGTTGTTTGAGTTCCAGCTTGGTAAGGCGATGCGTTTTCAAATCCCATGGCGCCCCGATAAAATTTTCTCCTGCCATAAAGCTGACGACAAGATTTTCTCCAGCTTTAAAAGTAAACTTGTCAGGTTGCATCCACAATTCGTGTGCTTGCACAAGCGTTATCAAAGCAACCAGCAGCCCCGTTGAAATCATCTTCTTTTTCATGCGTCGCCTGGCGTATAGGGGTGTAAGTCTATGCTAGGCATTCATCATTTCTTCAATCTCCTCCACTTCTATCGGTATATTTTTCATCAGGTCAACAACACCATTCTTTTGAATCAAAACATTATTTTCGATCCGAATACCAAGACCTTCTTCGCGAATATAGATCCCCGGTTCTACTGTCCAAACCTGCCCTATCCGCATTTTGTGATACATATTCCCCACATCATGCACATCAAGACCAAGCTGATGACCTGTGCCGTGCATGAAATATTTCATAAAAAGGGGCTTATCCTGGTCCTGTTTTTTCACATCCCTTTTGTCAAGCAATTTTAACCCAACAAGTTCACTTTCCATGATTTTCTGAACCTCCTTGTGGAATTCAAAATACTTTGTTCCCGGGCTCAGCAAGTTTGTCGCCGCGCGATGTACGCGCAACACGGCATTGTATACATCCTTCTGGCGTTTTGAGAACCGGCCGTTGACAGGGATGGTACGCGTTAAGTCTGCATTGTAATTCGCATATTCTGCACCCACATCCAACAACAGTACTTCTCCATCCGCGCATACCTTACTGTTGTCGATGTAATGCAACACACAGGCGTCCGCGCCTGAGGCAATAATGGGTTCATAGGCAAAACCGCGGGAACCATTCCGTAGAAATTCGTGTGCCAATTCAGCTTCGATCTCATATTCCATCACCCCGGGTTTCACAAACTTTAGCAGCCTCCGAAAAGCTTGCCCTGTGATATCACACGCACGTTGCAGTAATTCAATTTCCAGTTTTGATTTCACCGAACGCAGGCTGTGCATTATGGGAGCCAGCCGCTCATACTTATGCAGTGGATATTTTTGCACACAGGATTTCACAAACCGCATTTCACGCGTTTCCACCGCAACATCGGCGCGGTAATGGTCATTTGTGTTGAGGTATACATGGGCAACATCACCCTGAAGCATCATTAGCTTGAAGATCGCAGAGAACTCTGACACCCAAAGTACGGTTTGGATACCCGTTGCAGCGCGGGCCTCCTCTTTTGTTAGCTTATGCCCTTCCCAGGTTGCAATGTGTTCACTGGTTTCCCGCAAAAACAGCACCTCCCGGTATTTCTTGTCCGGAAAATTTGGGCATAGCACGAAAATAGTTTCTTCCTGATCTACTCCAGTGAGGTAAAACAAGTCACTATTTTGCCTGAACCGCATGGTGCCATCCGAATTGGTTGGCATGATATCATTTGCGTTTACTACCACGACGGCATTTGGCTTCAACTCTTTTAAAAGTCTTTTGCGATTTGCCACAAAGAGTTCCTTGCGTATACTTTTGTATCTCATGTTGAATGCCTATTTTTCTGATACGCAATTTAAGTAAAACTCTATGAAGCCAATCGTCATTGCATCAATCTCTTTGCTCCTTTTGCTGTCGACTACAGGTCTGGCACCTGCACAATGGAAGTATCAGCCCACTGCGGAGAACCTTAAAACACGTGAGTGGTTTCAGGATGCGAAATTTGGTCTTTTCATCCATTGGGGTGTATACAGTGTTTTAGGCGATGGTGAATGGGTGATGAACCAGCAACAAATCCCTATTGATACGTATGAAAAAATCCCATCGTTTTTTAACCCTACAGAATTTGATGCCACAGCCTGGGTGCAGATGGCCAAAGCTGCCGGGATGAAATATATTACCATCACCAGTAAACATCATGATGGTTTTGCGATGTGGAACAGCAAGGTTTCAGACTATAATATTGTGAAGCGTACCCCCTATGGTAAGGATGTCTTGAAATTGCTTGCGGACGAATGCCGCAAAGAAGGCATTAAACTTTTCTTTTATCATTCCCAATTAGACTGGCACAATCCCGATTACTATCCAAGGGGAAACACCGGCGGAAGTTGGACAGGCAGACCGGAAAGTGGTGATATGAACAAATACCTGGATTATATGGACACCCAGCTTTCCGAGTTGCTCACTAATTATGGTGATATCGCCGGGATATGGTTTGACGGAATGTGGGACAAGAAAGATGCAGACTGGAGGTTGGAAAAAACTTACAAACTTATTCACAAGCTTCAGCCCGGAGCGTTGATTGGCAGTAATCACCACCGGGCACCTTATGAAGGAGAAGACTTTCAGATGTTTGAGAAAGATTTACCAGGGCACAATACTACTGGTTTCTCAGATGAGCAAGTGGTGGGTGCCTTGCCTAAGGAGACCTGCGAGACGATCAATAATTCGTGGGGATTTAATCTGAAAGACAATAGGCATAAAGGCAAGCGGGAGCTGATCCAGTACCTGGTGAAAGCAGCAGGCTATGGCGCGAATTTTTTGTTGAACGTAGGGCCTATGCCCAATGGAAAAATTCAACCTGAGCACATTGCTTCGCTGAAGGAAATGGGTGACTGGCTAAATGTGTACGGTGAAACAATATACGGCACCCGAGGAGGCCCGCTTACAGCAAGAGACTGGGGTGTAACAACGCAAAAAGGCAATACGGTTTATGTTCACCTGCTGAATTGGTTTGACGAATCGATTACCATTCCTTCCTGGGGAAAAAAGATCAAATCGGCGGCGATATTCAGCGACAAAACCCCGGTTAAGTTTCTGGAGAATGAATATGGCATTACCCTAAAAATACCCAAAGCAAAAATGGATGAGGTGGATACCGTTATTGCGCTAACATTGAAGTAAAAATCAATCTGCCCGTTAATCTTTACCGCTTTTGCGGCCACCGTTTCATGCTTCCTTGTCCAAAGGATCATTTACTTCATCAGTGGTGACCCAGTTAAGCAGTACAAAAGTGACGAGCAATCCGGAAAAAAAACCTTCCAGCATAACAATAAACGCAGACATATAGGGATTTAGATAGCGTCCCATCGGTTCGTTATCAACTATGGATTGCATCATAGCCGTATCAAGTTTCATGTAGATGAAAAGGAACACGCCGAATATGAGCGACCCAATGCCTGCAGTAGCCACACCCATAATGAAGCCACGGAAATAATTCAAATGATCCGTATGGGTTAACTTGAATTTCTTAAGCGCCATATAGATACCTACTGTAAGGATCACCAGATTCACCAGGCGAAGTTCAACGTGATGACCTAATCCCAGAAGTTTCATAACAAGAAAGTACAGAATCAATCCAGCAGCGATTCGCAGGCCATAATTTTCAGGAATGCGGTTAGGATCTTTAAACAAGTTCATTTCGGTATGGATTTTCGTGCATCCTAAGATTTACAATTTCCAAGACAATTACAATCTTTTGAACGCTATTAATTTTAGTAACTTGGCTTTACCAAAACCGCAGGTCATAAAAATACTCAAAATCATCTGTTTTGCTGGATTGACGATGTCAATGTTGGGCAATATGATTGGATGATAAACGCCGCTGTTTTGCAATTCTCATAGTAAGGACAGACTCTAAATTCTTCACCAGATGACACTTTCTGAATTTAAAGAATTCGTTAATCAAACTGCGCCGCCTCTTGAGTTCAACGCTTTATTGCAGGCACTTTGGCATGATGCAAAAGGTAATTGGGACGCAGCCCACAATTTAGCCCAAAATGTAAACTCAAAAGAAGGCGCGTGGATACATGCCTACTTACACAGAAAAGAAGGTGATTTAAGTAATGCCTCCTATTGGTATCATCAGGCCAATCAACCTGTTTCTAACAAAACCTTAGCCGAAGAATGGGAAGAGATCGCAACAGCCTTACTAAATTAATTGTCTGTTTCATGCTCCCTTGATGTCACGTTTCTTTGTTTCCAATGCTGAAGTTCCTGTCTTCGTTCATCCAATTCTTTTTCAGAAGGCGTATAGCCAATAAGTAATTTCAAGTCCGGTTGGCCTCCATCAATCCAGGCGGTAAACCAGAAGTTGCCGATCATTTTAATAGCCGATCGCATTTGGCGCTCTACCATACCGTCCAGCAAGGTGCTGTAGGCTTTTGCGTACGCCTGCGAATACACCTTTACGGTTTGTCTTCCTCTCGTTTCAAACGTGTACTTCCTGCTCCCCATTTTCAACGACAATTTTTTCTCCACTGAAAGCACAGAATCGACGGCTTCATGAGCAGATTTGATGGCACCCCACGCCGCCAGCTGTGGATTTGGGATATACTCGGCTTTACCCACTAAATAATCAAAGTGATCAGCAAACAACTCTGGCAGTCTCGACTCCCAAAAGGCGTGGATGCCTTCCTGCCCCGTTAGCTGCCCATTATAGTTCTCGGTAGTATGCAGCGGCACATGGGCATCGGCTATATAGTGGCCTAACTCGCTGGAAATCTTCAGAATCCTTGCAGGTTCCCGTAGAAGAAAGGCATCCCGCAATGAATAATACATCCGGTGAATGTGCCAGGGCACAATGCCATAGGCTTTCAAGGTATCTTCTGTATATTTTCTTACCGCATCTGGCCAGAAAGGCGGCATTTTAAACAAACCGCTGTCGCCATAATGGTCCAGATCGATAAAATGACGCGGTGCCTCATCCGCAAGTGAATATCTCCTTCTGTCCGGATTTACGGAGGATTCTGTCAGGTATCTGATGTTTTCCTTGTAGAATCCGATCATCTCTGGAGGAAGCGTAAAAACAGCGAGTCGATTTATACGTTTGTGTGCAAAAAATCCCCAATTCGGAAAAATCAACAGCGTTCCGAGAAGAAATATTGAACAGATAAATCCTTTCATGAATCGAAATAGTGTACAACGGTTAAAAAGGCAAATGCCCTTCAGTCTCAATTTACTAAATCGTTGGGCATAAGAACAATAAAAGTCCTCCATACCTAACGCGACCCATAAAATTTCAGGTTTTTGCCAATAAATTAGGCAGATCAGTGATTCATTAAAGGATATAAATCGTCCAGACCATCCAGAATACTGGTTTTTGGGCCAAATTGTAACAATTCATTGGAGCTTGCTTTTGCATATCTGCCAAATCCCTTTACCTTTGCACTCCTTATTTTTAGAACAAGCATATGGCAAACCATAAGTCAGCGGAAAAAAGAATTCGCGCCAACGAGACAAAAAGGGTTAGAAACCGTTATCAGCATAAGACAACACGAACTGTTATCAAGAAATTGAGAACAGCCACGGTTAAGACTGAAGCTGAAGCCCTTTTGAAGGAAGTTTCTTCCATGATCGATAAATTGGCTAAGAAGAACATCATCCATTGGAAAAAAGCAGCCAATCAGAAGTCAAAATTGACCAAAGTGGTGAATAAGATCGCCTAAGGCCTGTTTTCCTGCATTTTGTGTTTAGAACCTTGCTAGCCGGCAGGGTTTGTTTTTTATCTGACCCGGTAGCTTCCTTAAGATGCTCCGGGTATTTATTTTTAGGAAATTAACCGTTATCAGTTATGCCTAATCCAGATGGAAGCTTACACATTAAGAATTGGTCCCCAGAAGACAGACCAAGGGAAAAACTACTCTTGAAGGGGAAATCGGCTCTTTCGGATGCCGAATTACTTGCTATTTTGCTGGGCTCAGGAACAAAAACCATGAGCGCTGTTGATCTGGGAAAGAAGGTCCTTCACCAGGCCAAAAATGATCTTCACCAACTGGCACGTCTGACTATAAAAGATCTCGTAAAGTTAAAAGGCATCGGAGAAGCGAAAGCCATTGCGATAGTTGCAGCACTTGAGCTTGGGCGCAGGAGAAAAGAGCTTGAACAGGAAGAGAAGCCAAAAATCGGGGGGTCAATAGACGCCTACGAACTACTCAAATCGGATCTGCTGGACATCCCACACGAGGAATTCTGGATAATACTCCTTAATCGGGCCAACCGGGTAGTTAAAAAATATCAAATTAGCCAGGGGGGAGTAGCGGGAACAGTAGCCGATCCAAAGATTATCTTTAAAGTAGCGCTGGAAGAACTGGCCAGCGGCATCATACTCGCACATAATCACCCCTCTGGAAATCTAACTGCCAGCAAGGCAGACGTCGATCTTACCAAGAAACTAGCTGCAGGAGGCCGCCTTTTGGAGATACAAGTTCTTGATCATCTTATTATTGCCGGGCAAAAATATTTTAGCTTTGCAGACGAAGGGCTGATTTAGAATTTGTTAAACTGTTCAGTCAGTACAAATAGATGAAAATAAGATACCCATTTGTTGTTGGCTTATTCGTTATCATCGTTCCAATCCTCGTAGGGCAGGTAATGAAGGAAGAACCGCGGGTTACACCTCCTCCAAAGAAAACGATTCCTAAAGTAAAACTTATCAATCCATACCTCGAACGACTCCTCATAGACTATGAGGAAAAAATGCTTGGCTTGTCAGAAGAGGGACACACGCCAGGATCAGCCATTGCCATAGTTTATGATTCCACCATTGTTTACCTCAAAGCGTTTGGTCTGAAAAGTGTTTCCGACACCGCGTCAGTCGACGTCAATACTATCTTCAGGATTGCTTCGGTGTCAAAATGTTTTGGTTCCTTTTTAACGGGAATACTTGTAGAAGATAGTATTCTTTCCTGGAACGATTCCATTGTTTCGTATTTGCCGGAATTCGCATTGAAATCAAAAGAAGAAACTGACAAGCTTACTATTGGGAATGTACTCTCTCACACCACGGGGTTACCCTATCATGCTTACACCAATATGGTAGAGGAAGGCGCGTCGTTGGATTCCATGCTGTCCTGGCTGAAGGATATAGACCTTGCTTCTAAAGTTGGTGAAACGTATAGCTATCAGAACGTTGCTTATAGCCTTATTGGCAAGGTAATCAGGGCGCGAACAGGGAAAACATACGAAGCCCAGATGATGGAAAAGGTCTTTGTTCCGTTAAACATGAAAACGGCATCGATCGATTATGAGAGCATCATGAAAAACGTTAACGTAGCCAAACCCCACACCTTGAGAAGAGGCAAATGGAAGACGGCTACCATTACCGATACTTATTATAATGTTTCCCCTGCTGCAGGTGTCAATGCCAGTATATCTGATATGGCCCAATGGTTGGTTGCCCTCCTTGGTAACAGAAACGATGTAATCTCCAGGCAAACACTCAGTCAGCTTTATGAACCACGCGTAAAGGCACCATCAAAAAACCGGAACTATGGCCGGTTGCATCGCCTTAGCAATGCTTACTATGGATTGGGTTGGCGTGTGCTACATTATCCGAACGATACATTGATTTACCACGGGGGCTACGTCAACGGATACAGAAGCGAAGTCGCTTTGAACGTGAAAGAAAAAATTGCAGTCTGCATCCTGGCCAATGCGCCCGGCGAGTTGGCTGACAATGGCATTCCACTTTTTTTTGAGCTGTATGAGGCGAAACGCGATAGCATTTATTATTGGGAAGAAAAGCGGCATAGCCTGTTTCCTGAAAAAATGTTGCTGCAATGAAAACCAATAACATAATACTCCTTATTGCTATTGTCGTTGTGTTGCTGAGCGTCATGTATGCTTTTATGGGCGGCCAGGACCAGACTGCGTACATCAATGAGATTCAAAAAGAACGAGAGGATAAGGAGCGGTTCATGCGCAATTCCTCTGAATCTCCATTCGTGGAAGCCCAGATGGATTTCAGTCGTCTTCACTATTATCCGGTGGACATACGATATAAAGTCATTGCAAACCTCATCCCTATTCAAAATAAAAGGACTATCATACTTGCAACAAACGATGGTAACGAGCAGCGATATATCGAATATGCATTTGCTGAATTCGATTTAGACGGCTATCACAACAAATTGTTGATTCTTGAAGTTCTCGAAATGGGACCATCCCGGGGAAAACTTTTTCTGGCTTTTGGCGATGCCACCAGCGCTGTGGACACTTACGGTTCCGGCCGATACCTTGACGTGGCCAAAACGCCCGGTAGCAGTACCATTACGCTGGATTTTAACAAAGCATACAACCCATATTGCGCCTATGTCGACAAATACTCATGCCCCTTTCCTCCACCGGAAAATCTCTTGCAGGTAAGCATAAAAGCAGGCGAAAAGATTTATCACGACTGACAACCAAGGTATCCGCTGTAGCACGATCAGCAGTATTCCCGCTAACTTTAGAAACTTTGTGATAAAGACCTTACTTTTGCCCTTTGTGCATTAACCCCTGAGGAGCTTAATGCCATCATACTTGGAGCTATGACCATTTCATATAATTGGCTAAGGGAATATATCGACATCCCGGAATCTCCGCAGGAGATTGCGCATGTGTTAACATCAACGGGATTAGAAGTAGAGAGCGTAGTAGGGCATGAAACCGTAAAAGGTGGTTTTAAAGGGCTGGTGATAGGGCAAGTGTTGACATGTACCAAACACCCAAACGCAGATAAACTTTCCCTTACTACAGTCGCGGTTGGGGGAGAAAGACCTTTACAAATTGTGTGTGGTGCCCCAAATGTGGCCGCTGGACAGCGCGTGGTTGTGGCTGTGCCTGGCACCACTATCTATCCATCCAGAGGAGCGTCATTTGAAATCAAAACAACTAAGATTCGCGGTGAAGTATCTGAGGGGATGATCTGTGCAGCCGATGAAATCGGCTTGGGTGAAGACCATACGGGCATCATTGTGCTCAATACGGACAAAATTAATGGTACGCCCGCTTCGGAATTTTATGATACCCAATCTGATTACATTTTCGAAATCGGTCTGACCCCTAACCGGGCTGATGCCGCCTCGCATATTGGCGTTGCCCGAGACATTAAAGCATCGCTATCACGTGAAGTCCGGTGGCCTGCTGTTGATGCCTTCGCGACAGACCATAAGAAGCTTAACATAACCATCCACGTGGAGAATGTCGCTGCGTGTCCACGCTACAGCGGAGTGACCATTTCAGGAATACATGTTGGGGAATCACCAGCATGGCTTAAGCGCAGATTATCTTCCATCGGACTCACCCCTATCAATAATATCGTTGACATCACGAACTTCGTATGTCATGAGGTAGGCCAGCCGCTTCACGCTTTTGATGCCGACCAAATAAAAGGGCAGCAGGTCTTCGTTAAGACTTTGCCGACCGGAAGCAAATTTGTTACACTGGATAACAAGGAACGGGTACTGCTGGAAAATGACCTGATGATCTGTGACGCACAAGAAGGAATGTGTATCGCGGGCGTTTTTGGGGGCTCTAAATCCGGAATTACGGCACATTCCAAAAATATTTTTCTGGAAAGTGCTTGCTTCTCTCCAGACTACATTCGCCAGACGTCATTGCACCATCAACTTAAAACGGATGCATCTTTCCGTTTTGAACGCGGAACAGATCCTAACATAACAGTGTATGCGTTGAAGCGGGCAGCATTGTTGATCAGGGAAATTGCCGGCGGGCAAATCTCATCAGAAATTACAGATGTTTACCCGTCGAAGATCGAAGACAGGCGCATCACATTGAAGGATAAAAATGTTAACCGGTTAATCGGGAAGGTTATTCCACGGAACGAAGTGCTTGCTATCCTCAAAAGACTGGATATAAAGACTCTAGAAGAAAGCGATAATTCCTATACGGTATCTGTTCCGCCCTACCGAGTCGATGTAACCCAGGAAGCGGATGTAGTGGAAGAAATTCTGCGCATTTATGGTTTTAACAATATCGAACTTTCGAATATGGCCCGCACGGATTACCTGGCCGAATTTCCACTAAAAGACCTTTATAAGTACAAAAGGACCATTGGCGAGCTGCTTGTTGCGAATGGGTTCTCTGAAATATGGACAAATTCGCTGACCAATCAGTCATACCAAACAAGGCAAAACCTGGCCTTCAAAGGGGAAGCTGTTGAGATTCTAAATAAGCTCAGCGAAGAGCAGGGCATTTTGAGGCAATCGCTAATATTTACAGGCCTTGAAGTTTGTGCCTACAACATCAACCGCAAGCAACGCGACTTGAAGTTATATGAGTTCGGGAAAATCTACTACAGAGGTGGAGGTATGTATCGCGAGGAAGAACGATTGGCGATCTACGTTACAGGAAATCGGGAAACTGAAACCTGGCAGCATAAGACCCGCGAAACAACGTATCATGACTTGGCGCAACACGTGCATCACATCCTGCTCAAATCAGGGCTACCTGAGGTTAAGCAGGAGACTATCCAAGATCACTTACTGGAATTTGGAGCAAGATTGTTGCGAGGCAAAGAAGAAATTGGCAAGCTTGGAAAAGTAAAACCCGCTATACTGAAAGATTTTGGCATCAAGCAAGAATTATTTTATGCGGAGTTGGATACATCCTTGCTTTTCCAATCGGCAAACCCTAAGTTAGTAATTCAAGAGGTATCAAAGTTTCCGGAAGTAAGGAGAGATGTGTCGCTTGTATTGGATAAACGGGTTACTTTCGAAGAGATTAGGAGCCTGGTGATGAGTACTGAGAAGCAATTGATCAAAAGCATTATTGCTTTCGATGTGTATGAGGGAAAGAATATTCCAGAAGGGAAGAAAGCATATGCGCTTGCTTTTACATTACTGAATGAACATAAGACGTTGACCGACGAAGAGATAGAGCAGACTATGGAACAATTAATGATTGCTTTTGAGCAACGGCTTGGCGCAGTGATTAGAAAATAGTTTACAAGTATAGCTATTTAGAGAAATTTAGATATTGTTGTGGCAGTTTAGCGTAGAGCTGGAGTGGGAAGGTTATTGGCGATGGCGGGCTTGAAGTAGACAGCCGCCTAAAAAAGTATAAAATTGGTATTAACGGCTAAGGCTAGGGGCCCAAAGCAAAAAGCTTTCACATGGATCAGGAACTCTTAAAGACCAATCTCAATGGGTTGGAACGCAAAATCATGGTGCTCATCAACGAGCACAAGACCTTGAAGGAAGAGGTGAAAGCCATAAAAAAAGAAAATCAGGAACTAAGGGCTGCCATCCAGATACGCGATGAGCAGATCGCTGGGTTTCATAATCAATTGAAAATCACTAAAATTGTGAATAGTTTAGACCCGGAGGACGGAAGTGTTTCGGAGTTGAAGAAAAAGGTGGACGATTACATTCAGGAAATAGATAAGTGCATCGCCCACTTGAGCAGATAAAGCAACGTGTAAGAATATTTCATGGAGGATCTCTCTATAAAGATTAAGATAGCAGACCGCGAGTACCCGATGAAGGTGAAACTTACGGACGAAGAGCGGGTAAGAATAGCCGGGAAACTCATTAATGAAAAAATAAAGTCTTACAAAGAGCAATTTGGGATTGACGATAAACAAGATCTACTGGCTATGGTTGCCTTCGATTGCATCATCGATAAGATGACGGCAGAAGATAGCCACGAAGCCATTGATCAGACTGTGTTTGAAAAAATAAGCCAGATCAATCACTTGGTATCCCAATCTATTCTCTGATTCTTCACTCCTCTCTTCTTTAGCCAAGGCGGCTGTACCGGGTAGTTTATAACCATTTTTATTATGTCAATGATTGCTATAGTTATCGCATCAAGCGTTATCGCAACGATTGCGCTAAGCCTGATAATCGGCTCCCTTCTATATAAGCGCAAACTGAGAAAAAGTGAAGAGAATGCCCAGGCCAAAGCCAAATTGATCCTGAAAGAAGCCGAGATTGCTTCGGAAACCCTGAAGCGGGATAGGATTCTGGAAGCCAAAGAAAAAATCCTCAAGATGAAAACTGAATTTGAGGACGAAGCAAACAAGAAAAAGAATCTGATCATCCACAATGAGCAAAAGATCAAGCAACGAGAGCAAACCCTCAGCAAAGAGATTGAAAACCTAAAACGAAAGGAGGGGGAATTAGATGATATACGTTTGGATCTTTCTGCCCAACTGGAGCACACAAAAAAACGCAAAGAAGAACTTGATAAGTTTAACCAGCAAAAAATCCAGGTACTGGAAAACATCTCCAAACTCACTGCCGAGGAAGCCCGTGAGCAGTTGGTTTCCTCGCTCAAAGATGAAGCGCAAAGCCGTGCTTCCAGCTATGTGAAGGATATCATGGAACAAGCCAAATTATCCGCCACAAAGGAGGCAAAGAAAATTGTTGTAGAAACCATACAACGAACCGCCACGGAACACGCCATCGAAAATTGCGTATCTATTTTCAACATCGAAAGTGACGATATCAAAGGCAAAGTCATCGGCCGGGAAGGAAGAAACATACGCGCTTTGGAAGCCGCCACTGGCGTAGAAATCATAGTTGATGATACACCAGAGGCTATTATCATTTCCGGATTTGATCCGGTGAGGAGAGAAATTGCCCGGCTTTCCCTCCACCGGCTTGTGCAGGATGGACGTATTCACCCGGCACGGATTGAAGAAATTGTGGCCAAAACCTCAAAGAATATTGAGGACGAAATAGTTGAAATTGGTGAACGGACGGTCATCGACCTCGGTATTC
>Ga0224505_10001131_pt1 | contig 17369 bp, 16 predicted proteins | sample SF_Jan12_sed_USG_FD_169102 | JGI IMG/M metagenome (GOLD analysis project Ga0224505, IMG submission 169102) | Sediment microbial communities from San Francisco Bay, California, United States - SF_Jan12_sed_USGS_4_1 | ecosystem: Environmental > Aquatic > Marine > Sediment | place: USA: California... | reverse complement strand
TCGTGAGTCTGCCGACGGCCCTGCTCATCGGCGCCGCGGTGTGGATCGTCGCTCTGTGGCTCAACGTGCGAGGGGCATCGCGCTTCACCCGCGAAGCACTGGCCTGACCCCTCGAGGGGCCGGCCCCGACCCAGGCGACCGGCGACCCGTATCCTGGGCGGCCATGGAGCGCCCGCCATCCGTGGACAAGCTGGCCCGGTCACTGGCCGACACCGGCCTGCCCCACCCCATGCTCGTCGATGCGGCACGCGCCGCCATCGCCGACGGCGACCACACCATGGCCCGGCACCACGCCGAGCAGACGGCTCGGAGGCTGCTCCAGCCCGTGGTGAACGCCACCGGGGTGCTGTTGCACACCAACCTGGGGCGGGCACCGTGGCCGGCCCACGACGCCGGCCGTTACCGCAATCTCGAGCTCGACCTGACCACCGGCGAGCGCGGGAGTCGCCAGTCCCACGCTCCCGCCCTGCTCGCTCGCGCCTGCGGGGCCGAAGCCGCGATGGTGGTCAACAACTGCGCGTCGGCGGTGCTGTTGATCCTGGCCGCGCTGGCCCGCGACCAGGGCGTTGCGGTCAGCCGGAGCGAACTGGTCGAGATCGGCGGCGGATTCCGGGTTCCCGACGTGATGGAGCAGTCGGGGGCCCGGCTGGTGGAGGTGGGTACCACCAACCGCACGCGGCGGGCCGACTTCGAGCGAGCCGTCGAGGCCGACGGGGTGACGTTGGTGATGCAGATCCACCAGAGCAACTACCGGATCGTGGGCTTCACCGAAAGCGTCACGACCGCCGAGCTGGCCGATCTCGGGCCCCCGCTCGTGGCCGACATCGGTTCCGGCCTGCTCGATGCGGCCTGCCCGTGGATGCCCGATGGTCCACCGGCGTGGCTCGAGGGCGAGCCGGCGGCCCGCCAGACCCTCGAGGCGGGCGCCGAGCTGGTGGCGTTCTCGGGCGACAAGCTGCTGGGCGGGCCCCAGGCCGGCATCATCGCCGGCAACGCCGACCTGGTGCGCCGCTGCGGCCGCCACCCTCTTGCCCGGGCGCTGCGCCCCGGCGGACTGGTGTTGGGTGCCCTCCAGGATCTGGCCCTCACGTACCTGCGTCGCGACGGCATGGCCATCCCGTTCTGGCGGATGGCGTCACTGCCGATCGACGGGCTCCAGGCCCGGGCTCGAGCCCTGGGTCGAGGGGAGGTGGTGGCCACCGTGGCCACGCCGGGTGGCGGCACCCTGCCCGGCGTGGAGATCCCCTCGGTCGGGGTCGCCCTGGACGGGGATCACCGTGAGCGGCTGCGCGCCGCACACCCGCCGATCATGGCGCGGGTGGTCGAGGACCGGACCGTTCTCGACCTTCGCACGATCGATCCCGATGAGGATGCGCACGTGGCCGCGGTGTTGGGGTCACTCGAGGATCCGGCGTGAGCGGGGTGTCGCCTTCACACGTGATCGCCACCGCCGGCCACGTCGACCACGGCAAGTCGACCCTCGTCCTGGCCCTCACCGGAACCGACCCCGACCGCCTGGCCGAGGAGAAGGAGCGGGGTCTCACGATCGACCTCGGCTTCGCCGCGACCGCACTGCCCTCGGGTCGGGGCGTGGCCATCATCGACGTTCCCGGCCACGTCCGCTTCCTGAAGAACATGCTGGCCGGGGTGGGGGCAGTGGATGCCTGTCTGTTCATCGTCGCCGCCACCGAGGGTTGGAAGCCCCAGAGCGAGGAGCATCTGCGCATCCTCGGCCTGCTGGGCGTGGAGCACGGCGTGATCGCGCTCACCAAGGTGGGGTTGGCCGACGACGACCTCCAGGAGCTGGCGCTGCTCGACATCGAAGAACACGTGGCCGGCACCTTCCTGGAGGGGGCGCCGATCATCGCCGTCGATGCCCTCGACGGCACGGGCCTGGACGACCTCCGGGCCGCCCTCGACGATCTGGTCGACCGCGCCCCTCGGGCGGCCGACGACGGTCGACCCCGCTTGTGGATCGACCGGGCCTTCGCGGCCAAGGGCGCGGGAACCGTGGTCACCGGCACGTTGACCGGTGGGCGGATCCGCGTGGAGGACGAGCTCACCCTCATCCCCCACGAGCGCCCGGTGCGGGTCCGCGGCATCCAGAGCCAGCACGCCGACCGCACCAAGGTGGCTCCCGGCAACCGGGTGGCGCTCAACCTGGGAGGCGTGTCCCACGACGAACTGACCCGCGGCGACGTGCTGATCCAAGCCGATCAGTGGCATCGCACCGACCGGATCGACGCCCGGCTGGCCGTGCTGGAAACGCTCGACCACGATGTCAGTCGCCGGGGCGCCTACCTGCTGTACGTCGGATCGGGTGAGCACCCGGTGCGTCTGCGCGTCCTCGGGCCCGACGCCATCGCTCCCGGCACCAGCGAGGCGGTGCGGATGTTCCTCCCCCACCGCCTCCCGCTGCGACCCGGCGACCACTTCGTGCTGCGCGAGGCGGGCCGGGCCGAGACCGTGGGCGGTGGCGAGATCCTCGACGTCGATCCCATCGTGGCCGCCTCGCGGGCCCGGCCCGACCGCTCGGTCGACCGGGTGATCGCCGAACGGGGCTGGATCACGGCCGATCAGCTCGAGCTGCTCACCGGTGAGCGGCGAGATCCCGATGCCGGCAGGTGGGTGGTGGACCCGGCCACGCTGGCCGCCGCCCTCGAGACCCTCCGTGAACGGATCACCGCGGCCCAGGGCCTGGGGCTGGACGTGGCGGTGCTGGACGACCGTGAGCGAGCCGGTCTGGACCTGCTGGCGGGTATCGAGATCGACGGCGGGCACGTACGCCTGGCCGACGAGGCCGACCCGCTGCAAGACCATCCGTATCTGGACGCCCTCCAGGCCTCGCCCTTCTCGCCGCCCGACCCCGACGACGTCGATCGAACAGAGCTGCGTGAGCTGGTACGGCGGGGTCAGGTGCTGAGCAAGGACGGCGTCTTCTTCGCCGCCGCCGCGGTGGATGCCGCCGCCGCGGCCATGTCCGACCTGCTGGCCGCCCAGCCGGAGGGGGTCACCGTGGCCGCGTTCCGCGACGCCCTCGGCTGCACCCGCAAACACGCGGTGCCGCTGCTGACCATCCTCGACGAGACGGGCCGCACACGCCGGCGCGGCGATGTTCGTATCGCCGGACCCCGGCTGCGCTCAGCTGAGGTCGAGCAATGAGCGGCGCTCGTTCTCGCTGAGGCCACCCCAGATGCCGTGTTGCTCGCCCCGGCTGAGAGCGTGATTGCGGCAGTCACCGAGCACCGAGCAGCTACTGCAGATCTCCTTGGCCTGGCGTTCGCGCTGGCGCTTCTCCTCTTTGCGCTCGAACCGGGGTGGGGGGAAGAACACCGTCGACTGCGGACCTCGACAAGCCGCCCGCAGCCGCCAATCCTGTGTTGCGATCAGAACACTCATATGCCGTCCCCTTTGGCCCCGCGGCGATACCCACGGACCCTAGGCGCGCCGTCTTCGGCGTGACAAGGGTCACGTGCACGCGTTCACAAGCAGGCTGCCCGGGCACGGCGTCACGACCGATCCCGGTAGTCCTTGGCCCCGCCCTCCTCCGGCTCGACCTCCAGTTCGAGCCCGGCGATGGCCACCACCCGCACCGCCTCGCCGGCCTTGATGGGGGTGGCCCGGTTGGTGTGGGCCCGCCAGAGAGCGTCGCGGACCTTCACCTTGCCGTCGGGGCTGACGTCGTCGACCGCCTCGCCCATCTCGCCGATCATCCACTCGCGCCCGATGGTGGGGGTGGAGAACCGGGTGCGCACCATGGCCGGCATCCCGTTGACCATGGCCAGGATCATGCCGATGAGGCCGGCGCCCAGGGTGATCCACGAGAAGTCGTGCTCATCGAAAAGTGCCACGGACCCGACGATGAGCGCGGCGACCGCGACGCCGGTCCACACGCGCGGGACACCGGTCTGTATGTCGACGGCGAAGGCGAACATGGCCAGCACGAGCAGGGCCACCGCCCATCCGTGGGCGGGCAACACGTCGAGGCCGTAACAGCCGGCGATGAAGCAGAACGCTCCCACCACGCCGGCCACGCCCACCCCGGCGGTGTAGAGCTCGAACACCAGCAGCCCCATGCCGATCAGGAACAACAGGTAGGCCACGGGCGGGCTGGCGATGGTGTGGAAGAGCTGGTCGAGCAGACTCATCCCGACGAAGAACGTCTGGGTGATCGGCTCGCGACGGGGCTGGCCGGTGTCACTGTCGACCACGCGCGACTGGAATCCCTCGAGGTCGATCAGGCAGTCGCCCAGGACCGGGGCCAGGCGGACGATGCCGGCATCGATCGCCTCGTCGTCGCCGAAGGCCCGGTCACGCAGACGGGACAACGCGTCGCCGAAGTACGCGCTCAACGTCTCGTCGGGCACGATCGACTGGCCCAGGTCACCGATCTTCGAATTGGGTGACAGACAGACCTCGTGGGCCACCGCAGCCAGTTGGGCGGTGCCGCCACGAGCCTGCGAACCGGACGGGCCGATCCAGATGGACACCGGGACGGTGGACGTGGCGATCCGATCAGCCAGCCCCCGCAGCGCAGCCTCGGAGAGCACCGATCCGTTGCTGTTGACCTGGAGCACCAGGTGTCGGGCCCCGGTGGCCTCGGCGTCGTCGATGGCGCCGTCGATGAAGTTGGCCAGCACCGGGTCGAGCAGGCCGCTGATCTCGATGACGTTGACGAAGCCGGGTTCGGTGGTCGGCACCGTCGGTTCGGTGTCCTGGGCCCCGACGGGCTGGGCCACGCCGGCCACCACCACCACAGCAGCGATGGCTGCGATGGTTACCCTGAGGGCTCCCATCCACCCGCCTCTCCACGCGGCCCGATCCCGGTACGAGACGAACCCATGGCGCCTGTCCTCGCGAGTCCTCAGCACGTTGGATCCTGACCAGTTCTTCGCCGCTTCTCGGGTGGTCATCGTCGCCGGTAAAGGGGGCGTGGGCAAAACCGTGGTCACCGCTTCTCTGGCCCGCGCCGCTGCCTCGCTCGGCCTTCAGGTGCTGATGATCGATGTGCAGGGCCGCAGCAGCCTCGGGCGGCTGTTCGACGACGGCGAGCTCACCTACGAGACCCAGGAGCTGTTCCGGCATGCCAGCGGAGGAACGGTCACCGGTCGGGTGCTGTCCCCGGACGAGGCCCTGGTGGAGTGGCTCGAGGACCACGGCATGAAGCGGGTCGCGCGGCGCATGGCCAAGACCGGCGTGCTGGAGGTGGTGGCCACGGCGACGCCCGGCATCAAGGATCTGCTCGTGTTGGCCAAGGTCAAGCAGCTGGAGCGGGCCGGCGCCGCCGATCTGATCCTCATCGACGCGCCGGCAGCCGGGCACGCCATCACGTTCATGCAGGCACCGGCCAGCCTGGTGGAGACGGCGCGGGTCGGTGCCATCAACCGCCAGGCCCAGGACGTGCTCGACATGCTGTCGGACCGGACCCGCTGCCGGGTCATCCTGGTGACCCTTCCCGAGGAGACGCCGGTCAACGAGCTCGTCGAGACGGCCTTCGCCCTCGAGGACGAGGTGGGACTGGCGCTGGCCCCGGTGGTCGTCAACGGCGTCTATCCCGTCCTCGACGGCCTCGACGGCTCGGCCCCGCAGGTGGCCGAGCCGGCGGCCACCGACCTGGCCGTGGCCGGTTCGCTGCGCCACCGGCGCCAGACCCTCCAGTCCGAACAGACGGCACGTCTGGCCGCCGAGCTACCGCTTCCCCAATTGGTGCTGTCGCACCGGTTCGACGGGATGTTGGAGCCGGCCGACATCGCCGACATGGCCGAGGAGCTGCTCTCGGGCATCGCCGCCCTCCCCGATCAGGTCATCGCATGAGTACGGGCATGACCGATCTGGTGGCCGATTCGCGCGTCATCGTGTGCACCGGCACCGGTGGCGTGGGCAAGACCACCACGGCCGCAGCCATCGCCATCGAGGGCGCCCGCCAGGGCCGGCGGGCGGTGGTGATCACCATCGACCCGGCCCGCCGACTGGCCGACGCTCTGGGGTTGGACGGGCTCGACAACGACCCGGCCCGCATCGATCTCGAGGCCCCCGGCGAACTGTGGGCCATGATGCTCGACACCAAGAGCACCTTCGACGAGTTGGTGATCCGTTACTCGGGGGACCCCGAGCAGGCCGAGGGGATCACCACCAACCGCTTCTACCAGAACGTGTCCACCGCGCTGTCGGGCACGCAGGAATACATGGCCATGGAGAAGCTCTACGAGCTCAACACCGACGAGCGGTTCGACCTGCTGGTGGTCGACACTCCGCCCAGTCGCAACGCGCTCGACTTCCTGGAGGCCCCGAATCTGCTGACCCGCCTGCTGGACAACCGGCTGTACCGGCTGCTCACCGCACCGGGGCGGGGCGTGCTACGGGCGGTGAACACGGCCGCGCAGACCCTGCTGCGCCAGCTCACCCGCGTGGTCGGCGCCGAGGTGGTGGAGGACGCCATCGCCTTCTTCGCCGCCTTCGAGGGCATGGAGGACGGCTTCAAGCAGCGGGCCCAGGACGTGCTCACGCTGCTGAAGAGCGAGCGGACGGCCTTCTTGCTGGTGGCCTCACCTCGCCACGACACCATCACCGAGGCCCAGCACTTCGGCGGGCAGCTCCACGAGGCAGGCATCACCGTGCGGGCCGCGGTGATCAACCGCATGCACCCGTTCTCGGCCGCGGTGTCGGCCGATGACGCCGAGGCCCGAGCCGAATCCGCCACCGGCCCGGCGGCATCGTGGTGGCGGGCCCTGGCCGACTTCCAACGCTGCGCCGAGGACGAACGCCGGTCGGTCGAGCAGTTCCGGATCGACCTGCCCGGCGAGGTCGAGTTGGTGACCGTTCCGATGCTGGCCGACGACGTCCACGACCTGGCCGGCCTCGAGCAGGTCCGCGCCGCGCTCGTGGCCTGATCGCCTCTCGGGGCCAGAGCGGCCCGCGGGCTAGGTCGGTGGATTGTCGAGAGCGGGACCAGCGGCATCGTGGTTGTCGACCACCGGGACGATGCGGTCGAAGCCGGTGGTGTGGAGCAACCGGGTGATGGTGGCACTGGTGGAGACCACCACAACCGCCCCCTCGTGCTCGCGCACTCGGCGGATGCCGCCGATCAGGGCACCCAGGCCAGCCGAGTCCATGAACGGGACATCGCTGAGGTCGACGATGAGCCGTTGGCGTTCGGAGAGCTCCGTGAGCGACTCTCGGAACGTGCCCACCGTGTAGGCGTCGATCTCACCGACCGGCCGACACGTTGTGTGGTCATCGTTCTCCTCCACGTGGATCTCGAGCATGTGACCTCCCCGGCCGCGTCCGCCGCGGACCGAAACAGTGGATGAGCGTGGCATCGTACTGGGCCCCCTCTTGGCTGCCTACGGCCATAGGACGACGGATGGGGTCGTCCGGTTCGCCGCGAGTACAGTTCGTAACGTGACTGACGTGTTGCTGGCCACGGATGCCGACTGGCTCTTCGACGAGATCGACGCCGCCCTCGGCGGTGATTTCATGGTGTCGCAGGTGCGTGAGGGCGCCCAGGTGGCGGTCGCGTGCGAACAGGTGGAGCCGGCGTTGGTCATTCTCGATCTCCAGATCGGCAACATGGGCGGCATGGCGGTGTCGATGTTGCTCACCCAGGAGATCCGGGCCGGTCGCCTGGAACCCACCCGGATCCTGATGCTGCTCGATCGCGAGCACGACACCTGGCTGGCCGGACAGGCCGAGTCCGACGGCTGGCTGGTGAAACCGCTCGACTCGTTCCGCATCCGCAACGCGGCCCGCGCCCTTCTGGAGGGTGGCACCGTGCAGGAGGGGCCGGTCGCCACGGGCTGAGGTTCGGGCCGCATCGGTTCACCACGCCGGTAGCATCGTGGCCTTACGGGCAGTGGCGCAGGTTGGTAGCGCGCCTCGTTCGGGACGAGGAGGTCGTGGGTTCAAATCCCGCCTGCCCGACGCACTTGTCTCTCCTCCCGCCGGAAACGGCCCTCGGCGCCAACGGCGCCCGCGCCGGCCGGGTTCAACTCCAACAGGCGGGAAGGGCTTCCAGGCCCCGGAAGATGATGGTCTTGCGCCAACGGGCCTCGGTGCCGATCAGGCGCAGGCCGGGGAACCGATCGAGCAGGGTACCCAGCCCGATCTCGGCCTCCACCCGGGCCAGTGCCGCGCCCAGGCAGTGGTGCACGCCGAAGCCAAAGGACATCGGTTGGCAGTCGGCCCGGGCGAGGTCGAGCACGTCGGGATCGGCGAAGCGGGCCGGGTCGCGGTTGGCCGAGCCCAGGATGGGCACGATCGATCGGTGGGCCGGCAGGGTCACCCCACCGATCGTCACCTCGTCGGTGGTTACCCGTTGTGTGAGCTGGATGGGGCTGTCGAAGCGCAGCAACTCCTCCACCGCGCCGGGCCGCACCGCGGGCTCGTCCCGGAACCGGGCCAGCTGATCGGGGTGGGCGAACAGGTGCCACAAGCCGTTGCCCATGAGGTTGGACGTTGTCTCGTGACCGGCGGCGAACAGCAGCACGGAGAAGGCGACCAGCTCTTCCTCGCTGAGCTGATCACCGCGATCGCGGGCCGCCACCAACGCGCTGAGAAGGTCGTCGGCCGGCTGGGCCCGACGCCGCTCGATGAGCGTGCGGAAGTAGCCGTCCAGCGCAAGGGCGGCCGCCTCCACCTCGTGCAGGTAGCCGCCGCCCCGCTCGTTGATGTCGAGGACCCGCACGATCTGGCGCACCCAGTGGTGCATGGGTCCGACATCACCCGACGGCACGCCGAGCAGCTCGCAGATCACCCGAGTCGGCAGCATGTAGAAGTAGTCGCGCAAGAGGTCGGCACGCCCGTGCGGCTCCAACTGGTCGAGGAGTTCGAGGGCGGTCTTCTCGATCATCGGCCGGGCCGCCTCGGCCACCCGGGGCGTGAAGGCTCGCGACGCCAGCCGCCGCATCCGGGTGTGGTCGGGCGGATCCATCAGGATCAGGAACCGGTTGATCATGGTCGGCAGGATGCCGCTGCGGGTGCGACGGAACCGGCGCCGCTCCAGATGGAACAGGGCCCGCCCCGGCGCCTCGAGCACCCGGCCCTTGCCGTGGCGACCGGCCCCGAAACTGATGTCGACGTTGTTGTCGATGCTCGACATCGCCGGGTGCCGCAACACCTCGAGCACATCGTCGTACCGGGTGACCAGGGTGACGCCGAGCATCGTGTGGTGGACCGGATCGGCCTCACGCACCCGCGCGTACATCGGGTACGGATCGGCCCGGGCCCTCGGATCGGCCAGGAACCGGAGCACAGAAGGTTCGAGAAATCGGCTCATCGGTCTCCCCGCCCGACCCTAGCCCCCTCCTCCCCTCCCGAAAGCGGCGGCGAACCTCCGGAAAGGGGCTGCGGACAGCACCGGAACGAGACCTTCGTCCCTCTGCGGGAGGGGTCATCGACCGTACGGTGAGCGGGTGGACGCGCAGGCCGCCGAGATCATCTTCAGCCTCCTCGTCGCCGGTGCCTTGGTCCTCACCGTCGTCGTGCTGGTCAGTGGCGACAACCCGGTCCGGGCCGAGCTGCGGCTGGCCGCGCCGGGACTGGCCGCGACGGTCGCCGTCGGCGCCACGGCCGGCAGCCTGTACTTCTCCGAGGTCCGCCACTTCACGCCGTGCGAGTTCTGCTGGTACCAGCGCATCGCCATGTATCCCCTGGCCGTGATCCTGACCATGGCCTGGTTGCGGCGGGACCGCACGATCAGGCCCTACGCCCTCGCGCTGGCCGGGATCGGCGCCGCCCTGTCGCTGTATCACTACCAACTCCAGCTGGTCCCCGATCAGGGGTCCAGCTGCTCGGCCGACGTCCCGTGCACCTTCCGGTACATCGAGGTGGCCGGGTTCGTCACCATCCCCCTGCTGGCCCTGGGCAGCTTCGTCCTGATCATCACGCTGCTGCTGGCCGCGCCCACCGCCCCCTCGTCGCCCGATCCAGGAGCTCCGACTTGAGCAATCGCCCGAAGCGCGTCAACCCCCGCCCCTCCCGGCTCCAGCCCCGACAGCAACAACAGGACCGGTCTCGGCGCACCCGGGTCCTCATCTGGGGCGCGCTGGGCCTGCTGGTGGCGGTGGCCGTGGTGATCGGGGTCGCCGTGGCCGACAGCAGCAGTGGCGGCGACGGCGTGGAGACCGGCTTCGCCGAGACCCTCGGCGACCCGCTCCCACCGGACGACGACACCGACGACGCCGTGGGTCTGCTCGCGCCGTCGTTTCGGGCCCAGACGACACAGAACACCGACGTCGTGGACGTGATCACCGACGACGGCACGGTGCGGGCCATCGGGTTCTTCACCCACTGGTGCAGCCACTGCCGAGCCGAGGTGCCTCGGGTGTCGAAGTGGCTGGCCGACAACGACGTACCGGCCGGCGTCGAGCTCGTGGCCGTGTCCACCTCGGTCGACGCCGGCGCCCCCAACTACCCTCCGTCGGCCTGGTTCGAGCGCGAGGACTGGCCGGGCGACGTCCTGTCCGACAGCGATCAGGACACGATCGCCACGGCCTACGGTCTGGCCAACTTCCCGTACTGGGTGCTGGTGGACGGCGACGGGCTGGTGGTGGAGCGGTTCACCGGCGAGCTCACCGAGGCCGAGTTCACCGCATTCATGGACCGGGCCGAAGCGGCCGTCGCCTGATCGACGAATGGAGCGACCGATGAACGACAACGACCAGTTCGATCCACTGTCTCCGGACGTGTTGCAGTCACCCTGGGCCGCCTACGCCGCGTTGCGGCGTGAGCATCCCGTGATGCGCCTCGACGGCGAGCGCATCGGTCGGCCGGGCGAAGACGTGTACTGCGTGTCGCGCTACGAGGACGTGCGGACCGTGCTCCTCGATCCGGCCACGTTCTCCTCACGGGCCGCCATCCCCGCGGCCCGGCCGTCCCCGGAACTGCGGGCCCGACTGCGCGAGGTCATCGCCGAGGGCTGGCCCGAGGTGTCGACCATGCTCACGGAGGACCCGCCGTCGCACACCCGCTACCGCAGCCTCGTGTCCAAGGCGTTCACCCCCCGACGGCTGTCGGCGGTCGAACCTGAGGTGCGGGCCATCTGTGTCGAGCTGGCCAAGGCCTTCGACGGCGCTCCGGTGGTCGACTTCATGGCCGGGTACGCGGTTCCCATCCCCGTTCGCACCGTGGCCGTGGTGCTGGAGGTCCCCGACTCCCGCCAGGCCGACTTCAAGCGGTGGGCCGACTACTCGGTGTCCGCCATCGGTCGTTCGATCAGCGACGACGAACGGGTCATCGCCCAGCGGGCGATCGTGGAGCAACAGCACTACTTCGCCCACGAGATCGAGAAGCGACGAGCCCTGCCCCGCGACGATTTCCTGTCCGACCTGCTCAACGCCCGGCTCACCCAGCACGACGAGGTCAGCGGCGAACCGTTGACCATGCCCGAGATGCTGTCGATCATCCGCCAGATCCAGGTGGCGGGCAGCGAGACCACCGCCAGCTTGCTGACCGAGCTGATGGTCTTGCTCGCCGACCACCCCGACCGGTGGGAGGCCATCAAGGCCGACCGGTCCCGCATCCCCCTCGTGGTGGAGGAGGCCCTCCGGCTGTCCAGTCCCAACCAGGGGCTGTTCCGCGTGGCCACCGGAGACACCAGCATCGGGGGTGTCGCCATTCCGGTCGGGTCGACGGTCTGGGTGATGTTCGGTTCCGCCAACCGTGACGAGGACGTGTTCACCGACTCCGATCGCTTCGACCCCGACCGCCGAGACCAGCTCGGCCACCTGGCGTTCGGGAAGGGCCCGCACTACTGCCTGGGCGCGGCGCTGGCTCGAATGGAGGCGCGCATCGGCCTCGACGTCCTGGCCGACCACGTCGACACCATCGGCATCGAGCCCGGCCAAGGCCTGACCTATGCCCCCAGCTACGTATTGCGGGGCCTCGAGTCGCTGCAGGTGAGCTTCACCTACCGCTGAGACGGCCATCGGCCGAGCCGAGCGGCCCGACCGGTCAGCTGTGGGTCGCCTTGGCGCTGGCGTAGGTGTGCCAGCGATGCTCGTCGAAGTCGTAGAGCTTGCAGGCCCTGGTGTTGGCCACGTACTCGCGCATGCGCAGCTTCGTATCGGCGATCCGACCCGGGAAGGCCGCCTCGATCGCCGCCGTCGCTTCGTCGAGGTGATAGCAGGGGATGCGCTGGTCCACGTGGTGGGGCACGTGCAGGAAGATGCCGTGGAAGAACACGTCCAACACCCGCGGGATGCGGAAAACCTTGGTGGCATCCATCTGGGCGGCGACCTTCGTCCACTCGCTCCGGGCCGGCCACGGCATGTCGGTGCCGATGTGGTGGACGTACACGGTGAAGCCGATGAACCAGTTGAAGATCAGGAAGGGCACGACGAACAGCTTGACCACCAGCCACAACGCCTCCAGAGCCGAGCCGGTGAGGAGTCCGACCGACACCAGCGTCCCCGTCAGGATGATGATGGTGACGAGCCGCAGGATGTTGCGATCCCGACGGATGCCGGCCTCCCACTTCCGCGGCGGTTGCTGGAGACGGATCATCTTGTTCCACCACACCTCGCGCAGGTAGTACACGCCCGGTCCGAGGGCCGACCACTCCACCCGGTGGCGCAGCCGCTGGAAGCGGTTGAGCTCGGCGTACTCGGTCGGCGTCACCGGGTGCCACACGAAGTCCATGCCCTGACGGGCGGTGTGCCGGTGATGGATGTGATTGTGACCCAGCACCCACGACTCGTAGATGTGTTGTGAGGGGACGAACAGCGCGATCCCGACCACCCGATTGAGGCTGCGGCTGGCGAACAGCGACCCGTGGGCGGCATCGTGACCCAGCACGAAGAGCCCGGCCACGCTGATGCCGGCCAGCAGCCACAGCGGAATCAGCAGCCACCACGTGTTGGTGAAGGCCAGAGCGGTCAACGCCGCCCCGTAGATGACCAGGTCACGTGCCACCAGCATCATCCCGGCTCGGGTCGGGCGCTCACGGCACGAGTCGGGGATGGCATGGACCACCTCCAGGAGCGTCTCGGGACCACCCGACACCGCGGGTGGTTCGGAGGGCCGGTCGATGGGCACGGCTTGAGCAGGGGGCATTTCGGGTGGATCCGATCGGTGCTGGCCGGTCACCGACCAAGCGCGGCAACCGGGGTTATCTGTGGTGTTCGATCCCGCCAGGCCCGAAAACGTCACATGAATTCGACGAGATCCTTGTCACAGCACGGCAGGGACGTTCGACCCTATCCAGCCCCCACCCCGCGATCGACGCTCGGGGAGAGCCATTCCGCCTGCCACGAGGGAGAGCAGACCATGCCCGATTTCCTTTCGCAGTATTCGATCCAGCGCTGGTTGGAGATGTGCCCCCAGGGGTATCTCGAGGACACGGTGTACGGCCGAGGGGCCGACGAGACCGAGCCCGACGAGGTGCTCGACAGCGAGCTGCTGCGGGAGGATGCCATCCGTACCACGGTGCAGTTGGTGGTGGGCGAACGGTGCGCCTTGGCCGCGTCATCGGGTCTCATCAACGCCGCCCCCGACTTCCCGAGCAAGCGTTTCCTGGCCACCCAGACCCTCGACGAGGCCCGCCACGTCGAGGTGTTCACCGAGCGCCTGCACGACCTCGGCGTGAAGAAGGACCAGCTGGAAGCCACGATCGAGCACTTCGCCAACCCCAACCTGGTGAAGTTCGCCGAGGTGCTGCTGGAGAAGGTCGACGACGGCGACTTCGTGTCCGGCGTGGTCGGTCAGAACATCGTTCTCGAGGGGATGGCGTTCTCGGTCTTCGAGTTGATGGAGACGGTGTCTCGACAGGCCAACCCCAAGTTCGCCCACACCCTCCAGGGCACGATCGCCGACGAACGCCGCCACGTCGGGTTCGGCGAGAACCGCATCGGTTCGTTGATCCGGGACCATCCCGAGAAGCGCCCCGAGATCGAGCAGATGCAGAAGGACATGACGTATCACATGCTGGCCACCTTCTCCGATACCTTCACCCGGGCCGCTCAGGCCATGGACGAGAGCCGCCAGCAGATGGGCGACGCCGTCTCGGCCCGAGGTGGCCAGGTCGAGTCCGCCGACTTCCACGGCACCGACCTGGCCACCGCGTCTCCCGAGGAGATGGAGGCGGTGCTGGCCGACACGGTGCTGGCCGAGTTCAAGACCCGGCTGGGCCGGATCGGGCTGGAGTACCAGACCCCGTCCGTTCCTGCCTGATGGGATCCACCAGCCCCGAGCTCGATCCCCATCAACTGGGCGAGGACGCCTTCTTCGACGAGGTCCAGTCCTTCGAGTTCTGGTTCCAGGCGGTGGAGGGCTACCTCAACGGCCGCCAGTACGGGCACGACCCCGACCCCGTCGAACCCCCGATGGACGAGGGATCACGCGACCGGCTGATCACCACGTTGTGCAACTACTGCGTGGGCGAAACCGCGGCCCTCGAAGGGGCCAGCGGCCTGGTCACCCTGGCCCCCAACCGCAACGCCAAGATCTTCATGGCGACCCAGGTGGCCGATGAGGCCCGCCACCTCGAGGTGTTCCTCCATCGGCTCCAGGAGCTCGGCGTGGACGACCCCGAGGCCGAGATCACCCGCCGGGCCAATCCCGCCCTGGTCGACTTCCGGGACCGGCTCCTGGCCCTGGTGGCCGACGGCGACTGGGACGCCGCCGTCTTCGCCCAGAACGTGATCCTGGAGACGATGGAGTACACGGTGTTCCGGTTCCACGCTGCCTACGCCGACCCCATCACAGCCCAGGTCCTGCGGGGCGTCGTCTCCGACGAGCGCCGACACCTCGGCTTCGGTGAGAGCGATCTCGGACGACGTCTGGCTGCGGACCCCAGTGGTCGGACGCGCTTGCGCGAGGTCAAGGACGACCTCGACGCCCTGGTGCTGGGCGTGTTCGAAGCGTCGTTCGACGAGTTGGGCATCCCGCGTGACGACCGCCCGGCCCTCGGACGCGACTATCTGCATACGGTCGAGCGGCTGGGACTCACGTGAGCGAGAGCATCACCGATCCGGTACAGGCCACGACCGCGGACGAGGCCCGAAGGACCTTCGAGCTCGAGGACACGGGCTTTCGCGAGGTTCCGAAGCGGTGGCGCAAGTTCTACCGGCACTGGCAGGGCCCGGGGGACGAGCTGGCACCGAACGAAGTGCTGTGTCCGGTGTGCAAGGTCGTGATCCGTTCGGCGCGCGAACTCCGGGTCGGCGACCGGGTCTACTGCATGCCGTGCATGTCACGAATGGTCATCATCGAAGGCGAGGGTGGCCGGCTCGAAGCCGAAGTCACCTACTGATCAGCGTCGCGAACGCTCGGCAGCGGCGCCGGCATCTCGTGGGCCAGCGCCGCCCGCACCGTGTCCTTGAGCGCCTCCATCGTGAGCGGCACCGGGAGCAGATGGCACCCCGGGAAGTCGGTGGGGTAGGAAACGGCGCGAGGACCGGGCACCTCGACCACCAGCGGCTTGTCGGGGTAGCGGCGCCGCAGTTCCAGCAACACCTCGCGGTTGCGAGGGTCGGTGTGGCGAAGGGTGTGCACCACCACATCGGCCTGCTCGCACGTGCGGCAGCCACCCTCCATCAACAACGCGCAACGACCATCGCCGCCTTCGGGGCCGCAGCAGGAAGCCACGTCGTACCCCTCGGCGATCAGCACCTCGCCCAGCGTCTCGCGGTAGGCCCACTCGGCCGCCTCCACGAGCACACGGGGTCGACCATCGCCGGCGAATTCGGACGGTTGGAGGGCGGCGGTCACAGTGGAACCTCCCGATTGACCACCACCAGCTTGGCCGACGGTGCCCCAGCGGTCCAGGTACCTAGGTCCTGATCTCATCGACGATCAGCAGCGCGGGGCCGATCCGTGAGCGCGGGGCGAGAAGTCAGGGAATGCCGACGATGACCTCACAGCCGTGGCCGAAGGCGAGCTCGTCGACACCCGGACCACCGTCGCAGCGATCGTCGGGGCCCATGCCACCCATCATCACGTCGTCGCCGGTCTGGCCCATGAGGTCGTCGTTGCCGATCCCTCCGGAGAGGTCGTCGTCGCCGATGCCGCCCTCGAGACGGTCGTGGCCACCACTGCCCAGCAGCACGTCGTGGCCGATGCCGCCGACCACGATGTCGTCGCCCCCGGACCCGTCGAGCACGTCGTCGCCCTCGTCACCCACCAGCACGTCGTCGCCACCGCGCCCCGGACGGGGATCACCGATGAGCTCGTCGTTGCCGATCCCGCCGTGGAGCTCGTCGTCACCGATACCACCGGCCACGATGTCGGGCCCGGCACCGGCATGGATGAGGTCGTCGGCGGAACCGCCGCGAATGCGGTCGACCCCGTCGTTGCCGTCGATGTTGTCGATCCCGCCACCGCCGCGAAGGATGTCACTGCCGTCCCCGCCCAGGATCCGATCCTTGGTGGGGCCGCCCAGGATGGTGTCGTTGCCGAGGCCGCCGCTCATGAGGCTTGCGCCCCGACCCGACGACAGGGTGTCGTCGCCGGCCCCGCCATCGAGGCGATCTCGGTGTTTCCCACCGTTGAGCACGTCGGCACCACCACCGCCTTCGATGTCGTCGTCGCCCTCACCGCCGAGGATGGAATCGGCGCCCGAGTTGCCCCGCAGGACATCATCGCCCGCATCGCCGCTGATGACGTCGGCACCGGATGAGCCGTAGATCGTGTCGTCCCCACCGAAGCCGGAGGCCGTGTCATCGCCAGCGTCCAGGCAGATCACATCGTCGCCGCCGAGTCCATGGACCACATCATCACCACCGAAGGTCCGGATGACGTCGTCGCCATCGGTGCCGACGATGACGTCGTCACCATCGGTGCCGGCAAGGGTGACCGCGCTCCCGTGGCAGAGATCGTCGGCCGCCGCCCCCGCGGCATCGACCGAGACGAGCAACGCGCTCAGTGTGACCGTGCTGATCAGCACCGATCGGAACACTCCTGTCACCACGGCACTCCCTCCTTGATGACCGGGCTGCCACCCGACCCGAGCGTACGACTCGCGCACCGTCATATCCAGGCACCTCCCATGGGCCGATCGGCCCTTCCCGGGGATCCCCAGCCTGGCACGGCGCCTCCGATCGGCGCCCGATCGCCCTCCAGGACATTCAGCGGCCGGCAACCGCATCGACCACGGCGGCGGGATCATCCGGGGGCTCATCGCCGTGCCAGGCGACGAAGCCATCGGGACGTAGCCGTCGAGGTGGGTGAGTACCACGAAGGCACCGCCCCAGTCGGGACGAAAGGCGCCCTCCACAGCACGGGCGAGACCCAGGCGCCGGAGATGCTCCATGGTGCGCGCACCGATGTGATTGGCCGTGGGGAAGGTCGGCCGGTCCGCCGGTCGCTGCTCGAGTACCACACAGTCGATCCCGCGGTGCCCCAGTTCGAGGGCGAGGCACAACCCGACCGGACCC
>Ga0224505_10001130_pt1 | contig 17390 bp, 16 predicted proteins | sample SF_Jan12_sed_USG_FD_169102 | JGI IMG/M metagenome (GOLD analysis project Ga0224505, IMG submission 169102) | Sediment microbial communities from San Francisco Bay, California, United States - SF_Jan12_sed_USGS_4_1 | ecosystem: Environmental > Aquatic > Marine > Sediment | place: USA: California... | reverse complement strand
CTGCTGGCGGAAACCGGCTGTGCGGCTGAGGAGACTGCGTTCCTCGGCGATGACCTCGTTGACCTGCCGGTACTGCGCCGCTGCGGGTTTGCGGTGACGGTTGCAGACGCGCCAGCGTCAATCAAGCGCCACGCCGACTACGTCACCCGCGCCGCCGGCGGACACGGCGCCGCCCGGGAGTTTTGCGAAATCATCAGGCACAGCCGGAGCCTGCTGGCTTCCTGCTCCGGTGAGGTCCCCGGCAAACCCGGGTGCTGACCATGACGCGCCTCACGCAATTGTTTCCCATCGTGTTGCTGTCGATCCTGGCCGGACTGACCTTCTGGCTGAATGAAGCCGTGCAGGAAGGCGACAAGGTTGCACGAAACTCACGCCATGATCCCGATTTCATCGTTGACAATATCATTGCGCGCAGGATGGACGTCAACGGCAACGTCAAACACACCTTGTACGCCGATCGCATGACGCACTACCCGGACGACGACACGACTGATCTGCTGTCGCCGCGCTTCGTCAACAACGCCTCGGCGGGCGCGCCGATGACCATCACATCGAAAACAGCCAAGGTATCCAGCGGTGGCGAACACGTGTATTTTGAAACCGACGTGCGCGCAACGCGAGCCGCCTACGGCAAGCACAGCGAACTCGTGCTCGAGACCAGTTTTCTCCACGTCACGCCGGACGAGAACATTGCCCGGACCGACCGGCCAGTCAAGATCACTGACGCCCATACCGTCGCCCACGCGATTGGCTTAGAATTGAACAGTGAAACCCGCGTCGTCAAATTCCTGTCTGACTTCAAAGGCACCTACCATGACCCCGGCCGTTCGGAAAAACGCCGGTAGCATGAGCAGGCGGCTGCGTGCCGCGCTCGCCGTGACGCTGATGTTTTCGGCCTTCGCCGCAGGTATTGCCCGGGCCGAGAAGGCGGACCGCGAAAAGCCGATCAATATCGAGGCAGACCGGGTCACCGTCGATGATGCCAAGCAAATCGCCACGTTCATTGGCCGGGTGGTACTGACGCAAGGCACCCTGGTCATCCGTGGGGACCGCATGGAAGTTCGCCAGGACGATCAGGGTTTCAAGCACGGCACCACCTGGGGCGCCCTCGCGTATTTCAAGCAAAAACGCGACGGCTATGACGAGTACATCGAGGGCTGGGCGGAACGCATCGAGTACGACAGTCGTGCCGACAAAATGGAAATGTTCAACCGCGCATTGATGAAAAAGGGCAGTGACGAAGTCCGCGGACATTACATTTCGTACAACGCCAACACCGAATTCTTCCAGGTCACGGGGGGCGGCACCAAAGCCGCGGCCGGATCGGACGGCCGCGTGCATGCGGTGATCCAGCCCAAGCCGAAGGACAAACCGGCTGCGATAACGCCGGCACCGTCCAAGCCCGCCGGTGCCGCGGCAACCAGCCAGCCGGCGCCACTCTGATACCGCCTTGGATACCGTGCAACAACCAGCCGTGAACTCGACGTCTGCAAGCGCAACTCCCGGCACCTTCGTGCTCAAAGCCGAAGGGCTGAAGAAGCGTTACCGTACACGCACGGTTGTCAAGGACGTGTCCCTCGAAGTACGCAACGGCGAAGTCATCGGATTGCTGGGCCCGAACGGGGCGGGCAAGACCACCTGCTTTTACATGATGGTGGGACTCGTTGCGATGGACGGCGGCGAACTCTACCTTGACCAGACCCGGTTGACGCACATGCCGATGCACCGCCGCGCACGTCTGGGACTGAGCTACCTGCCCCAGGAAGCCTCGATCTTCCGGCGCCTTTCGGTCGCAGACAATGTACGCGCGATACTGGAGCTTTATCATGACGACCCGGCTACGATCGAAACCCGGCTGGATACGCTGCTGCAGGATCTGCACGTAGGACACCTGCGCAGCAGTCCGGCGATCAGCCTTTCAGGAGGCGAAAGGCGGCGCGTGGAAATTGCCCGTGCGCTGGCCACCGAACCGCGCTTCATCCTGCTTGACGAACCCTTTGCCGGCGTCGACCCGATTGCGGTGATTGAAATCCAGAAAATCATCGGATTCCTGCGCGCCCGCGGCATCGGCGTACTGATTACCGATCACAACGTGCGGGAAACCCTGGGAATCTGTGATCGCGCCTATATCATCAACGACGGCTCGGTGCTGGCCTACGGCAAACCCGACGAGATCGTCTATAATGAAAACGTCCGGAAAGTCTATCTCGGTGAACATTTCCGGCTTTGATATCCTGCGGCGCGCATAATTGCGAGCGCACGAGTCCGGGATACGATCCCCTCCGGTTTTGAATGAAACATTCGCTACAGCTCAGGCTTTCACAGCATCTGACATTGACGCCGCAATTGCAGCAGTCGATCAGACTGCTGCAGCTGTCCACGCTTGAACTGGACCAGGAAATCGAGCGTCTGCTGCAGGACAATCCGCTGCTCGAACGCGAGGATCGCGTCATCGAGCAGCCGCACACGCCGCCGAACGACGGTGTTACCCAGTCAGCCGGGGACTCCACCGATACACCGGCGACCACTGAACCGGACTCGTCCGCGCCCGGCGAAGAGGCCACCGCGTTTGACGTCATGGAAGGCGCCTCTTACGGCAGCGGGAGCAACAGTGCCGAGTCGGACGATGACGATTCAATGCCGATTGCTGAGCAGCCCGCAGACCTCCGGGCCCATCTCGGCGCACAAATGTCACTGCTGCACCTGTCGGATCGAGACAGGCAACTCGTCAGCCTGCTGATCGATTCACTGAATGATGACGGCTACCTGCGGCAGACACTGGACGAAATCAGAACCATGCTGCCACCGGAGCTCGAAGTGGCGCCGGAGGAACTGTCGGCTGCGCTTCAGCATCTGCAGCACCTCGAGCCCGCCGGCGTCGGCGCACGTGATCTCGCAGAGTGCCTGACGCTGCAACTGGCTGTGCTGCCCGACGATACGCCGCACCGTAGCGCCGCGATGGACATCGTAAAAAATCACCTCGACAGTCTGGCAGCAAAGGATTTTTCCCGCCTGAAACGCGTATTGAAATGCGACGACAACTGCCTGCGTTCGGTGCAGAAACTGATCGTCAGCCTCAACCCCAAACCCGCCCGCGATTTTTCGGCCGAAGAAACACGATTTGTCGTCGCTGACGTCATCGTCCGGAAAATCAAGGGCGTATGGGTTGCCGCACTCAATTCGGATGCCATGCCGCGACTGCGCGTAAACCGGCTCTACGCGGATATCCTGCAGCGTAACCGCGGAGTCAACGCGCAACAACTGGGTTCGCAGCTGCAGGAAGCGAAGTGGCTCATCAAGAACGTACAGCAGCGATTTGACACGATACTGCGCGTATCGCAGGCGATAGTTGATCGCCAGCGCAACTTTCTGGAGCACGGCGAAGTCGCGATGCGCCCTCTGGTGCTGCGTGAAATCGCAGATACCCTGAGCCTGCATGAATCCACCGTATCACGGGTAACCACCCAGAAATTCATGCATACGCCCCGCGGCATTTTCGAACTGAAGTATTTCTTTGGCAGTCACGTCTCCACTGAAGCCGGCGGCTCGGCGTCAAGCACGGCAATACGCGCGCTGATCAAGCAACTGGTCGGCGCGGAAAACACCCGCACCCCCCTGAGTGACGGACAGATATCGGAATTACTCGGCCAGCAGGGTATAGTGGTGGCACGGCGTACTGTCGCAAAATACCGGGAATCCATGCAGATTCTTCCGGTAAATCTGAGGAAAACCCTTTGATGGAGGAAACACTATGAATTTGCACCTGACCGGTCACCACCTGCAGATCACTCCGGCGATTCGCGAGCATGTCGCACACAAAATGGAGAAGATTACCGGCCACTTTGACCATGTCATCGACATCAATGTCATCATGACAGTGGAAAAACTGCTGCATACCGTGGAAGCAACCGTGCATCTCAGCGGCAAAGAGATTTTCTGTGAAGCGCACGGGGAGGATATGTACGTTGCGATTGACAACCTTGTCGGCAAGCTCGACCGGGCAATCCTCAAACACAAAGGCAAGAACCTCGCGCATCGCCATGATGCGGCGCCACTCAAACATCAACCCATAGAGTGACGCCCGGCGCAATCCCGGGGGTCGCGCTACTTAACCAATTTACTCATGAACCTGATCGCGAAACTGCTTACCGCGCAGAACATTCTGCTCGACGCCGATTTGACCAGCAAAAAACGGGTGTTCGAACAGGCCGGACTGATGTTCGAGAACAGCGGCGGCCTGTCCCGCAGCGTAATTTTTGACAGCCTGTTCGCCCGTGAAAAACTCGGCTCCACCGGCCTTGGCCAGGGTGTTGCCATTCCGCACGGCCGCATCAAGGGTTTGAAATCAGCGACCGGCGCGATCATACGCGTGCAAAACGCCGTTCCCTTCGATGCGCCCGACGGCCAGAACGTAAAACTGATTTTCGTGCTGCTGGTGCCCGAGCGTGCAACCGATGAGCATCTGCAGATCCTGTCCGAGCTGGCGCAGATGTTCTGCGACAAACCTTTTCGCGAAAAGCTGCTGGGCGCAGCGACTCCGGATGAATTACTGCAGTTGATCACCCAGTGGGAACCCAATGCCGCAGGTCAGCATAGCCCGGCTGTTTGAGGATACCCGGGCAAAGCTGCAACTGACCTGGGTCGCCGGGAAAAGCGGCGCCGACAAGGGCATCGACAGCGAGCTCACCAAGGACTCGTCCAAGGGGCTTGTGGGCCACCTGAATTTCATACACCCGAACCTGATCCAGGTGCTGGGTGAATCTGAAGTCACTTATCTGGACGGCCTGAATCCGGCGGAATGCCGCAGCATGCTGCAAAAAGCTGCCACCCGTGAACTTGCCTGTTTCATCGTCGCCGGCGCCAACTCGACGCCGGCGGTATTGCTCGAAGTTGCAGAAGCCACAAACACCCCGCTGTTCTCGTCACCGATTCCCAGCGTGGAGCTGATGTGGACCATGCGCCCGCACCTCGCCCGGGCGCTGGCCGAATCAACGACCGTACACGGCGTGTTTCTGGATGTGCTCGGTGTCGGCGTGCTGCTGACCGGCGATTCCGGTGTGGGCAAGAGCGAGCTCGCACTGGAACTGATCAGCCGCGGCAGCGGCCTGATCGCCGATGATGTCGTTGAACTCTTTCGTCTCGGCCCGGAAAGCATTGAGGGCCGCTGTCCGGCACTGCTACGCGATTTTCTCGAGGTACGCGGGCTCGGCGTGCTCAACATCCGCACCATATTCGGTGAAGCGGCGCTGCGCCCGCGCAAAAACGTCAAGCTCATTGTGCACCTCGAGCGGCCGTCCACGGACCTCGCCCACCTCGACCGGCTGCCGCTGAAACCGGGAACCGAAACACTGATGGACGTGGAAATCCGGAAAGTGACCATCCCGGTTGCTGCCGGCCGCAATCTCGCGGTGCTGACCGAGGCGGCTGTACGCAGTCACGTGCTGCAGATGCGCGGCATCGACAGCACCCGGGAGTTCATCGAACGCCAGACGCGATCGATGACCAACCAGAACGACTGAAATCTTTCGTTTTCCTGCACGAACATGCAACTGATCCTCATCACGGGACTGTCCGGTTCGGGAAAAAGCGTTGCCCTGGCCGTGCTCGAAGACGCCGGCTTCTACTGCGTGGACAATCTTCCGGTGGCAATGGTCGGCGGTCTGGTCGACACTTTGCGGGCATCCGGCAATGACCGCGTCGCGCTGACCGTGGATGCGCGCACCGGCAATACCGTCGCCGGCCTGCCGGATCTGGTCGCGCATCTGCGCGAAGAAGGCATCGATGTGCGCGTGATTTTCCTCGAGGCCAAGGCAGACACGCTGATCAGGCGGTATTCCGAGACCCGTCGCCGCCATCCGTTGTCGTCAAGCGGACTGACCCTGCCGGAGTGCATCGCGCGCGAACGCGAACTGGTCGCCGGAATTGCCGACGTGGCCCATCATATCGATTCCAGTGACCTCGCACCCAACACATTGCGCAACTGGATCCGGGATTTTGTATCCCTGCCTTATTCCGGCCTGACACTGTTATTCGAATCTTTCGGTTTCAAACACGGCATTCCGCTCGATGCCGACTTCGTGTTCGACGTGCGTTGCCTTCCCAACCCGCATTACGATCCGCAACTGCGGCCGTTGACCGGGCGTGACGCCGCGGTTGCCGACTTTCTGCGGGCGACGCCGGACGCGATGCGCATGCTCGAAGACATATACCGCTTCGTTGCGGACTGGTTGCCGGCTTTTGACCGTGACAACCGCAGTTATCTGACCGTCGCCATCGGTTGCACCGGCGGCCGTCACCGCTCGGTGTTTTTTGTCGAAACGCTGGCTGCCCGGTTCCACGAGAATTCGCAAGCGCGTACGCGCCACCGCGAACTCGATACATGAGCTCTGCGCCATACGATCTGCCGCTGTTCCCGCTGAGCTCGGCGCTGTTCCCCGGCGGCCTGCTGCCATTGAAAATATTCGAGCAACGCTATGTCGAAATGATCAAGGTCTGCCTGCGCGATACGTCGCCGTTCGGCGTATGCCTGATCAGAGAGGGCGCGGAGGTGGGCATTCCCGCCGCACCGCATCTGGTGGGCTGTCTCGCGCACATCGAGCAATGGGATGTGCCGCATCCGAACCTGTTCACCGTCCTCGCTCGCGGCGGCACACGTTTTCGTGTACTTGAAACCAGCATTGCTGCGAACGGCCTGATCTCCGGCCGCGTAGAAACACTGCCTGATCCGACGCGTCCGGACAGCGTCGATTACGCCTGCCAGGAAGTGCTGCGCATGGCCGTGGAGCGCGCGGGCGCGGCCAGTGTGCCGGGGCCGGTGAACCTCGACGATCCGGTGTGGGTCAGTTACCGGCTTGCGGAAATTCTGCCGATTTCGCCGCTGGAAAAACAGGCGCTGCTGGAACAGACCGATACCGCGGCCCGGCTGACACAACTGCGCGGGCTGTTGCTGGCGCATGGCATCATTGAAAATATCAATAAAAACAATTAGTTACTATGTTTTCTCGGCAAGTCACGCAGCCGCAGCAGGCGCTGCAGCTCGGCCGCACCGGCGGCAGTGTCTAGGAAGGCCAGGCGCCCGCCACGCGTCGCGTACAGCCCCGCTTCGGTAACCACCAGATCCATGGCGACATCGTGTGCCTGCGGATAGATGGTCGGCACGCGACTGGCATCATAGGTCACGCCTATGGCAACCACGCGCTGTTCCAGCGCCGCCAGCGTCCGGTCAAAATAGCCGCCGCCATAACCCAGGCGATAGCCGCCGCCATCGCAGGCATTCATCGGCACGATCGCGATATCGGGCAGCAATTCGGGAGTGCCGTCGGGCAGAGGAATGTCGTAAACACCCCTTGTCATCGGCGCACCCGGCCACCACTGACGGAAACGCAGCGGCCGACCCTTGCCGGTTACTTCGGGCAACGCCGCCGTAGCACCCCGCTCACGCCAGTAGCGCACGGCAAAGCGTGCATCAAACTCCGCCTTGAACGGCCAGCAGAATCCGATGACCGCGTTTTGTGGCGCCGGCAGCAGGGCACACAGCAGTGCGGTCATGCGCCGGCCCCACGCGACATGCTGCGCCTGCGGAACCGCGCAACGCCAGGCGATCCAGTGCTCACGCTGCGCTTTGCGCCAATCGCTGATGTCCTGCCAGTTCATCGATACCGGTTCACTCATCCGCGATTTCATGTCTCGTCCGCGAATCCATGTCATAAGCCGCTTTGTGCAGATTACCGCTTAATGCCGCGATCAGCACCGGCCCGTCCCCGGCGATTGCCGATGAGCTGTTCGAGGATGTCACGCACCGGCTTCGGCACCGCTGCCCGCAAGGCATCATCAGGCGATATCCACAAGCAGCCCGGCTCCTCCGCGCGCTGCGGCCATGCCGCCACGGTCACCGGCTGCGGCAGAATATCAAGATTGAAGTGCGTGAAACCGTGCGCGATCGTTGGCAAGGGATCGCGCAATTCCACTTCGGCGCCATACCGTCGGGCACAGGCGGCAACGGCGTCGGCACCGGCTTCTTCCTCGGGGAAGCACCACAACCCGCCCCAGATGCCGGTTGCCGGCCGCTTCTCAAGCAGGATGTCGCCGGCGCGCTGCAGCACCAGCATCAACGTGCGTCTTTGCGGCAGGGGCTTGCGCGGTTTCGGCACAGGCAATGCCGCCACCCGGTTGGTCTGCAGCGCGATGCACATCCTGCTCAGCGGGCAAGCGGTGCAATTCGGATTGCGCCGTGTGCAAACTGTCGCACCCAGATCCATCAGGCCCTGGGTGTACTGCCGCAGTCCCGTTTCGGGCAACAACGCTTCTGCCTCGCGCCACAGTTGTGCGGCAACCGCGGGTTCACCCGGGTAGCCGGCGATGCCCCGAACCCGGGCCAGCACCCGCTTGACGTTCCCGTCCAGGATCGCGCTGCGCTGGCCGAATGCAAACACCAGTATCGCAGCCGCGGTCGAGCGACCGATACCGGGCAGCGCCATCACGGCATCAAGCGTCTCCGGAAACCGGCCGTGATGCTGCTCGGCAACAGTCTGTGCCGCGCGATGCAGATTGCGGGCACGCGAGTAATAGCCGAGGCCGCTCCACAACGCGAGCACGTCGTCGAGCGGTGCCGTCGCCAGCGCGGACAGAGTCGGAAACCGCGCCAGGAACCGTTCATAGTAGGGAATGACTGCCGCAACCTGCGTCTGCTGCAGCATGATTTCCGACAGCCACACGGCGTATGGATCCCGTGTGTTCTGCCAAGGCAGATCGTGGCGGCCATCGCGCTTCTGCCAGGCAATCAGCGCCGGCGCAAACTCAGCCGCGACCCGAATTGGCGCAACGCGGGTGCCCGGTGTCTTAGCGGCCAAACAGGCCTTTCAGCAGATCGCGCGCGCTGCCGCCGCTTTTCTCACCGTCTTTGGGCGCTGCCTCGGCGCCCGGCTTCGCGGTGCCGCCCTGCAGTCGTTCCTGCAGCCGCCGCGTTATCGCATCCTCGACTTTCTGCCGCGCGGTATCGGTGATCATGGCGCCGAAATCCAGCTTGTAGGACGGTTTTGCCAGCGGACCGGTGACCCGCACCGGCACGGTAACGCCGCGCAGGTCCTCGACATCGCGTCCGCCCTGCCCCTTGCTGGTACCGACGATGCTGGCCTTTACCAGATAGTTGATGGTGTCGGCGCCGATGTTGATTTCACCTTCGCCGCCGACACGCAGCAACGGCGACTTCAGTGACAGGTCGTTGTTACGGGCCACGCCATCGGCAATCTTGAATGTTGCGGTCACTTCAGAAAATTCCGTCTTCCGGCTCGTGTCCGTTTCCCGGATCTGCTCACCCTTCAGCGCACCCAGCTGTGCCCGCGCAGTACTGATCGTTCCGCCGATGTCGATACCCTTGAGGGCTCCGTCGGTCAGACGCACTGCGGCAGCACCATCAAGCGCGCGCTTCAACGCACTGCCGGTGCTGCCGCGGGTCGTGACATCCACCGACACCGTGCCCTTGCCCTCCAGCGTTTCGTTGTCCGCCAGGTCCTTCAGCAATGGAGCGATGCTGACCCCGGACAGAGTCTGCTTGATCGCGAACGCAGGAACTGCGGAAGCCGCATTAACGGTCGCTGCACCGCTCAGTGTACCCTGATACAGATCTGCCGCCAGTGGATTCAGGTCCAGGCGTCCGCCGGACGCCTTCAGCGTAGCGCGCACATTCTGCGCTTTCAGATTGTTGACCTTCAACCCGCCGATGCGAACATTGCCGTTGACGCGCAGGGCTTTTAACGCGGACAGGTCAAACGGCTGTTCCGCCGTTGCTGCAGATTTTACGGCCGGAGTCGATGCGCCCCCGCTCGTACTCGCACCGGCGCTTGCACCCGCACTCTGCGCAGGCAGAAAGCGGTCAACATCGAGTTGGTCCAGATCGACATCGAAATTGAACGCCGCAGGCGAAAAGCCGGTCACGTCGACCCGCGCCTTGACCGCACTGTCAGCAATCTTTCCCGAGAGATTCAGCCTGGCAGTCTGCTTCCTGAAATCAACGCCAGCAGAACCGGCCAGAGCCGCACTGAGATTCTTGCCCGGCAGATCGGGAGCGCTCACGCCGATGTCGGCTTTCAACGGCGACAGTTCGAATTGCTGCGCCTGCAGATTGCCATTCAGCGGCGACGTCAGCCGTACCTTGACGTCCCGACCACCCTGTTTCAGGCCGGCATCAATCACCATTGCCGCCGCCTTGAATGCCCGGCCGGATCCGGTAACGGCCGGGGCATCGAGCTTGACGTCAAACGCATCCTTTCCCTGAAGGCCGGTTGCAGCGACGCTCAGCTTGTCCAATGCAAACTCATCGCCGCCCTTTTTCACCGTGGCGCTGCCGCCTGCCTTGAATTCCAGCTGGCTGATGTCTGCGACCTGCCCGCGAACGTCCAGCGCCACACGCTCCAGGACACCGGCTTTATGCTGCGCGTCCAGCGTCAACCGCGTCTTCAGCGCAATAGCCAGGTTGAGCTTCGGTTGATCGCCCTGTGCGACCAGCGCAAGCTCGATATCCGCCGGCACGCGGTTCGCAATACGCCCCGTTTTCAAATTCAGTTTCGATACCGCATACCGGGAACCCGTACGCTCGTCGCGAAACTCCAGCATTGAATCCGCGATGACGATCCGGTCTACGTCGAACGCAAATTGCTGCGACTTCCCTCCGGCAGGGGACCGTGCCGGTGCACCCGGCTTCGCGGGTGCGGCGACGTCACCCTGAATCAGGTCGTCAAAGTTCATGCGGCCGTCCTTGTGCTGAACGAGATTGATGCGTGCGCCTCGAACGGTCACCTCGTCAACCACCAGGTGCTGCGACAGCAGCGGCAACACCTTCAGCGAAAACCGCGCGCCCTCGACCGCGATAAACAGCTTCTCGCTCTTGCGCTCGGACAGCGACACCTTCCCGAGTTCTGCGCCGATACCCGGCCAAAACGCAAGTTTGATGTCGCCATCAAGCTTGAGTGTGCGTTCCGTATTCTGCCGGACCAGCTCAATGATGTTCGGCTTGTAGGCATTCGGGTCAAAAGTGACCGCTATGTACGCCAGCAAGGCGCCGCACAGCACGACAAGAACGCCAAATACAATCAACAGGATTTTTAAGACTTTCACGGCCCTGATCCTGGTTTTTCCGAAATGGAGCGGGTGAAGGGAATCGAACCCTCGTATGCAGCTTGGGAAGCTGCCGTTCTGCCATTGAACTACACCCGCATGGACTGGATTTTACACTGGGTTATTACTACACCCGCACGAAACGTGACTTTACTGCGAATGAACCGGGGCAGCGGGACCGGTCGCCGCCTTGCGGGTACAATCTGCGGCAGCGGCACGCTGGGATCCCGCGGCGTCGGCGTACCACAGACCGAACTTCAACTACAGGAACGCGAGCCATGCTTCTCCCACTCACCGGACGCAACATTGCCTATGACATCGTCGGCCCGGAAAACGCTCCGGTCGTCGTTTTTTCGCACTCGCTCGCCGCTGATCTCGGCATGTGGGCAGAACAGGTACCAGCGCTCCTTGCCGCCGGCTATCGCGCGCTGCGCATGGATCTGCGCGGCCACGGCGGCAGCGACGCGCCGCCCGGGCCGTACACCATCGACCAGCTCGCCGACGACGTCATCCTCGTGCTCGACGCCATCAGCGAAAAGCAATGCCACTTCGTCGGTCTCTCGATCGGCGGCATGATCGGCCAGTCGCTCGGCATCCGCCACGCGGGCCGGGTCAGGTCGCTGATGCTGTGCGACACCCAGGCCGCCTCGCCGGCAGACGCCGCCACGCGTTGGGGTCCGCGCATCGAGGCGGTACTGAAAGCCAATTCGCTCGAGCCGATCGCCGACGCGACCATCGCACGCTGGCTCACGGCCGATTACAGGAAGGCGTATCCGGGCCGCTGGCAACAGATCCGCGACACCATCGCCGGCTGTACGCCGGCCGGCTATATCGGCTGCGCGCAAGCGATCGGAAATTTCGATTTCATCAGCCAGCTGCCGTCGGTCAAAACGCCGGCGCTGGTCGTTTGCGGCACCGACGATCCGGCGGGCTCGCCCGAGGAAGTCAGGCATATTGCCAGCCTGTTCGGCAACGGCCGCTACGACGAGTTTGCCGGTGCGCGCCATCTGCCCAACATGGAACAGCCTGATGCGTTCAATGCGATGCTGGTGAATTGGGTCAACGCGCATCAATGATGAGGTTCGCACCGATCATGCGCGGCCCCGGGCGGCAATCAGGAACAGGGGGACCCTGACCGGCGGTTGCAATCCAATCGTTACCGGAACCGAATCGGAAACGGTGGAAAAAATGAAAAAGTCTCTTGCAGTATTGCTGATGTGCGTTGCGGTACCGGCACTGGCCCAGTTCGGATCCCCGGTCGCGAAAACCGACGTGCAATCGATTATCGGCGCACCTGATGACGGCCAACGCGTACTGCTACGCGGCACCATCGTCGGCAACATGGGTGACGAGGAATACCTGTTCACCGACGGCACCGGCAACATCCGGCTCGTGATCGAGGACCGCCTGCTGTGGGGACAGATGCTTTCGAAGGAGGCGCGAGTGGAAATCGAGGGTGAGGTCGACGAGCACCTGTTCAGCAACGCGCTCGATATCAGCGTCGAGCGTGTCCAGGTCCTGAAGGGCAGCGCGCCTTCGGCAATCAGCAGCGATGCGCACTGCCGGCTCAGCCGGCGGCGCGCGACACCCGGCACAGCAGCACTTTCAGATTGGTCTGGTCCGACACCGGATCGCGCTGCGTGGCGTCGGTCAGAAAATTCACCGAGCGCCACGGATTGTACGGCTGCTTCTCGCCCCAGCCGATCGGAATGAACACGGCCGTGGGACGGATGCCGGTGTGCACCCAGGCCATCGCCTCGATAGCGCCGTGTGCAGACTCGATTTTTACGCGTTCGCCGTCAGCAATGCCGAGCGCCGCCGCCTTGTCAGGATGAATCTGGCAATACAGATCGGGCCACATCTCCTGCGACTGCCAGAAATAGTGCGTCCAGCTATGGAAATGCGCTGCCGGCGGACGTCCCGTGACGAGTTCAGTGTCGAAGCCCCGCGCGCGCAGTTTCGCGCCGGGATGATCGGCATCCGGCGCGACGATACGCCCGCGCGGACTGCCGGTCGCCGGGGTACAGAACGGCGAGATCACACCCTCCTCGGCATCGGTCTCCAGCAATTCCATGTAAGGCAGGTCGATCAGCTGTTCGCGCTCCGAATAAAACTCCGGCAGCGCCGACAGGCACAGCGTGTTGAACTTCGCTTCGAGTTCAGGCGTCCAGAATTCCAGCTTGCCGGATAGGGTCGGAAAGCGGCGCCCCGGTGTGCCGCCCGGAACCGTAGTGCCCGGCAGGTACAGTGTTTCGATTTCCGGCGCATCTTCGGTCGCCACCGGCTGGCGCACCCAGCGGTACGGTGTGGAATGCAGGCGTTTCTGCGTGCAGCCGCGCAGCCCCGGACTGTCGATACACACCTCATCCCAGAATACAGCCGGGTCCTTGTACTTGTCCTTCAGCACATCGTCGAAGCCAAAGCGTTTGCCAAGTTCGATCCAGATCCAGGTATCGGATTTCGCCTCGCCCGGCGGGTCGATCATCTTGTCGATCCACACGATGCGACGGTCATCATTCGATCGGCCGATCTCGCCTTTCTCGATGCCGCTCGCAGCAGGCAGCAGGTAATCGGCATAAGCCGAAGTTTCGTTGGCAAATAGTTCGATATGCACCATCAGGTCGAGCGCGGCGAAAGCCGCACGGGCTTTGTCCTGCCCCGGCCACTGGCCCAGGGGATTGTTGCAGCTGATCAGCGCGCGGATCGGGTACGGCTTGCCGTGCAGCATGGCATCGGTCCAGCCGGCAGGACTGCGGCGCACGCGCTGTTTGTTGATTTTCGGCGTACGGTGTTCCGGCACCTTGGCGGCGATCGGCGTGCCCGCGCTCATATTGAAAAACGCGCCGCCACGCCGGCCCCAGTTACCGGTAATCGCTGCGACGAACATCAGCACACGGTTGGTCTGCGTGCTGTTGGTGTGCTGGTTGACGCCGCGGCTGGCGAAAATCACGCAGCCGTCGGCCGCGGCGATTTCTTCGGCGAGGCGTTTGATTTCTTCAGCCGCAATGCCGGTGGCCGTGGCCGCCCACTCCGGCGTGTAGTCTTTTTGCAGGATGAACTCGCGCCACTGCTCGAACCCGAGCACCCATTCGGCGCAATACGCTGCATCATGGAGATTGTTGGCGAGGATATGCTGTGCAATGGCCAGGCCCAGCGCCATGTCGGTGCCGGGACGGATCGGCAGCCAGCGATCGGCCTTCGATGCCGTGGCGGTCAGGCGCGGATCGACGGCCACCATCTTCGCGCCATTCCTGATGCGCCAGTCGTTGATCATGCCGAAATACACCGGCCGCGTTTCCGCCTGGTTGTCGCCGATGTAGACATACAGTTCGGCGGAACCGAGATCATTTTCGGTGTAGCTGTTGCCGCTGCCGACATTGCCCAGCGTGATTTCGAAGGCCACGTTTTTTCCACTGGCGCAGAACGGATCGGTGCCGTCCTTATTCGGCGTACCGAACAGCTGCGCGAACATCTTGGTGGTCGCACGATAGTCGAGGATGCCGGTGCGGGTGCCAATAAACATCGCCAGTGCTTCCGCACCGTACTGGTCGCGAACCTTTTTCAGCTTTTCAGCGATTTCATCCAGCGCCTGGTCCCACGATATGCGCTCGAAACGGCCCTCGCCGCGTGCGCCGATACGTTTCTGCGGATACAGCAGCCGGTGTTCGCTGTGGTACATCTGCAACGTCAGCTGCGACTTGGGACACACACGGCCTTGCAGCAGCGGATCGTCGTCATTGCCGGTGATTTTTATTAACTTATTGTTTTTAAAGTGAAATTTAACCGTGCAGCAGTTGAAGCAGATATTACAGCCGCCGGGCACCACGCGATCCGGCAAAGTGTGCTCGCGCGTTTCGCCGTAAGGAAATGCCGGTGGCGTATCCAGCACTTTGGTCTGCGCCGCCAACGCGTCCATGAATGAGGGGCGTCGCGACGCCTGCGGATGCGCACGCGCCGGCGTCACCGTCGTTGCCGTGCTTTTATTCTCCGGGTTGGTGCGTTCCAGATAAATCGTCGCCGGCCCAAGCAGAAAATGATCCTGGTCGCGCGGCAGGCGGCCCGATTGTTCGGCATCTGCGAGCAATTCCGATCGTTTGCCGAAGCGGATCGCCTGCGTCGGACACACACTGGCGCAGGCCGTTGTTGCCTCGCCTTCGGCGCGACGATCCACGCACAGATCACATTTCACCGCGTGATGGCCCTTGGCGTCGTAACCCATCGCGCTGTACGGACAGGCGATCACGCATTCGCCACAGCCGGTGCAACGTGACTCATCCACACACACGATGCCGGTCACCGGATCTTTCGCGATGGCTTTGGGATTCACCGGACACGCACGCAGGCAAGCCGGCCGCTCGCAGTGCTGGCAGGTCAGCGTCAGGAATGCGAGCCCGGCTTCTTCCAGCGCGCTGGCCCATACCACCTTGTTGCGGTATTCACCGGGCCCGAGACGGTGTTCGGTCTTGCATGCCGCCTCGCAGCTCTTGCAGCCGGTGCAGCGCTCAATATCGATCAGGAGCGCGACGCGCTCGTCCTGTGCCTTGATATCCGGGGGCTGCACCATGTCATTCATAGGTTTACCACGCGGTCAGGTGCCACCAGGTTATCGGCCCGCCGTCGGCGACGTAGCCTGCAAAAAAGGTGACGGTGACTACATGAATCACCACCCCCAGTACGAACAGCCACGCCAGCGCCATGTGCAACGGCCGCCACCAGGCCTGCTGCGGAGTCACCGCTCCGCGCGTACCCAGCAGCCGGGATTCTTCGCGCACAAGTTGGCGATACGCCAGCGCCAGGCGCGGACTGCGCAGGAAATGCGGCAGATTGACCGAGAACGTGGCTTCGATTGCCGCCGGATCGAGTTCAGCAAGCAAACGGCGCTTCTCGACGATTAATGCGCGCAGGCGTTCCCGCGTTTCGGCGTCGGGCACCTTGAATGCCGGCGCTTTGGATGCAAACGTTGCCGCCATGCGCCTGGACCCGCGCACCCGCGCCCACACGCCGAGCACGGCAAGTGCAACCAGCGCGAGCAGCAGCAAAGCCGGCGGGCGGCGAAGGAAACCACCGGAGTGAACGGCGATCAGCACCATGCCGGCCAGCGAGCAGACGATATGCGCATTGAACCAAGCCACAGGGTTTCGGCCGTAGCCACTGCGCTTGACCAGCACAAACACCACCGGCACCAGCAACAGCAGTACGCCGGCAATACCGGTAAGGTACAACACCGGGCTGCCCGGCGTGCGCCACATCTCCGGCAGCGCGCCGCGAATCACAAACCACAGCACAATGGCAACCACCGCGGCAGCCGTCAGCTGCAGCAGTCTTGCATCAGGGAAATCACGACGTTGCACGTGGATTCAGGGGCTCAACAGATACTCTGCGGACTGCGGCGATTGTAGCATCGATACTTCGTGCGCCTTTTACATGAGTCCCGATTCGTAAACGCGTTATCAGCGTATTCCGCCATCGTTGAGCGCAAGTGTCACACGCCTCACGTTCGGATCGTCCGGACTTTCCGTGATGGCAAAGCCCAGCGCATGGCACAGGTCCAGCATGCCGTGATTGCTGCCGAGCACATGACCGATCATCGTCTGCAGTCCGCGTGCACGCGCCACCTCGATCAACTGTGTCATCAAGCGGCGCCCGAGCCCCCGGCGCTGCCAGTCATCGGCCACCACGACGGCATATTCGCAGCTGTCGCCGTCGGGATTGGTGATGTAGCGGCAGACACCGATCTCGACCTCCTGCCCTGCACGCCCGATCGTGGCAACGAACGCCATTTCGCGGTCGTAATCGATCTGTGTAAAACGCGCCAGCATCATCGGCGTCAATTCACGCAGCGTGTCCATGAAACGGAAATGGCGGCTCTCCGGTGAGAGCCCGCGCACGAATGCCTGCTCGATTCCGGCATCTTCCGGCCGGATCGGCCGCAGCGTGACGCTTTCACCTTCGGATGTTTGCCACGTCGTCACCAGCTCTGCGGGATACGGATGAATCGCCATGTGTCCATAGCGGCCGCGTACTGGCGTGTGCGGACCGACGACGATGCGCGCATCGACAACAATGGCTCCGCTCTCGTCGACAATCAGCGGATTGATGTCGAGCTCGGTAATCCATGGCAGCTCGCAAACCATTTCCGACACCCGCAGCAGCACCGATTCCAGCGCCTCCATTTTTATCGCAGGCATTTTCCGGAACGGCCCGAGCAGCTGCGCGATACGGGTGCCACGGATCAGTTCGGCAACCAGATACGAGTTGAGCGGCGGCAGCGCCACAGC
>Ga0224505_10001127_pt1 | contig 17425 bp, 17 predicted proteins | sample SF_Jan12_sed_USG_FD_169102 | JGI IMG/M metagenome (GOLD analysis project Ga0224505, IMG submission 169102) | Sediment microbial communities from San Francisco Bay, California, United States - SF_Jan12_sed_USGS_4_1 | ecosystem: Environmental > Aquatic > Marine > Sediment | place: USA: California... | reverse complement strand
ATTGGCGACCAGCACCTGCAGCGCCGTCCATGTCGCCGGCTCGGACAGGGCATGCGTATCGCGCGCCAGGAAGAGCGGGCCGGAGTAGCCGCGCTGCGTACGGTAGCGGCAGATCGCCTCGGTGATCGCCAGGATGTGCGGTTCGTTGAACGCACCCCGCAACGACGAGCCCCGATGGCCGGAGGTGCCGAACGCGACGCGTTGCGCCGGATCAGCCGGATCGGGCATCAGATCGTGATACGCCACGTCCAGGGCCTGGAGATCCACGAGCTCGGCGGGGTCGGCCGGATGCCCCGCCCGTTCGCTGATCGCCGCCATCGCGCTCCCTCGGGTGGTCCGCACGGCATCCGCGTGCGTTGCCTGGCAGTGTGCCAGACGCGCCCGGCCGTGCTCCAGCGGAGCGCGTGCCACCCACCGGGGCAACGGGTTGCAGACGCGGCCTTCGCGCGGTACCTTCGCTCCCCCCGGGAGGCAGATGAGATGGCCGATATCGAAGAGACCGTATCCATGAACGGGTCACTGGCCAACGACATCGACGGTGAGCAATCCGTCGACGCCGTGACTGACGGTTCGAGCTCGCCCGACGCGGCTCCTGCAGTGGAAGCCTCGTTCGACGATCGGAACGAGGAGGGCCAGTCCCACGCCAGCGTGGTACCGAGCTTCCTGTCCGAGCTTGCGCTCGCCATCAGGTCCGCCGCCGCGCGAGAACGTGAGCGGATCGCGACCGTGATCGCGGACGATGCCGCCCGACACCGGGAGAAGGCTCGCGAACTGGCGGCCGGCGAGGCGATGGCCTTCCAGCAGCTGGCCGAGGAGGACGTGACCGAGATCGAGGCGTGGGCTGACCGCGAGGTGGAGCGCATCCGCGAGGATGCTGCGAGGCGGATCGCGGACCGCCGTTCGGACCTGGACGTCGCGCTGCAGCAGCAGGAAACGATCCTCGAAGCGGAGATCGTCGAGATCGATTCGGCCGTCGGCGCGTACAGCACGTCGCTCGACACGTTCTTCGAGGACCTGGATGAGGCGACGGACCTGTCCGACATCGCCGGGCGTGCCGGATCCGTGCCGACCCCGCCGAACCTGGAGGACGTGCGAACGCTGGCTCGTGCGAGCGCCATGGCGCGGATCGCCGAGGAGGCCGCGGCCCGCGACGATGGCCCCGATACCGAGGCATCGGCTGACGAGCAGCGAGACGGCGATGGAACGAGCGAGCCGACGGCGGATGGGGACACCGCTGGCGTGGGTGACTGGACCGCCGACGGTGAGGCTGCACCGTCGCTCGCGAGCCAGGCGTCGGTCGAGCCGGCCGCGAGCGCTTCGGCGGTCGACACGGAAGGCTCCGGGATCGACACCCAGGCCGGTGATGCCGACGCGTCGACGGCGAAGTCCGAGGACCCGCAGGGCCGCACTGGCTGGGAGCGCGAGGACGACGCGCCGGACGCGATCGCCCGGCCTGCCCCCGGCGCCGGCTGGGAGCCGGAAACCCCGGACCTTCCCGGTACGTCGGAGACCGCCACGTCCGGCGGCGCGGGATCCGCGCGAACCGGCTGGGAACGCGAGGACTCGACCGCGAACGAGGCCGCCCACCCGGTAGGCGTGATGGACCCATCGGCCCGCAGCCAGACGGAACGGTCGCCGGAGGACCTAGTCGGCGTCCAGCCGTACGGTCATCCCAATGCTGCGGTCCGCCTTATCCGGTCGGTCGCGCCGTGGACGGCCCCGACCCGCTCCGAAGAGGTCTCGCACCCCCGCCGCGACTGATCGTCGGGCTGGCCGAGCCACCGGTCGGCCTCGCTTCGCTATACTCCGCAGGCCTCGTCCACCGCGCGCCCGCGCATCGCCACGGACGAACGCGCCGCGGTGGCCTTAGCTCAACCGGCAGAGCACTGGATTGTGGCTCCAGAGGTTACGGGTTCGAGCCCCGTAGGCCACCCCAATACCCCACGCACCGAGGTGCGAACCGGCGAGATCGCTGCCGACGCAGCCGGCGTCGCTGCTCGAGCTGCGATGCCCGGAAGGGTTGAGCCAGCGGCGGCATTGAGGTGCTCTCCCACTTTCGCGATAGTGCGCGTTCGCGGGTGCCTGCGACGGGCTTCTGGCACGGCGTGCCGAGACAGCGCATGGTCCGCGGGGTGTAGGCTGTCCGACCATGGACTTCGGATTCACCCTCAAGCCCTTGTTCAGCATCGAGCGCACGGTCGCGCTCACGAAGCAGGCAGAGGCTGCCGGGTTCGGCTATGGCTGGCTCTTCGACGGTCATGTGCTGTGGAAGGAGGTCTATCCCCTGCTCACGGTCATGGCGCTCAACACCTCGGCGATGCGTCTGGGCACGTGCGTCACGAATCCGGCCACGCGGGAACCGAGCGTGACGGCGAGCGCACTAGCGACCTTGGACGAGATCTCGGGCGGCCGCATGGACCTGGGCATCGGTCGTGGCGACAACGCCGTCCGCGTGCTGGGCAAGCCGCCCACGACGATGTTGACGCTGGAGGAGGCGGTAACGGTCATCCGGGACCTTGTCGAGGGCAGGACGACGGAGTACGAGGGGGCAGACCTGGGGCTGCCCTGGACCGGCAGTTGGAAGCTGCCGGTCTGGATCGCCGGTTACGGACCGATGGCACTCGCGATGACCGGCCGCATCGCTGACGGGCTGATCCTGCAGCTGGCCGATCCCGACCTGATCCGCTGGATGGTCGGCACGATGCATGCGGCGGCCAAGAAGGCAGGCCGTGATCCGACCTCGATCAAGGTCCAGGCCGCCGCCCCGGCGCACGTGGGGCCCGTCGACGAGTGTCGTGAACGAGTGCGCTGGTTCCCGGCGATGGTCGCCAACCATGTCGTCGACCTGGTGAACAAGTATCCGCGCGAGGAGTTGCCTGACACGTTGACCGGCTACATCCGCGATCGCGAGGGCTACGACTACAGCCAGCATGCCGTGGTCGGATCCTCCAATTCGCAGTTCGTCGCGGACGATATCGTGGACCGCTTCGCGATCGTCGGCCCGCCCGACGAACACGTCCGGCGGCTCATCGAGCTCAGCGAGGCCGGAGTCGACCAGTTCAACCTGTACCTCATGAGCGGGGATGAGGAGCTGCAGCTGGAGGCCTACGGCTCCACCATCATCCCTGCGCTCAACGCGGCTCTCGGCGAGGCTTGACCCAGACGCTGGCCGTCAGCCAGCGGCGGCGCCGGCCGCCGGTACCCAACAGGGCGCCGACATCGGCGCCCGAGGACCACGGTCATACAGGGAGGCCTCCATGCCCGATGTGCCCGACGCACCCGACGCCCCGCCAGTCGCGGAGGGCGTCCGTCTTCCGCCCATGACCCCGTCCGCCTTCGAGCAGTGGCGCTCCGCGTCGGTACGCGGCTATGCGGCCGACAAGGTCCGGGTGGGCGCCTGGCCGGCTGACGAAGCCCAAGCCCGGTCGGAGCGCGCGTTCTCGGAACTCCTGCCGGAGGGCCAGGCGACGCCGGGCCAGGAGATCCGCTCGATCGTGGATCCGGCGGGCGAGGTGGTCGGCGTCGTGTGGTTCGGGCCGACAGGAGCGATCGGGAGCGGAGAGGCGTTCATCTGGGACATCGAGATCCACGAGCGGTACCGCGGCCGAGGGCTCGGCCGGGCAGCCCTGTCGGCGCTCGAGCCCATCGTTCGAGGACTCGGCTACGGGTCGATCGGCCTCCACGTGTTCGGCGACAACGAGATCGCCCGCCGGCTGTACCGCTCCTCCGGGTACGCCGAGACGGACATCACCATGCGGAAGCGTCTCGGCTGAGGGGCCACCCGGGCGCCCCGGGTCAGACCGCGCAGGCTCCCCCGCGCCCTCGCAGGCGCATCCGCCAGACCAGGGTCCCGGCGAGCAGGGCAAGCGACGCCGCGCCGATGACCGGCTGGAGCGGAGCGTAGATCGTGAGCGCCCCGCTCGTGCCCAGGAGCACCAGGGCGATCTTGTTGCAGACCGGGCACCCGATGGCGAGGAACGCGCCAAGGCCGGCGACGGTCCCCAGGAGCGAGCCCTCGCGCTCGGACGATCCGCTCGAGATGGCCGCAGACGACGGGCTCCCGAGGGGCACGGGCGCGGCGCTCATCCGTGGAGGCGCCACGTAGGTCGCCATCACGAGCCCCATCAACGGCGCCGAGACGAGCCAGACAGCGATGGCGAACGGCTCAGGCGGGATCTGTCGTCCGAACACCGGGTTCGGGATGATGGCCGAGACCACGCCGAACACCACGAGCGACAGCAGGCCCCAGGCCACGGCCCAGCCGACGAACCGCGAGTCGAGCGACCACGACGTGGCCCGGGGACTCACGAGCGATCCACTTGGATGAGCTCGCGGCCGCTGGCTGTCCAGGCCGTCATCCCGCCATCCACGTTGACGATGTCCGTGTAGCCCAGGTCGAGCAGGGTCTGGGCGGCGATCGAACTCTGGCGACCGGTCCGGCAATAGACGACGATCGTCGCCGTCCGATCGGCGGGCAGTTCGTCGGCCCTGGCGGTCAATCGGTCATACGGGATGTACAGGTCGGTTCCCTCGATCTCCCCGCTGTACGGGGTCTTGACGTTGAGGAGCGCGAAGTCCTCGGTCTCGAGCATCGAATAGAGCTGATCCACCGTCACCTCGGACCATTGGCCGCCGATCCCCTGGACGACGGCAGCGCCGCGGGCGTCGTCGGCCCCGGCGCTCGTCGGGCCGGCGTCGGCCGAAAGGCCGCCGGAGAGGAGGACGAAGCCCGCGACGACGACCCCGAGGATGGCCACCACGGCAGCGCCGAGCAGGGCGGGCGACCGCGACGACACCGTCGTCGGGGTCGACTCCTGGGCGCTGCGTGGGTTCCCCGTTCGACCGGTGCGGTCGCGCGTCATCCGATCAGACCTCCAGGGTGGGTGCGCCCGACTGGCTCGGGCGTGGCCCACGATAGCATCTACTTGCGTGTTTGCGCAAACTCATTCGTACCCCGGTGCGGCACGGGCATGACGCGACCGATGTCCCGGCCCGATCGGACCGACTGGCACTGGCCCGGACGGGAATGCCCCGGCAGGCTGTCCCATGGGTCTCCGTTGGCTGCCCCCCCAGCCTTCGGGGGCCCGTTGCCGTGCACGGCCGGCCGGCTGCCGGCAGGTAGGCCGCACGCTCGCATGGACCCCCGCCCCACCACCTGCGACGATCAAGCCACTGTTGACCGCAGCATCCAGAGGGTCTTCTGGTGCACGAGGATCCGCTGGGTGGCAAGGTCCACCGTGGCGATGTCACCGGTCGGTTCGGCCACGTCCACGACGGCGCGTGCCGTCGCGACGACGGTCTCATGCGCCGTGATGAGTCGGTGGATCATCTCGGTCGCATCGGGAGCTCCCTCCTCATCCACCACCGACGCGAGCCGGGCCATCTCCCGAATGGGCCGACGCCGAGGGCCGATGGTCAGTCGGCGGGATGTGCTCGGTCGGCCGCGGGATTCAAGGTCCGGTCCGGACGTCCAGGGCGCGACCCCAATGGAGTCCGCGCACGGCCACCAGCACGCCGAACGCCGCCAGCACCAGGATCGCCGCCGCAGCGACCGAGGCGTCGAGATCCCCGCCGCTGAACTCCGCGTAGACGACCAGCGGGAGCGTCTGCGTCCGTCCCTGAAGGGACCCGGCGAACATGATCGTCGCCCCGAATTCACCCAGCGCCCGGGCCCAGGCCATGACCAGGCCGGCGGCCAGCGCGGTCCCCGCCAGGGGGATCGTCACGAAACGGACGATACTGGCCTCCCCTGCCCCGTCGACCCGCGCGGCGTCCTCGAGGTCGCGATCGACGCCCGCGAAACCGGTCCTTGCTGACCGGACGTAGAACGGGGCGGCGACGAAGGTCTGCGCCAGGATCACGGCGACCGTCGTGAAGGCCACCTGCACGCCGAATGCGTCGAGCGTGCCGCCCAGTAGGCCCTGCCGGCCGAAGACCAGCAGCAGCGCCAGGCCGGCCACGGACGGCGGCAGCACGATCGGGAGGTCGATCGCGGTCTCGACCACGGCGGCGCCGCGAAATCGACGGCGCGCCAGCAGGTACGCGAGTGGCGTGCCCAGCGCGAGGGTGATGACGACGGTCACGCCCGTCGTGGCGAGGCTCAGTGCCAGGGCGTCCATCACCGCCGGCGATCCGAGGGCATCGGCGAACGCCCTGCCGCCGAGCGCTCGTGCCAGCAGCGCGACGACCGGAAGCCCCAGGAACAGGACGAAACCGGACGCGAGGGCGAGGACGGCGATCCGCGTGCTCATCCGGGCGACGGACCCAGGAATCCGAACCGGTCGAGCACCGAGCGCCCGTCGCCGTTCGCCAGCCAGTCGAGGAACGCCGCGGCCTCCCGAGGCTCCGGGGAAGCGAGCAGGACGACGCCGGCGTAGGTCGCGGTGACATGCACCTCGGACGGGATGGGCACGACCACGACGGCGTCCGATCCACGGGCATCGGTCCGGTAGACGATCCCGGCATCACCCTCACCGAGTTCGATCTTCGTCAGGACGGCGGTGACGTTGGCCTCATTTGACACGACGTTGGCGGCCACGGCGGAAGCGAAGCCGGGCGGATAGCCGGGCAGCGCGGCCAGGGCCCGGACGACCTCGGCCGCGTACCGCGCGATGGGCACCTCGTCGCCGGCGGCGACCATCTTCACGCCGGGACGAGCCAAGTCGGCGGGCGACCCGATCCGAGCCGGATTCGCGGCCGGGACGATGATGACGGGGACATTCGTGGCGAAATCGACGGCGGTCCCCTCCGTCATCCCGAGATCCACCAGGCGCCGGGGATTGTCCGTGTCCGCCGAGAGGAACACGTCGGCCGGGGCGCCCTGCTCGATCTGGGTCCGCAGCGTCGCCGAGGAATCGGTCGAGAGGGTGATCGTGACGTCCGGTTCGGCCTCCGCGTACACCGCGATGGCGGCCTGCGTCGCATCGCGCAACGAAGCCGCGGCGAATACGGTCAGATCGATGCGCCCGACGTCGGACGGCCCGGTCGTGCTGCACGCCGCAACCAGGCATCCGACCGCGACGAGGAGGACCTGGACACCGCGGATCCGCGGCCGCCCCTGACCGCGCATCACGGTCAGATCCGATCCCTGGCGGTCGCGGCCTCCACGATGACATTGGTCGCCTTCACGATGCCGACGGCTTCGTCACCGACGGCCAGCCCCAGCTCGTCGATCGCCTCGGCCGTCATCAGACTCACGATCCGGTGCGGGCCCGCCAGGATCTCGATGACACCGGCCACACGGTCGCGCTCGATCCGCGAGACGAACCCCGGGAACCGGTTGCGCGCGGATCCCACGACGGCCGGCCGTTCGTGGCGGGCGGCCTCCCGCCGATCGGCCAGCAGCCTGGTCACCTCTTCGATGGGTACGAGACGCTGCCCGCCGCCGGACCGACGGGTTCGCAGCTTCCCGTCCGATTCCCAGCGCCGCAGGGTGTCCGGCGATACGCCGAGCATCTCCGCAGCCTGGCCGAGACGAAGGTCCGTGCTCATACATAGGAACATAGCATACTGAGCAGCTACATAACTATGGATGCAGGAACACCGAGACCAGCTATCCGTTCCCGACGCCGACGACGCGAGTTGCGGGTCTGAGCACCGGCCCGTAGGATGTGGTGACCCCGGCAGCCACGTACGGGGCCCGTCCGCGTTCCGCCTCGGCGGGACATCGCCCCCGGGCGACTGGGATGCATGGGCCCGCGATGCGCCGCAGGGAGCGGAGGTATGCGTCATGGCGACGGTCACGTTCGACCACGTCAACAAGATCTTCGGCGATTTCCACGCCGTGCAGGATCTGAACCTCGAGATCGCGGACGGCGAGTTCATGGTCCTTGTGGGACCCTCGGGATGTGGCAAGACGACGAGCTTGCGGATGATCGCCGGTCTTGAGGAGATCACCAGCGGCGAACTTCGGATCGGGGATCGTGTCGTCAACGACGTCCCGCCCAAGGACCGCGACATCGCGATGGTCTTCCAGAGCTACGCGCTCTACCCGCATATGTCCGTTCGCGAGAACCTCGCCTTCGGCCTGAAGCTGCGCAAGGTCCCGAAGGCGGAGATCGAGCGCCGCGTCAACGAGGCCGCGGAGACGATCCAGCTCCAGAAACTGCTTGACCGCAAGCCCAAGGAGCTTTCCGGTGGCCAGCGCCAGCGTGTCGCCCTGGGTCGGGCGATCGTGCGCGAGCCGGCCGTGTTCCTGATGGACGAGCCGCTCTCCAACCTGGATGCCAAGCTCCGCGTCCAGACCCGCGCCGAGATCGCCCGCCTGCACCAGCGCCTCGGAACCACGATGGTCTACGTCACCCACGACCAGATCGAGGCGATGACGATGGGCACCCGCATCGCGGTCATGAGTGAGGGCCTGCTGCAGCAGGTCGGGACGCCGCAGACCCTGTACGACACCCCGCTCAACCGCTTCGTGGCCGGCTTCATCGGCAGTCCGTCCATGAACTTCGTCGATGTGACGGTCGATGGATCCGGGGCCGATGCCCGGCTCGTCGGAGCTTCCGACTGGTCGATCCCGATCCCCGAGCGGTTGCGGTCCACAGCAGGCGTGAGCGGGCGCAAGCTCGTGGCGGGCTTCCGGCCGGAGCATCTGGACATCGGCGAGGCCGGCGAGGGCCAGGGGTCCTTCCGCGCGCGGGCGGATGTCGTGGAGTACCTCGGGAACGAGGAGCTCCTCCACCTCAGCGCCGCGGAACAGGACATCGTGGCGATCGTCAATTCGTCGCACCGCGTCCGCCCCGGCGACATCGTTGACATGATCGTGACGCTCTCCAAGCTGCACCTCTTCGACGCGGAGACGGGTGCGGCCATGACGCCGGAGACCACGGCGGCCGCGGCCTGACCGGCGACCAGCCCGACGATCCCACGGCCCCGGAGGGATCCTCCGGGGCCGATGCCGACCCGCCCGACGACCTCGTCGAGCGGGTCGTCGAGTCGCGCGTGCTCTACCGCGGGCGCTACCTGACGTTCCGCATCGACACGGTGGAACTGCCGGATGGCCGGCGCTCCGTCCGGGACATCGCCGGCCACCCGGGGGCCGTTGCGATCGTGGCGGTGGATGACGCCGAACGCGTGGTCCTCGTTCGGCAATGGCGGACGGCCGCAGGCGCTGCCCTGCTGGAGATCCCGGCCGGGGGCCTCGACCTGCAGGACGACGACTCCAAGGAGGATCCCGCGCTCGCCGCACGACGGGAACTCGAGGAAGAAACCGGGTTCCGGGCCGCAACCTGGCGCAAGCTGGCCGCCTTCTACACGGCGCCCGGGTTCACCGACGAATTCATGCACCTCTACCTCGCCACCGACCTGACGTCCGCCCACCCCGACGGACGGCTCGGGCCAGACGACGATGAGCGCCTGATCGTCGAGTGGCTGCCCTGGCGCGATGCGGTCGCAGCGATCGAGCGCGGCGAGATCCGCGACGCGAAAACCATCGTCGGCCTGTTCTGGCTGGCGCGCCTCATGGACGCCACCTGAAAGACGCGACGCAGGCCCCGGGCTCGAGTCGATCGTCAGCCGGCCGCGGTCACGGTCACCGGTCGGAGCTCGTCGAGACGGTCGACCGAACGAAGCGCCGGGAACCTCCGCCACCAGATGGCTGCAACGGCGATCGTCGCCAGTCCACCCAGGACGACCGCCGGCACGGCACCGACGAGGGCTGCGGCCACGCCCGATTCGAACGCACCCAGTTCGTTCGACGCGCTGATGAACACCATCTCGACCGCGTTGACCCGGCCGCGCACCGCGTCCGGCGTGACCAGGGGCAGGATCGTCTGCCGCAGGACGACGCTGACCATGTCCGTCGCACCGCCGATCGCCAGAGCCAGGAACGACAGCCACATCGCCTCCGACAACCCGAAGACGACGATGGATGTCCCGTACAGCGCCACCACGGTCAGCAGCGTCCGGCCGGCCCGGCGACGCACCGGCCATCGCGTCAGCGCCACGGCTGACAGCAGCGCTCCGACCGCCGGCGCGGCCCTCAGGATCCCGAGGCCCGCCGGGCCCACCTCGAGCACGTCGCTGGCGAAGACCGGCAGCAACGCGACCGCCCCGCCGAACAGGACGGCGAACAGATCGAGGGAGATGGCTCCAAGGAGCACCGGGGTCCGCCGGATCAGGCGCACGCCCTCGAGCACGCTGGCGAGATCCGGAGTCGATGCCCGAGCCCCGTCGCGGCCGGAGCGCAGGGCCAGCGCGCCGAGCAGGGAAACCACGGAGAGGACGGCTGCCGACGAGTACACGACATCCGGGCCGATGACGAACAGCAGACCCCCCAGGGCGGGGCCCGCGATCGCCGACGCCTGGAAGGCCACCGAGCGCATGGCGAAGGCGCGAACGAGCAGCGCCTCAGGGACGAGCGACGGCGTCAGAGCCCGCGAAGCCGGTGATCCGACGGCCGAGGCAACGCCCGTGCAGGCTGCCAGGACGAGGAACGGCCAGACGGGTGGCGACCCGGATCGACTGACGATGAGCAGACCGACCGCGACCGCGATGTCGATCACGATCGAGACAGCCAGGACCGTCCGGCGCGGGAAGCGGTCGGCCAGGTGACCGGCCGGCAGCGCCAGCAGCGGCAGGGGCAGGAACATCGCCAGGCCCACGAACCCGAGATCGAGCGGGTTGCCGCGGATCGCGTAGACCTGCCAGCCGATGGCGACGAACGACATCTCGATCGCGAGGGCCGTGGTCACCAGGACGATCAGGAACACGACGAAATCCGCGTGACGGAGGGGCGAATCGCCGGGCGCGCTCTGACGGGGAGCGCGCGATCCGCGAACGCTGTCGGTCACGCCGACGACTCAGTCGGATGCAGGGCGGTCGGTCGCGGTGCCGGGCGCCGGCGGCCCCGGTTCCCGGGTCCCGCGTGGACTGCCGGGAAGTCGCGCCAGGGCATCCCGATAGAGTCCCGAGCCTGGATCCAGCGCGACCGCCAGGCGGAGGTGGGTACCGGCTTCGCCTCGACGGCCGAGCTTCTTGAGGCTCTGGCCCAGGGCGTAGTGGGCGTAATGGGCGGAGGGATCGATCTCGAGCAACCGCTCGAACGTCGTGCGCGCCCGCTCATGCTGGCCGGAGTTGAAGTAGGCACGCCCGAGCGCCTCCAGGATCGATGCCTTCCCGGGTTCCAGCCGGTCGGCGCGCTCCAGGATGATGGCAGCCTGGGCGTGGTGGCGCCGCTCAAGGAGCGCGGCGCCCCGCTGGAACAGGGCGTAGGCGGACTCGTGGTCAACCTCGGGCGGGTGGCCGTGGTCCTGCTCGTCCATCTGCGGATGGTGGCATGGAACGCTTCCCACCGCGCTCCCCTCGCCGGCGGGCCGTCCGCGAGCGGACGAGCCGAGCGCGACTAGGCCTCGCGGTACGGCGCCAGGTCCACCAGCCTGAGCCGAGGCGAACTGGTCACCCCGGGGATCCGACCGCGCTTGGCGATCGGGCGGCCGTCGATCTCCTTGATGTCCCCGGTGAAGTCGATCGGCGCTGCGCCACTGATGTACGAGCCGACGGCGTACGAGTCGACCGGCGAGCCCGCGTCCTTGAAGTAGCGGATCCGTTCCGGGTCCAGGCCGCCGGAGACGACGATCCTGACGTGGCCGTAGCCCTCCTGGTCCAGCCGCGCGCGGACCTCGTGTACGAGGTCCGCCGTGACGCGTCCCCGCTCGGACGGGGTATCGAGCCGGATCCCGTACAGGCGGTCGCCGAGTGCATGAGCGACCCGGAGAGCCTCCTCCGCCTCGTCCTTGAACGTGTCCACGAGGACGATCCGTGGGACGTCCGGCCCGAGGTCGCGGTCGAACGCCTCGGCAGCCTTGACGGTATCGCCGAAGATCAGGACCAGGGAGTGCGGCATCGTGCCGGTCGGGTTGAGCCCGGCGAGTCGAGCCCCCGCCGGCGTGGAGGCTCCGACGCATCCGCCCACGATTGCGGCGTAGTCGAGGACATCGGTGATGTCCGGGTGCACGTGCCGCGCCCCGAAGCTGATGACCGGTTCCGGTGTGGCCGCCTCGACGCACTCGCGCGCCGCGGTGGCCCAGCCGGTGGACTGCGAGAGCATGCCCAGCATGGCCGTCTCGTAGAGACCGAACCGCCGGTAGCGGGCTCGGATGCGCAGGACGATCTCCTTGGACCCGACGAGATCCCCATCATCGAGGGCCTCGAGCGTCGTCTCGGACGGATCGGCGGTCGCCAGGACGTGGCCCAGGAGGTTCCTCGCCTCGTCGATCCCGCACAGGACGGCGTCCTTGCGCGCGAACACCTCCATCGTCACCAGCGGGTCCATCCCCTCCTTCTCCAGGATGCCTTCCGCGCGGGCGAAGTAGACGTCGGCTGAATCGCCGGACATGATCTCGTGCGACGGTCGAGCGCGCTGGTGGCCCATCAGTCGGTCTGGACTCCTGGTTCGGACTCGGACTCCGGGCCTCCGGCTGCGTCGCTCGGCTCGGCGTCGCCGCCCGGGAAGGTCGGGGCCGCGAGTGTAGCGTAGCGGCGCGACCCGACGGCGGCCTCGGCCAGGTTGGATCGCCGTCGCCGCCGGACGACGAGCACGGCCAGACCCACCGTGACGACGATCCCGGCGGCCGTCACGGCGACGATCACGAGCCGCGTCCGGCCGACCTCCTCGGCCCCGGCCAGCAGCGCCATGGTCGCGTCGGCCGCGGCCGACGCGACCAGCGTGTCGCCGGCCGCGAGCGCCTCTCGCGCGGCCAGATAGCCGACCTCCGGTTCCTCTCCGATCAGGCCGAGCGCGACCAACGGCGAACGGTCCCCGGCCAGCCCTTCGCGCGCGACAAGCACCGCGGCGGCGGCATCCTGCCGTTCGCTCAGGGTGGTATCGATGACGGCCAGATCATCCACGGTCAGCGCTACCTCGTAGGCGGCCTCGAGATCGCGCGGCATGACCAGGCCCAGGTCGCGCTCCAGGGCAGCGACCTCGTCGCGCCGGACGACGACGGCCTCGGCGTTCGCGAGGCTGACGCGCGCAAGACTGAATCGCCAGTCGTCCATCAGGGATCGGATCCCGAGCGGGACCGCCCACTCGGCGCCCGCGGACTCCAGGGCAGCGTACCGCTCGCGCACCGCCGCACGCGTCTGCAGGGTCGCCCGCTCGGCCGGGCCCACGATCCATGTCGCGAAGAGGTCGTCCAGGTCCACGCCGCCACCGACCTCCTCGAGGAGATCCAGAAAGTGCCTCCAATCCGATCGCGCCACGGACGGCTCCGCAGGTCCGTCGCCGATGTAGGCGATCGTGTCGGCGCGCGCCGCCTCGAAGACACGGCGCATGCCCTCGTCGCCGATGGCGCGAACGATGCGGTCCATCACCGTGTACGACGCCGCATACCCATAGTTCTCCATCACCCAGGTCTGGTCATCCACCCGCCCGGGCGGCGGCCAGTCGACCAACGGGAAGGCCCCCTCGGCACCCGGCGTCGTAGTGACCGGGTCCGTCCCCTCGATGCCGCCCAGCTCCGCGCGGGCACGCTCCGCGTAAACCTCGGCAAGACCCTCGTTGACCCAGCGCTCCGCGATCAGGTCAAGGTTGAACCAGGCGTGCGACGCTTCGTGGAGGATCGTCTGGGCATCCAGTTCCTCGCTCATCCGGATCTGATTCAGGTCCGGGTCGTAGAAGCCCGCGTAGCCCTCCAGCAGCGGCGAATGGACCTCGGTGACCTCCAGAGCGCCGTCGACGGGCCAGTCCAGGCCGATCGCCTCCTCGAGGGCCGGGACGCCGTTCCCGACCACGACGGCGACTTCGTCGCGCCACTCCTCGTCTTCCGGCCAGGCTCGGATGACGATGGACCCGGACGACGATCCGAGGCGTAGGTCCGTCAGGCGTGAGGGACGGTCCGCACTGATCACGCGGTACCACGTGTCCGGTTCGCGGATCGGTCCCGACGACAGCGTCAGCCGCCCTTCGTCATCGGTCGTGGTCGTGACGCTGTCGCCATAGCCGGAATCGACGTAACCGCGTGGCAGCACGATCTCGACCGCGCCCAGCCCCGGGTCTCCCCATGCCCAGGCCGTGAAGGTCGTGAAGGCCGATCCGACGCGGATGTCGCTCTCCGAGCGGGGCTTGCCGCCCGGCAGCTCGAACCCGACCCTGACCGATCGCGATGCCTCGAAGTAGAGCCGCGGGATGCGAATGGTCAGCTTGCGGTAGTCGGCTCGATCCCCGATCGAGGTGGTGAGGTCCAGTCCGCCGGACGCGGCCTTGACCGAGGTCGCCTCGCGCGGCAGATAGAGGATCAGGCGATCGATGAAGTAGCGTGTCGTCGTGGTCCCGGTCGGGGTCCGCTCCTCGAGATCCGGCTTGCGGTTGGTGGCCCGGACGTCGATGCGCACCCTGATGACGCCGGCCCCGGGATCGACCGTGTACACCGCTCCGGCCTCGAGGCGGAGGTCGTCCTCAGCCGCGCGGGCGTTCGGCATGCCGACGGGGCCCAGAACGGCGAGGGAGACCAGGGTCATCACCGCCGCCATCCGGAACGGCACGCCCAGGCGCGGCCAGCGGGTTCCCTGCCGGCCGTACCGACCGCGGATCAGCACCCGCCCCACCGACCTCGTCCGTTTGGCATCATTCGCCCGCCGCGGACTCCGTCATGGTCATCGGCCGGCGCCGGCCGCTTCGCCATCGTCGCAGCGTCGCAACGAGGAGGAGAACCGCCAGAAGGGCTGCGAGGGCAAGCAGTGCGATGCTGAACGCTCGACCCTGACCCACCGCCTGCGCCTCCGCCCATGTGGCCGCAGCCTGGGTCGAGGCCGCCGCTGAGTCCTGCAGCTCACCGCGGGCCAGGGCGTCACGGGCTGCCACGAGATCCGCCTCGGGCGTCTCGCCCCACAGGCCCAGCTGGACGAACGGGTCGGGATCAGACGGGCGCAGAGCGACCGCCTCCGTGTAGTAGGTAATGGCGGCCAACTCGGCCGTGGCCTCCGCCTCGGCATCGTCGAAGCCGTCGTCGTCCTCGAAGGCGAGCCGGAGTCCGACAGGTGCGATGAGGCCGGCCTCGGCTGCCGCCTCCTCGACGTGACCACGCGCCTCCAGAGCCGACGCCGCCTGATCGAGCAGCGCCGTCGCGGCGTCGAACTGCCAGGCCCGGAGCGCGTCCCGGATCGGTCGGGGCAGGCGCCAGTCGGCCGCCTGGCTCAGCACCGCCGCATAGCGGTCGCGCGCGGCCGCGCGGGCGTCCAGCAGAGCGACGTCGCCGGGACGGGCGACCCAGGTCCTCCAGAGGTCGTCGTACGACGCACCGGTTCGGGCCTCCAGCAGATCGAGCAATCCGCGCCAGTCGGGTGGGCCGTCCACTCGTTCTGCCTCCCCGGCCGGCGGCTGGTAGGCGCCGATCCCGCGAGCGGCATCCGTCCAGACTGCCCGAAGCCCGTCGTCGCCGGCCCGATCCGCGATGGCGCGGGCAAGCCCATGCGCTGCCGCGTAGGCGAAGTCCTCCTGCGCGATCGGAACGGACCCGACCGGGCCCCAGTCGTTGAGCGGGATCGCCGAAGCGCGTAGCTCCTCGGTCAGTCCATCGTCACGAGCCCGGACGTCGAGATCCGGGGCGATGATCGCGGCGTAGTACGAGGCAAAGGCCTCGTTCGCCCAGCGGTCTGCCAGCAGGGCGCCGTTGAACCAGCCGTGGGCCGCCTCGTGCAGGATCACGAAGTCGTCAGCGTAGTAGGCGATCTCGACTAGTCCCCGGCCCGGGTCGAACAGGCCGGCGTATCCATCGGCCGATCGGCTCACGGCCTCCTGGACGACCAGCGACCCCTCGTGCGGCCACGCGATCCCGATGCGTTCGCCCAGCTCGGGCAGCGCCGCGCCCACGAGTTCGGCGACGCGGTCGCCCCAGGGTGCGTCGTCCTCCCACGAGCGGACGACGACGGTCGTGCTGTCCCCGAGGACGTTCGCGGCGACGGCCCGCTCCGTGAACGCACCGGGTCGATCCGCGACGAGGTACGCGAAGAACGACAGCGGTGACGTGAGCTTGCCCGTCCGGAAGACCGTCCGCCCCTCGGCGTCCGTGCTCGGTTCCGGCAGGGACCCTGCCTCGACCTTGACGTCGTAGCCGGCCGGGAATCGAACAGTGACGGAGCCGCCCGGCGTGGAATCCGTGGCGAATGCCCAGACCGGGAAGGACACGAGGGTGTCGCCGACGCGCAACTCTCGCACGGCGTCGCCACCCGGATCCTTGAGATCGAAGGTCAGGCGGTACTTCGCCGTCTTGCCGCTGTACAGCCTGGGGTAGCGGAGTCGAAGCCTGGTGTACGCATCGGTCCGCTTGGTGACCTTGACGCTCGGACTGCCCGACCCATCCCGGGTCAGGCGGAACGCCGACGACTTCGGCATGACGTCGAGGTACGCCTCGTCGAAGAAGTAGCGCTTGGTCTTCGTGTCCTTGAGGTGATTGACCATGGTCAGGTCCACGGTCACCCGTACGCGCTGCTTGTCCGGCTGGACGTCGTAGAGAGCGTCGCCCGTGATGGTCAGATCCGGCGTCGCCGCACGGACGTCGGCCGGGCCCGTCGGGCCGGCGGGGATCGCCAGCATGCCCACGGCGACGAGGACGGCCAGCAGCGCGGGCCCGAGGCGTCGTCCGATCACCGTCCGGCCCCTTCGTCGAACAACTCCGGCAGGCGCGGCGCGAATCGGGCGAGGAGGGCCTGCGATCGGCCGACGCGGTTGCCGGGCTCGGGGACGCGCCCGCCCATCCAGATCCAGTCCCTCGATTCCTCGATGAGCCGATCCGCGATCCCGACGATCCGGACGAGGGCCAGTCCCAGCCCGTCGGCACCGGCGAGGGCGGCCGCAGCGACGGGCTGCTCGACCGCCAGCAGCGGCCGCTCGTCCTCCCCGACGCTGAACTTCGCAAACGGGAATTCGTCGTTCCAGCGCAGCAGTCGCCGATACGACTTGCGAAACAGGTCGCTGATCGGCGGGGCGTAGTGAGCCCAGCAGATCAGGGCAAGCGCCGGATCGAGGATGACCGTCACGCGAAGATCGAAGCGGCGGCGACCGTCGAGGACGAGATCCCAGCTGGCGATGCCGTCGCGCTCGGCGCGCTCGACGGGCTCAAGGCCCAACTCGGTGATCCAGCGCTCGACGTCGGCCGGGCGCACCGGCGGTGCGCCGGGGTCGGCGGAATGCATGGCCCGCGGAGTCTAGCCGAGAACGCCGAGTCAGGTCGTCCGGGGCCCTGGCGGCGAGCCTGATCCCGAGCGGCTCGCCCGAGGCCGTCCAGACTCGGGGCGATGGGCAGGCGCGATCAACCGCGCGTGCGCCCGCCGCCCCTGGCGCCGGCAGCCGCGGCCGCACCCGTGGACGCCGACCCGCGGGCCCCGCCGGTCCGGCGGCGGGTCGACTGCACCTCGACGGAATCGCCACTCCTGATCACCTTCGTCGGGAAATCCGTGGTCCGGACTTCCGCGGCGATCTTCACGT
>Ga0224505_10001126_pt1 | contig 17433 bp, 12 predicted proteins | sample SF_Jan12_sed_USG_FD_169102 | JGI IMG/M metagenome (GOLD analysis project Ga0224505, IMG submission 169102) | Sediment microbial communities from San Francisco Bay, California, United States - SF_Jan12_sed_USGS_4_1 | ecosystem: Environmental > Aquatic > Marine > Sediment | place: USA: California... | reverse complement strand
GAGTTGCGGCTTCTCGAAGGTGATCTGCATCTCCCAGATCGACCGGTTCCTCCTCCGCCATCTCAGCGATCGCTACGTGGATTCGCTCGGCGTGCCGCTCGCCACGGTGCGGCGCCAGATCGATGCGCTCGAGCGGGTGGCGGGCGGTGCGCTGAGCGCGGCCCAGCTGATCGAACCCGCCACGGCGCTCGACGACGGTCGCTGGGACAAGCGCTACCACGCCGTGGTCGCCCCAGCCACGCTGGCCGCCGTGCCCGCAGGCGCACGGCGCGTGCTCAGCCTCGGTTCCGGCAGCGGCAACCTCGAAGCCGAGCTCATCCGGCTCGGCCACACCGTTACCGCCATCCCGCTCGATGCGGTGATCGGCGAGGTGGCGGCCGAGCGGGGGGTGATCGTGACCTCGCCCGAGCTCGGTGCAGCCCTCGCCGAGCTGTCCGGACAGCGCTTCGACGCCCTCGTCGCCGACGACGTGCTGGCCCGCTTCGAAGATCCGGTCGGCGTGCTCGGTGCGCTCCGCCCGCTGCTCTCGCCGGGAGCAGTCGTGGTCGCCACCGCCCCGAACGTGGCGAAGGAGAAGCTGCGCGCTGCGCTCGGGCGAACCGAGCTCGCGGCGCCGTCGAGCTTCGAGTTCGACCGCGACGGGCTCCACTCGGCCGGTCCAGCGGTGCTCGGGTCGTGGCTGCGGAGCGCCGGTTACGCTGCGCCGCGCCGGGTCGGCGGCGCGGCGGGTCTCGCGTCCCGGGCGGTCGAGCCGCTCCGCTCCCCGATGCACGTCGTGGCCGCACGCCGACCGCCGGGTCGCAGCGAGCGACCCAGGTCGGCCGGCGCGACGGGGTCGAACGGGGCTGATCCGACGGTCAGCGTCGGTCTGCCGGTCTACAACGGCGAGAACTACCTGGCCGGCTGCATCGAGTCCGTCCTGAACCAGGACTTCGAGGACTTCGAGCTGGTGGTGTCCGACAACTGCTCGACCGACGGCACCGAACACATCGCGCGCGAGGCTGCGGCGCGCGACCCGCGGGTCCGCTACGAGCGGTTGGATGCCAACCGGGGCGCCGCGTTCAACTACAACGCAACCTTCCGCCGCTCGCGGGGCCGATACTTCACCTGGCTCGCCCACGACGACCTCCGCCACCAGCGCTTCCTTTCGAGCTGTGTGGCGGCACTCGACGCAGCACCGGCCTCGGTCGTGCTCGTCCAGCCGCGCGCTCGGTTCATCGACGCCGAGGGACGTGACGCCGGTGTCGACAGCGACGTGCTCGACGCCCGCTGGCCCCGTCCGGCGCGGCGCCTCGGTCGGGTGCTCGCCAACGTCAACCAGGCCAACGCGGTCTTCGGCGTGATACGGGCCGACGCGCTCGAACGGACGCGGCTGATCGGACCGTTCATCGCGTCCGACTACGTGCTGCTCGCCGAGCTGAGCCTCCTCGGCGAGTTCTGGCAGCTCGACGAGGAGCTGATGCTGCGCCGGGTGCACCCCGGCGCGTCGCGCCACGCCAACCGGACCGATGCCGAGGTGGCGAGGTGGTTCGACCCTGCCGCCCGGGTGCCCCGGCTGTCGGCACGGCAGCGCCTGGCGATCGAGTACACCCGATCCGTTCTACGTCAGCCTCTCTCGCCTGCGCAACGGGGAACGGCCCTGCTCACGGTCCCGACGGTGATGGGGGCCCGACAGGCGCGCAACGCGCTCGGACGGTGGCGTCGGCGGGCGATGCAGACCGTCGCCGCCGGTCGGGGGCACCGGTGACCGGCGAAGCGGTCGAGGTCAGCGTCGTCGTCGTGTCCTACAACACGCGCCGGCTGATCGGCCCCTGCCTCGACTCCGTTGCGGCGGCCGCTGCCGGGCTGCGCCACGAGGTCGTCGTCGTCGACAACGCGTCCTCCGACGGCAGCGCCGAGTTCGTCGCCGAGGCGTACCCCGATGCGAACCTGCTGGTCAACGAAGCGAACCTGGGGTTCGGCGCCGCGGTGAACCGAGCGGTCGACGAGGCGCGGGGCCGGTTCGTGCTCCTGGTCAACTCCGACGCCGAACTGCATCCAGGCTCGATTCGGGCCGTCGTCGAGCACGCCGAGGCCCACCCCGAGCACGGCCTCTACGGCGGTCGGGTGTACGACGCGGACGGGCGCGTCGACCCTCGATCCTGCTGGGGCCTGCCGACCTCGTGGAGCGTCTTCTGCTTCGGGACGGGTCTGTCGACGTTGTTCCGCGGCAGTCGAGTGTTCGATCCGGTCTCACTCGGAGCCTGGGCCCGCGACACGGTGCGCGAGGTCGGGGTCGTGTCGGGGTGTTTCCTGCTGGCGCGCGTCGCGACCTGGCGCGAGCTCGGCGGGTTCGACGAGCGGTTCTTCATGTACAGCGAGGACGTCGACCTCGGCATGCGGGCCCGCCGGGCGGGCCTCCGACCCGTGATCGTTCCGGCAGCGACGCTCACGCACCACGTCGGCGCCAGCTCCGACGCGTCCGGAGGCCGCGTCGGGATGATCCTGACCGGCAAGGCGACGCTGTACCGCAAGCACTGGCGGGGTCTCAAGCGGGCGTGGGGCTTGGCCTGGCTCGTCGCCGGGGTCGGCATCCGCGCGGCGGGATGCCAGCTCATGGCGCGCCTCGGGCGGACCGGAGGCGATGCCTGGCCGGCCGCCTGGCGAAACCGGCGGAGTTGGCTCGGTGGCTATCGCTCCCGGTCCGCCGGCGCCTGCGCACCCGACCGTACCGCCATCGATCAGCGAGAGTGATAGGCGTAGTCCGAGCCGTCGTCGAAGTGGTTGTTGCTCCAAAGGATCTGGGCGCCGGGGGTGGAATGACTCCCGAACTTGTAGGAGTTCTTGATCCAGACGTTGCCGCTCACCGTGACGTTCGATGGCGGCGGTTGTGACGACTTCGCCTTGATGTACATCGTGTAAGTGCCACCGGACAACAGGTTGTTCTCGATGACGAGATTGCTGAGAGGTGCGATATCCGCTTGGAGGATGAGCGCCGAGGTCTGCGCACGCCAGGGTCCTTCGATCCGGTTCCCGGCGATGCGAATGTTGTTTCCGCCGACGGCCTGAATCGCATCGGCATGTGAGCCCGCAACCATCCGCAAATCGTGGATGTAGCTGGCCTCCACCGTGGTATCGGTGCCCACCTTCAGCCCGTCGCGACAAGCGGAGATGTCGAGGCGCCTCGCCGTGTACCGGTTGGGCGCGATCGCCGCTGAGCAGTTGTCGGTGACGCCGACGATGGTCGTGTCCTCGACGACCAGGCCGCGCCGTCCCGGCATCGACCGGATGCCGTAGAGGCCGGTTGCGGTGATCTTCACGTTCCGGATGACGACGTCGTTCGCATCGACGGTGACCATCCCGGTGATGTGGACGTTCTCGATGACCGCCCCGTCCTGGGTGACCTTGATCGACTGGGCGGGGACCAGCGCCGACTCGTCTGCGGGCCCGGTCGACGAGGCGTCGGGGAAGCCCGTCGTGGCCTCGCCACCTGGGTTTTCGGTGCCGGCGCCGCCGCTCCCGCCGCCATCGGTGCCCGCGCCATCGCCATGGCCGTCGGTACTGGAACCGCCGCCATCGGGAGCCGTGCCCTCGGCGCCCGTCCCGTCGGATCCGGTGCTGTCCGTGCCGGTGCCGTCGGTGCCGGTGCCGTCGGTGCCGGTGCTGTCCGTGCCGGTGCTGTCCGTGCCGGTGCCGTCGGTGCCGGTGCCGTCGGTGCCCGGATCGACCGGGCAGGCGTCCTCGGCGGAGGCGACGGCGCTGTCGACGTCGAGTGTCGCCGCCAGCAGCGCCGATCCCGGCGACAGGGCGGCAGCGACTCGTTCCAGGTTCGGCATGGTCGGGTGTATTCGGGCATTCGTGGCAGCGGCGATGCCGCCGAAGAAGACGAGTATGCCGAACAAGACCGCGTGTCGGATCCAGCGCATGGAAATTGGGCCGCCTTTCGTTTCCGCCTGTCTCTCCAACGTCGCTCGAAACCGTAATGTGGCGGGAGAGCAACGGTGCTGCAACCTAATCGTCATATCACTTGGCGTCAACTACCGGTTGCTCAGCGCATCTGTTGGCGCGGCTTCGGACGCCGGGGTCTCGCCCGGTCTGGCCGTTCAGTTCCATTCGAGGTTGGCCATGATGGAGGTGGAGATGTCACGCAGCGTGAACGTCGACCACCCACCGTTTCGCGGGTCGGCGCCGATCGCGGGATCATCGATATCGACGAAAGAGGTGTCGTAGCCTGACTCGACCAGGTGCTCCCCGAATCCGGCGCCCGTCTGGTCGTCCGAGGCGCGTATGGTGACGATGCGGGCGTAGGGATTGCCCCCGATCTGGCGGAACGGGCTCCGTACGTTGCCCCGGTCGAGGCGGTCGAAGGCGCCCGCGATGGTGACGATGGCGACCGGTTCGCCCGTGGTGAACGGACACCGACCGGCCGAGGCGACCCAGGGCCCCCGCATGGCCGCGCCGACCGCGACGATGGCGCCGAACCCGTGACCGGCGACGGCGATGCGTGCGCTGTCCGCGCCGGCAGCACCGAGGTGGAGGCTCGCCTCCTCCAGCGCGCAGTCGGCGTCGCCGGGGGCGTGCTCGACGCGATAGTCGGCGATGACGGTCGCGACCCCTTCCGCCGCGAGGGCGCCTCCGAGCGCGGCGTAGTCGGACCGGACGGTCGCCTCATCGCCGAACAGCACGAGAGCCGGTGCGCCCGTGACGTCCTCGGGCCAGTACACGTCGAGCCGTTGGTGTGCACCGGCGGCGATGCCGCTGTCGACCCGTACGCCCGGCGGTAGCTGGACCGGGGGCCGTGCAGCCGGGTCGACGGTCGCGGTGGGGCCCTGCGGCCCGGCGGGTGGTGCGACGCGATCGTCGAGCGGTGTGTCGCCCGGCGCCGCGTCGTCGCCTCGGTCCGGGGTCGGCGCCGGCGCGGGTGCGGGCGTTCGGGCGCCGGACCTGTCGGCTGGGGCCTCGCCGGCCTGCTCCGACGAGTCGGCTCGAGGCGGCGCGCCGGCGGTGGGCGATGGTCCCTGTGGGTCGCGCCCCGAGACCGGGGTGCTGGAGGCGGACCCGATCTGGGCCGGCGTCGGGTTCGTGCGTGCGCCCGCCTCGTCGAGCACCGGGCCGGACGCGCACGACGCCAAGAGCATCGCCGCCACCACCGTTTGGACCGCCGGCGAACGTCGGCGAGCCCGGATGTCGATCACGGCAGTGCCGTCACGGTCACCGTGCCGATCCGGACGTCGAAGTGGTGTGCGATCAGCAGCAGCGATCCCGTCGCCGGCCCGTCGGGCTCGACGATCGTGTTCGACCAGCTCGCCGGTTCCGCCGCGGCCTGGGGCCAGATCTTGAACTGGTAGGACACGCCGCCCGGTACCGCTTCGGCGCGGGCCTTGAGCAGGTGCGGCACGCCGATCGGGACCGACCCAGCCCGGTAGTCGGCCGGGTGCGCCAGGTTGCCGAGCAGGTCGTAGCGCCCGCCGTTCTTCAGCGTGTACCAGGCGAACGCTCCCGTCGGCCAGTAGTACCAGCGGGGCTGCTCGGCGGCCAGCGAGGTGTGACCGCGCCAGTGCATCCCGACGCCGATGAGTGCCGGGCCCGACAGCGGCACGCCGGAATCGGGGCCGATCGCGTCGATGGTGAACGGCATCGTCACCTCGAAATCGCCCCACGAGAGGTCGCCGATCGCGATCGTGCGGTCGTAGCCGACCTCGACGGTTCGAAGCTCGCCATCGACGATCTCCCACTTGCCGTCGACCACCTGCGCGACATCGCCGATCGCGCTCGCGCTCGACCAGTCGACGACGTGCGGCAGGCTCGGCGTGGAGGGCGCGTACTGCACCGTCACCGTGCGGGTCGCGGTCGCGCCCTCGTCATCGACCGCGCTGACGAGCACCGTGTTCGTCCCGACGACCAGGTCGGCGGTGTCGATCTCGACGTTGAAGTCGCCGACATTCCACAGCCTGCGCTTGTCGTGGCCCATCGAGAGCGGGTGCGAGGTGCCGCCGTTGAGGGTGTAGCTCAACGAGACCACGCTGCCCTCGTCGCTCACGTTGCCAACCACGTTGATCCACCGCTGCGGGACGCCGTTCTCTCCGAAGGTCTGGGTGTCGCCGTACCAGATGTCGATCTCCGGAGGGGACGGTGGCAGGTCGGCGAAGGTCGCCGTGAGGGAGGTGGGCCCGCTCACCGTGAAGCTCAGTACCGGGTCGGTGCCGGCCCGGTCGCCCGACCACGACACGAACTCGGCACCGGGCGCCGGGTTGGCGCTCAACGTCACGACGGTGCCCGCCGGGAACGACGTCGCCGCCGGGCTCCGCGTGACGGTGCCGCTGCCGAGCACCGTGACGATCACCGGATGGTTGGGTGCCGCGTTGCCGTCTTCGGGAACGATCGGCGATGCGGTGTTGAACACGTAGTCGAACAGGGCGTCGAGGGCGGGCGCCGGGGCCCCTCCCGATACGTTCGACGCGAACACGCCCGCCCGGGTGACGACCGCCGGGTGGACGAACGAGCCAGCCGTCGCCCAGACGATCCCGTCGGGCGAGGAGGACAGGGTCCAGGTATCGCCGCTGCGATGGACGCGAATCGCCTGCGCTTCGCCCGGTGCGATCGCGGCGTTGATCCGCGCCGACGACGCGCCGGCACTGGTCACGGCGGCGAAGAGCCGCTGCGTCGTGCCGTCGTGGAACGTGTCGAAACGGATCCAGTTGGCGGAATCCTGCTCCACGAGCACGCCCATCGTCTGGTAGCGCAGCGTGGGCTGATTGCCGAAGCCGACCTCGAGCTCGAAGTCGACGTCGCTCTGCACCTGGGTGAGTCGCACGGACTGGTTGGTGTTCCAGGCGTCGTGCTCGACCCCGCCGGGCAGCGACACCGACAGCACGGCGTTCCCGCTGCCGGCGCCGCTGACCCCGACGGTGGCGTCACCGATCGGGTCGGTGATCGACCAGCGCCCGTCGAGAACGGGAGCGTTGAAGTCGTCGGAAAGCAGGGTCGGGTCGTCCGGCTGGTCCTCGACCGCGATCGGGTGGTCGACCTCGAAGATGTAGTCGACGATCGCGACATGGGCGGGGGCGGCACCGGCGTTGCCGGCGAACACTCCCGCTGTCGTCGGCGACAGCGCCGAGCTGAAGCTGCCCGCCTCGGTGAACGTCGAGCCGTCAGCGGAGTAGCCGACCGTCCACATGCTGCCGCTGCGTTCCAGGCGGAGGTACCTCGCAGCCCCTGCCGCGACCGGGACGTTGAGCTTCGCTGACGAGCTGCCGTTCGTCGTGCGGGCCGCGAAGACCCGGAGCGTGACGCCGTCATGGTAGGAGTCGGCGCGGATCCAGTTCCCCGCGTCGGCCTCGACCAGGATGCCCTGCATCTGGTACCGGGCCGTCGGTTCACTCGCGAAGCTGGCCTCGAGACGGAAGTCGGTGTCGGCCACCGGCTGCATCAACCGGGGTGCGAGGTTCGTCTTCCACGCGTCGTGGGCGATGCCGCCGGGGACCGCGATCGACATCGTCGCCTCGCCCGAGCCGGCCCCGCTCGTGGTGAACGTCGCGTCACCCCTCGGGTCGATCGCGCTCCACGCCGGGTGCAAGGGGTCGGTGTTGAAGTCGTCGGAGCGGTAGGGCGACGTCGGCGGTGCGGAGGAGAACGACGCCGATACGGCGAGATCGGACGTCAGCGTCACCGTGAGCACCTCGTCGGTGTCGCTGACGTCGCCGCTCCAGCCATCGAAGACGGCGCCGGGGTCGGCGATCGCGGTGAGCGTGATCACCGTTCCCGCCGGGTAGGTCAGTAGCTCGGGCGACACCTCGACGGCTCCGGGCCCGGTGGTGGTCGCGTCCACAACGAAGCCGCAGGTCGCCGTCGTGAACGTCGAGTCCGCCGCCGCGGCCGTGTTGCCCGACGCGTCGGTGGAGCCGACCTGGAAGTGGTACTCGGTCTCGCAGGCGAGCCCGTCGACGAGGAGCGAGTGGTCGAAGGACAGGGCGGGGTCGCCGACCGCGCCGTGCTCGTAGGCGGTGCTGGGTCCGCTGGACACGGTCGAATCGGCGGGCTCGTCGGTGCTCCAGGTCACCGTCACGGCGTCGGTGGCGGTCTGGTCCACGGCGACGGCGGCGATCACCGGAGGGGTCGTGTCGACGACGTTGGACTCCGCGGTGCCCAGGGTGACCGTGGGCGGCAGCAGGCCCCGCTCGACGGCCGTGGTGACGGTCGCGTGATCGACGGCGTCGACCAGGCCGAGGCTGAAGCGCTGGGGCACCGCGGTCAGGCCCCGGTTGATGCCGTCGCGGCCGAACCCGAACACGGTCATCACGTTCTGCATCGGGCGGTAGTGATCGATGATCGCGTCGTCCTGGTGCTGCGCGAGCCACAGCGAACGGCCGACGGCGGGGTCGGCGAAGGCCACCCACTCCGGTCCGGGCAGATCGCTGGTGAACTTGTCATCGGTCGAAAGCGTCGCCCCATCGGAGCGGAGGATGAGATCGCTGCCCGGCTCGAGCACGCCGCCCGGCGTGCCCTCGTACTGGAACCAGTACGGGTGTGGGGCGGCCTCGACCACCGCTTCGATGCGGTCGGCGTACGCGTGCCAGCGCATGGCCCAGCCGTCGGCGGTACTGGCCCGGAACGTGACGCGCAGCGGGCCGGCGGCCGTGATCGTGGTCGTCGCCGTGGTGGCCCCGGGATGGAGGTGACCCTCCGGGTAGACGAGATTCGGAATGCCCCGGTACTCGCCCGCGGCGCCGCCGGTCGGGTGGTAACCGATCCAGTCGTTGCCCTGGGCGTCGACCGCGCTGGAGAACCCGCCGCCGAGTTCGTGGAAGTACCACGCCGAGTCGCCGAGGTCGACCAGCAGGCTCGGGTCGCCCTCGTCGAGCGCGCCGCTGCTCACCTCGACGCGAGGGTCGAACACGGGCGGGGTCGTGCCGCCGCCCGGCTCGTCGAAGTAGGCGTAGAAGTGCCGGGAGGATCCACCTGCCGTCGCACCGTCGAGCGCGACCAGCAGCTCGCCGACCGCGCGGGTGGCGGCGTCGTAGTCGGCTGCCGGCTCGAACTGGGCGGCGACGGGCGAAGCCAGCACCGTGCCGGCCTCGTCGACCTCGGTGACGAGGAGCGACGCCGGGTCGAACGCGCGACCAGGGTGGAGCGCCTGGGCGAAGGCGGAGGTGAAGTCGACCGTGACGACGGCGACGTCGTCGCTGCGATCGACGGGCACGCTGACCGACAGGGGCAGCCGGAAGGCGCGCTCGGGACTGGTCCACGGATGCGCCGGGTTCGCCGCGGCCTGCGCGAGTGCGACGGTGAGCGACGCGATCATGGCCAGCGCGGCCGCGGCTGCGACGTAGCGGTGGCGTGCGGCTCCTGGCATGGTGGTCGTTCTCCTCGTTGGTCGACCAGACGGGACGGGTGGTTGCTCCAGCGCGGCGCGCCGTGTCAGGCAGCGCGCTCGGACGAGTTCGTGGTCGCTGCGGCGACGAGGACGCGGCAGACCTCGCGGACCTGACCGCGCGTCAGGTGCGGGTGCATCGGTAGGGACAGCTGCGTCTCGGCCGCGACCTCGGACACGGCCAGCGGTCGATCGGCGAAGCGGGCGAAGGGCGGCTGCTGGTGACAGGGGACGGGGTAGTGCACGCCCGATCCGATCTCGGCGGCCGACAGCGCCGTTCGCGCCTCGTCGCGCCCGTCGATGCGGACGACTTCGAGGTGGTGGACGGGTTCCGCGTTGGGGTGAGGATCGAGCAGCCGCACGCCGCCGAGTCCGGCCAGCTCGTTGCGGTACCACTCGTGCACCTGCCGGCGGGCCGCGTTCCAGGCGTCGAGACGCTCGAGCTTGGCGTCGAGCACCGCAGCTTGGAGCCCGTCGAGCCGGCTGTTGCGGCCGTCGAGCTCGTGGTGGGTGTGGCTACCCGGGGCCCGGCCATGGTTGGCGAGCGTGCGCACGGTCGCGGCGACCGAGTCGATGTCGGTGACGACCGCGCCGCCGTCGCCCATGGCGCCCAGGTTCTTGCCCGGGTAGAAGCTGAACGTGGAGGCGTGGCCGAACGATCCGATGGGCCGGCCGCGCCAGGTTGCCCCGTGCGCCTGCGCGGCGTCTTCGATCACGGCGAGGCCGTGACGCGTCGCCAGCGAGGTGATGGCGTCCATGTCGACCGGCTGGCCGTACAGGTGCACCACGGCGATGGCGCGTGTGCGCGGCGTCAACACGGCCTCGACCTCATTGGCGTCGAGCAGGAGCCGCCCGGGCTCGACGTCGGCGAAGCGCGGTTGCGCCCCGACGGCGGTGACCGCCTCGACGGTGGCGACGAAGGTGTTCGCCGGCACGACGACCTCGTCGCCTGCACCGATGCCGAGCGCCTGGAAGGCGAGCACGAGGGCGTCGGTTCCGTTGGCGACGCCGATGCAGTGGCGCCGACCGACGTAGGACGCGAAGTTGGCCTCGAAGCGAGCGACGGCCTCCCCGCCGATGAAGGCGGACCGGTCGACGATGTCGTGCCAGATCTGGTCGAGGCGGGGGCGTAGCTCGTCATGGCTGGCGCGCAGGTCGAGAAAGGGGATCAAGGGGAGCCTCCTCAGGCGAAGTAGCGATACGCGGCGGCGCCAGCGGCCTCGGTGACGGCGTCGGGCACATCGGCCCGGGTGCACAGCTCGGTGAGGGTCCCGAGCACCTCCGCCAGCACGGCCGGCGCCGGAGGTGGAGGCGGGCAACCTTCCTCCGGCGCCAGCCGGCTGGCGGGGTCGGTGCCAGCCCGTTGGGCAGGTGCGGTCCACGACTGCACGGCGCCCTCGAGCGTGGCGAACTTGCGCTTGTAGCGGATGAGCGTGGGCTGGTCGCAGTCGCTCAGACCCAGGTCGATCGCGGCGGCGCCCTGGGTGGCCGCGAACATCATCGCCTCCCACATCAGCAGGTCGTTGGGGCGGCTCGTGAGCGCGTCGGGTGACGAGGCGTTGAACTTGTAGTACCAGACCTCGTTCCAGCGCAGCAGGAAGATCCCGGCGACGGGCCGGCCGTCGAGTCGGGCGAGCAGGACGCGCAACGAGCCGGCCGGGGCGAAGTGCTCGTGCACGCGCTCGAAGAAGCGCCACGGCTGGGGGAGGAGCCGGTACTTGTGCTTGCGGACGCCCAGGTGGAGCTCGTAGAAGGCACGGACGGCCTCGATGCCCGACTCGGCGCGCACCTCGACCCCCGCGTCGCGAGCGCGGCGCACGTTGCGGCGAGCGGAGCCGTGCAACGCCGACCACAGCTCGTCTTCGGTGCGGTCGGTGCCGATCAGGTGCCACGCCGCGGTCGCGGCCCGGGTGAAGCGCCCGTCGAGATCGACCTCGGGCCGATCCGGCCGGCGCAGCGTCTTGACCCGGACCGGCGCGCCCTGCGCCGTCAGCGCATCGCCGAGCGGGGCCCAATCGGTGGAGCAACCGAGGATCGGCGTGCAGAAGTCGGAGAACGGTGCGGCCACCGTCGCCGGCCCGCGCATGCTCTGGAGCCGGACGAAGGGGACGCCGGATCGGGCGCGGCCGGCGGCGTCGCACACGATCGCCGCCTGCGGCTCGAAGCCGTAGGTGTCCCGCAGGGTGGCGAGCCAGGGCGGGGCGACGAACAACGACGCCTGCGGCCCCGAGCACAGCTCGGCCCAGCGGTGGTCGCGGCACGGGTCGACGAGCGAGACCGTCAGCGCGCTCATCGTGCGCCGTCCCCTCGGAGGACGACCGCCGGGGTGCTCGCGAGGATGCGCAGGTCGAGGGCGGTCGTGCGGTGCTCGAGGTAGCGCAGGTCGAGCTCGAGCATGTCGAGCGTCGACAAGCGGTTCCGACCGCTGACCTGCCAGAGCCCGGTCAGCCCGGGCTTGACCCACTGCCGCGCCCGGTGCCGGGGTGTATACAACTCGACCTCCCAGGGCAACGAAGGGCGCGGGCCCACCGCCGACATCTCGCCGCGGAGCACGTTGACGAGCTGGGGCAGCTCGTCGATGCTGAAGCGCCGTAGCACCGCGCCGACGGGCGTGACGCGCGGGTCGTCGTCGAGCTTGAAGGCGCCGTCCGCCGTCGGTGCCCGGCGGCGCCCGCCCAGTTGGGCGGCGACGAAGGCCCGATGGGCGCTCTCGTCGCCGCCGACGGTCATCGTTCGCAGCTTGAACAGCGGAAACGGCTCGCCTGCGAGACCGATGCGGGTCTGGCGGAACAGGATCGGACCGCGGCTCGTCAGCCGGATCGCCAACGCTGCCGCGGCGATCACCGGAGCGGTGACGACGAGCAGCGACAGGGCGACGGCAACGTCGAGTGCCCGCTTGACTCCGGCCGAGGCGCGGCGCCGGACCGGTGACTGTCGCAGGGGAGGTGGTGGGGACTCGACGCGTGGGGCGGTCGCAGCGGCGCTCACGAGCCGACGACCGCGAGCCGAGCGCCGTTGGTGGGCAGGGCCACCGTGCGGCCGGTCCGCAAGGACTCCTGAGCCGCCTCGATCACCCGGACGACCGCGAGGCCTACCGGCCCGGACGTCGACGGCTCGATCTTGTCGCGGATGCACTCGACGAAGTGCCGGTCCTCCTCCTGGAGGGGCTCGTGGAAGTCGATGTAGGGGGAGACGACATCGCCGTAGCGATACGTCGTCGGCATGGCGTGAACCGACGTGGCGTCCTCGGGCAGGTTCACCCCCCGGTCGTAGAGCTTGAGCCGCTCGTTGTCGTTCAGGTCGTCGTACACGGCCATCTTCTCGCTGCCGACCAACGTCGTCTGACGGACCTTGCACGGGTCGAGCCAGCTCACGCGGATGGTCGCGACCACACCGATTTCGTCGTAGTCGAGGCGCATGGTGGCGACGTCTTCGAGTGCCGAATGTGCATGGGCCGCGCCCCATGCACTCACCGCATTCGGCTCGGACGAAAGCACGAAGTTCGCGATGGAGACGTCGTGGCAGGCGAGGTCCCAGAGCACGTTGATGTCGGGCTGGTATGCCCCAAGACTGAGACGCGCGGAATGCAGGTAATGCAGCTTGCCGAGCTCGCCGCTACTCGCAGCTTCGCGCAGCCGCCACACGGCCGCGTTGTGCTCGAACGTGTGGCCCACCATCAGCGTGACATCGGCGGCCCGGGCCTCGGCGATCAGCCGTCGAGCATCGCTGCTCGAGGTCGTGAACGGCTTCTCGATCAGCACGTGCTTGCCGGCGCGAATCGCCTCGAGCGCTACCCGGGCGTGCGAGGCAGGTGGCGTCGCGACGACGAGCGCATCGACGTCGGGTAGCGCGTCGCCGAGGCTTGTGAACTCGGCCGCATCGGGAAACGCGGTCTTGAGCGCACCCAGACGCTCGCGGTCGCGATCGATGATCGCCACACCAGTTACGTCGCTGAGCCCATAGAGAACGCGTACGTGCTTGGAGCCCCAATAGCCGCAGCCGACTACGCCTACCCGCATGAATTCCTCCCCGCCGACCAGGACCGTTTCCACCGGGTCCTGCAAACCTGCCGTGCCTCTCCGACACGGCCACGGCTTGTGGGGCTCTCCAACCCCGCCACCGATTGGTCGGAAACGTTAGATCATCGTTAGATCGGTTGAAAAGCAATTCTTCCCGGTTTCACGCAGCGTGACATGTTTCGCCAGGCGTGTCCGGCGGTCGGTTCACGCTCGGAGCTGGGCGGCGCCGAAGCGCCGGGGGAGGAGCTCGTCCAGCGAGGTGAACACGACGTCGACGACGGTGGGCTCCGCCGCCGCTGCCCCGGTGTCGGCCCGGTCGGCGTCGCGCACCGACGCCAGCACGATCCGCAGGTCAGCGGCGAACTCGGCGAGCGTCTGCCGGCAGATCCCGCACGGCGCGGCCACCTCGCTCGCGCCGGTCACGACGGCCAGCTCGACGAAGTCGGTCTCGCCCGCGGCGACGGCGCTCACCACCGCCGCGCCCTCGGCGCAGATGCCCGCCGGATACGACGCGTTCTCGACGTTGCAGCCCCGGTGGACGCGCCCCGACCGACCACGCAGCGCGGCGCCCACCGGGAACCCCGAGTAGGGCGCGTGGGCGTTCCGGCGGGCTGCGACGGCCTCGCCGAGCAGCTCGCGGTCGCGGCTCGACAGTGCGGTGGGGCCTTCCGGCGGGTCGGCGGGCTCGCTGTGCGGTGCGCTCACGGGCCGGCACGCTACCGTCGTCGCCCATGGCGAATGTCGAGATCGATCAGCCCGCCGACGGGGTCACGCGGCTCACCCTCAACCGTCCCGAGCGACTCAACGCCCTGACCTACGAGCTGGTCGACGAGCTGCACGGCGCACTGGACGCCGTCCACGCCGACCACGACTGCCGGGTCGCGATCATCACCGGCGCCGGCCGCGGCTTCTGCGCCGGCCTCGACCTGACCGGGTTCGGCACCGTCCCCGGCACCGAGGACGAGGGGCGGCCCCAGCAGGGGCTCGCCGTCCAACAGTTCATCGCCACGCTGGTGCCGCACCTGCGCAGTGTCCGCCAGCCGGTGATCAGCGCGGTCAACGGGCCCTGCGCCGGCGGAGGCTTCGCCATCGCGCTGGCGTCCGACATCCGCCTGTGCGCCCGCTCGGCCCGCTTCGGCACGGCCTTCGTACGCCTCGGGTTGTCGGGCTGCGACATCGGTGTGTCCTGGATGCTGCCCCGTCTGATCGGCGCCTCGCGCGCCTGGGACCTGCTGCTGACCGGTCGGGTGTTCGACGCAGCGGAGGCCGACAAGCTCGGGCTCGTCAGCGAGCTCGTCGACGACGGCGCCCTGATGGACGCCGCGCTCGCCAAGGCCGAACAGATCAAGGCCAACAGCCCCTTCGGCGTGTGGATGACGAAGGAGGTGATGTGGTCGAACCTCGAGACCGGCTCGCTGCAGGCGGGCATCGACCTCGAGAACCGCACCCAGATCCTCGCGTCGCTCACCGAGGACTCGCGCGCCGCGATGGGTGGCTTCCTGTCGAAGGCTCCGGTCCAGTACAAGAACCGCTGACCGCCGCGTGACCCAGGCGAGCAGCGGCATCGTCCGCTCCAGCGCGATCATCGCCGTCGGGTCCGTCCTCAGCCGGATGACCGGTCTGGTCAGCCTGACGTTGCTGGTCGCGGTCATCAGCAGCTCGAACGCGCTGTCCGACGCCTACCACGCCGCCAACGGCGTCCCCAACATCCTCTACGAGCTGCTGGTCGGCGGGATCCTGTCGGCGGCGCTGGTACCGCTCCTGGTCGCCCGCCTCGACGAGGAGGACCACGAGGCGACCTCGGCGATCGTGACGGTGGCGGTGAGCGCGGTCGGTCTGGCCACGGTGGCGGCGTTCGCGGCCATCCCGGCGTTGAGCTGGTTCTGGTCGCTGAACCGCCCCGCCTCCCTCGACGTCGACGCGTACCGGCGCGTGGTGTCGCTGCTGCTCGCCTGGTTCGTTCCTCAGATCTTCTTCTACGGCCTGGTCACGATCGTGACGGCACTGCTGCACGCCCGGGGACGCTTCGCCGCGGCCGCCTTCGCTCCAGTGGTGAACAACCTCGTCGTCATCGCGGTCCTGCTCACGCTGCGCCAGCGCGGCACCGATCTCGTGACCCCCGACGGCGTGCTGGGCCGGGCGCTCGACGATCGCGCCGCGCTCGCGCTGCTCGGTGCCGGGACCACCGCAGGGGTGATCACCACCGCGCTCGTGCTCCTGCCCGCGCTCTGGGGCGGCGGCTACCGGCTGCGGCCCAGCCGGCGGTGGCGACACCCTGCGGTGGCCCAGCTGCTGCGCATGTCGGGCTGGATGGCGGCCTACGTGGTGGCGAACCAGGTCACCTCGGCAGTGCTCGTGCAGGTGGCCAACCTCGGCCCGCCGGGCACGGTGTCGGCGTTCGACACAGCGTACCGCTACTTCATCGTGCCCCACGGCCTGCTCGCCGTGTCGTTGATCACGGCGCTGCTGCCGTCCCAGGCGCGCTTCGTCGTGCGGGGCGACCAGGCCGGCCTGCGCCACCAGTACGCCGTGGGGCTGCGGATGACCGCGCTGGTCATCACGCCGGCCGCGCTCGCGGTCGTGTTCCTCGCCCGCCCGGGTATCGACCTGGTCACGAGCCGCAGTGCGGACCTCGACGCGCTGAGCTGGCCCCTCGTGGCGTTCGGCGTCGGCCTGCCGGGCTTCAGCCTGTACCTCTACTGCCTGCGCATCTTCTTCGCGCATCGCGACACCCGCACGCCGTTCCGCATCAACCTGTTCGAGAACGTCGTGCAGATCGGCCTGTCGGTCGCGCTCGGCGTCCCCTACGGGGCCACGGGGCTCGCGGCGGCGCACTCGGTCGCCTACACGATCTCCGCCGTCGTCGCGTTCCGGGCGGCGAACCTGCGTGTCGGCAAGGTACCGCTGCGGGCGGTCCGCCCGCTGGTCGGCGTCGCCGCGGCCGCCGTGTGCGCCGCGACGGTCACCTCCGCCGCCTTCGCCCTCGCCGGGTGGGGTGGTCGCACCCTCGCGCCGGTCGCGGCGCTGCTGATGGGCTCGGCCGTGCTCGCGGTGTCCTTCGTGGCCTATCTGTGGGCGTGGCGCTGCACGGGTGACCTGCGCTGGTTCGCGAGCCGGGTCGCCAACCTGCGGCGCTGAGGGGCCGGGCGTTGCCAGGGCGGTCGGGTAGTGTGGGCGGTCGATGCTCGTGGTCGAACTCGGTGACGGGCGGCTGTGGTGCATCCCCCAGCCGAGCCACACGTTGCAGTCGGCCGCCTTCGCCGTCCCCTTCGGCAACCGGGAGTTCGCGCCCGCCCGGGCGCCGCTGGTGTTCGGCGCCGCCGTCGCGCAGCACGACAACGGGTGGGTCGAGATCGAGGCGGAGCCCGAGATCACCGACACGGGTGCGCCGACCGACTTCCTGTCGGGGCCGGCCTGGCCGGAGCGGCTGGCGATGTGGTGGCGGGGCATCGACCGCTGCTTCGCCCAACACCCCTACGCGGGGCTCCTCGTGGCTCGGCACGGGGCCCTGCTGTACCGCAAGGTGCTGGCGACGCTCGACGGTGACGAAGCCGCAGCGACCCAGGGGTTCCTCGACGCCCAGCCCGAGGTGCTCGAGCGGGCCCGGAACCTGCTGGGCGGGGTGCCGGCGTGGCGGGAGGCCCTGGCCGACGGGCCGCTCGATGCGGCAACGGCGCTGCTCGCCTTCTGCGATCTCGCGTCGCTGCGCCTCTGCCTGGGGTGGTCCCACGTCACCTCGCTGGCCGATTGCCCGGTGGACGAGCACGGCACGACGGTTGCCCTGCGCGTCGAGGTCGACGGCGACGAGGTCGCGCTCGACCCCTGGCCGTTCGCGGTCGACGCCTTCGAGGCGCCCGTGTGGGGGCGTGTGCTCGATCGGGGCCGCTTCGGCTCGAGCGTCGAGTACCGGGCCGCGCTCAGCGAGGCGCCGGTGCTCGAGCGCCGCTGGCGCGTCGTCAACGCCCGGACCGGCGCTTGAGCCCTGGCGCGTTGCTTGAGCCCTGGCGCGTTGCTTGAGCCCTGGCGCGTTGCTTGAGCCCTGGCGCGTTGCTTGAGCCCCGGCGC
>Ga0224505_10001124_pt1 | contig 17439 bp, 17 predicted proteins | sample SF_Jan12_sed_USG_FD_169102 | JGI IMG/M metagenome (GOLD analysis project Ga0224505, IMG submission 169102) | Sediment microbial communities from San Francisco Bay, California, United States - SF_Jan12_sed_USGS_4_1 | ecosystem: Environmental > Aquatic > Marine > Sediment | place: USA: California... | reverse complement strand
AGATCGATCCGACACGACCGGAGCTGGAACAGACCGATACCTCCGAGGACGATCCCGAGCGCCAAGACGGCCCTCACGGTCCCAAACTTGGGTTGCAGCGACAGCGATGCGATCGCCAGAGTGGCGAGTCCGACGATGAGGGCAAAGATCGACGCCCACATCCACGAGCGGCTCGACGTTGTGTCTGCGAACAATCCGAGAAGAGCAACCACGCCCCAGCCCATGAGCGCTGCGCCGGCCCAAGGGATCAAGCTCGTCGATGTTCGCTGACCCCGGATCGCCCCGATCGCCACCCATAGGTACACAGTTCCTACGGCGGTGATCCAGGCCTCCAGGAGGGTCGTCGGGGGGAGGATCCATCGGTCGATGAGAAAGGCCGCCCATGACACCGCGAGAAACCAGCCTGCAATTCGCGGCCGGATCGGTTTCATCATTCAGAGAGCACTCCGCGCCGCCCGTGGCGACGCCCCAGAAGGTACGTGCCCGTCGACAAGGCGGCAACCGACACACCCCCGGCGGACCACGCCATGGTCAGCTTCGTCTTGCGGGCGAACACGACGATGGGCCACCCACGATCACGGGCTATGGCCTCCAGCGCCGAATCGGGATTCACGGCCACCGGATGCCCAACCGCGTCCAACAGAGGCAGGTCCGAGATGGAGTCCGAATACGCATAGCAGAGGAGTGGGTCGTACCCCTGTTCGATGATCACGGAGCGAACCGCCTCGGCTTTGCCTGGGCCGTGGACGAATGGCCCGTCGATCTCGTCGGTGAAGTGGCCCTCCACGATCTTGGCTCTGGTCCCGATCCCGCCGGTCATCCCGAGCTCCAGGGCGAGGCGCTCCACGATGCGGTGGGGCGACGCCGAGGCAATCCAGGTGTCTCGCCCAGCTTCCCGGTGGACGTCGAGCAGTCGAAGCGACTCCGGCCGCACGGCTTGGGCCAGTTTCGGAACAACGGCGTCGGCTACTCCCTCCAACATCTCAACTGCCACCCCAGCGATGCCGCCCAGGACGGCGTTGCGAGCCTCCTCTTTGCGCTCGGGCGTCTCCCCGAGAAGGGCGAATACGGCAGCGTCCAGCGCCCAGGCCGCAATTTGTTTGTTGGTGGCAAGCCCCTGACGCCACGCCTCCGCGGCGAATGGGAACACCGACACGCCCGAGATCAGCGTCCGATCGAGGTCGAAGAACGCCGCGCCGCTCATACCTGGACGGTACCAGGGTCCTTCGTTTCGACTCGAGCGGTTGGGTCCGTGCCCGACGCCCACCCGTCGTAGACCTTCATCGTCGAGGCGGTCGCGGTCAAGCGGGCGGGTGTTTCCGCCGATCACTAGATTGCGAGCCGACCAGGGGGAGATCATTCGACTGCGCACTGCTGCCGGCACAACGGCACTGATTCTCGTGATGTCGACGTCCACGGCGAGCGCCGCGGAACTGGCACCGGGCGGAACATTCGTCGACGACAACGGTTCGGTCCACGAGGGCTACATCGAGGCGATCGCAGCCGGTGGTGTGACGCGCGGGTGCAACCCGCCCACCAACGATCGATTCTGTCCCGATGCATCGGTCACCCGAGGCGAAATGGCGGCGTTTCTCACTCGCGCTCTCGACCTCGAGCCCGGGAACTCTGCATTCGTGGACGACGACGGCTCGGTGTTCGAGGCCGACATCGGACGTCTCGCCGCATCTGGCATCACCAAAGGCTGCAACCCGCCCACCAACGACCGCTTCTGCCCCGACCAGCCGGTGACCCGAGGACAGATGGCCGCATTCCTGGCTCGAGCGTTCCAACTGCCGGATGGCGACGGTTCGTTCGTGGACGACGATGGCTCGGTCTTCGAAGCCGACATCGAACGCCTCGCCGCATCTGGCATCACCAAAGGCTGCAACCCACCCACCAACGACCGCTTCTGCCCCGATCAGCCGGTGACACGGGCAGAAATGGCGACCTTTCTCGGTCGCGGCCTCCATCTGGACCCGTTGATTCCCCCACCCCCTGATCTTCCTGCTCCGGGGAACCCTTCGGGTACCGCCGACGTGCCCTCGGACGCGCAGGCGGAGGACACTTCTAGCCCGGACCACGTCGTGGGGTCGGGTACACCGGCCTCCTGCACATCGGGTGCCCTGGTGACCGCAGTGGCGCAGGGGGGCACGATCGTCTTCGACTGTGGACCGGATCCTGTGACGATCGAGATGACCGCAACCGCCCGGGTGTTCAATGACGCCGATCCCGATGTGGTGATAGACGGTGGGGGACTGGTGACCCTGTCCGGTGGGGGCGAACGACGCATCGTCTACATGAACACGTGCGACCCCGCCCTGGTCTGGACGACACCCCACTGTGACGATCAAGATCACCCGCGGCTGACTCTTCAAAACCTCACGTTCGTCGACGGCCATGTCGCAGGCACGGAACTGGATGCCGGCGGAGGGGCGGTGTATGTCCGGGGCGGTCGAGTCAAGGTCGTCAACTCACGGTTCTTCTCCAACGCCTGCACGGCAACAGGACCCGATGTGGGGGGAGGGGCAATGAGGGTGTTCGACCAGTCTGCCGATCAACCCGTATACATCGTGAACTCGACATTCGGGGGTGCCCCGGAGCTCGCAAACGAATGCTCGAACGGCGGCGCTCTGTCCTCCATCGGGGTTTCGTGGACGATCCTCAACAGCGTGTTCACCCACAACGACGCCCTCGGAGTAGGTGCCAATCCGGCCCGACCAGGTACCCCCGGCGGCGGGAACGGTGGGGCGCTCGCCTTCGACGGCAACGACTTCGACGTGGTGATCGCCGGGTCCATCCTGGAGGACAACCACGCCAACGAGGGTGGGGGAGCGGTCTTCTTCGTGAGCAACAACCGGACCGGCACGCTCCGGTTCGAGGACTCCGAGCTTCGCCGCAATCCTTCAGACGCGTTCGAGACCATCCCTGGGGTGTTCTATCTCGGCTCGGGGCCGATCCAGATCGTCGGGTCGGTGATCGAGTGATCAGGCCGGATTGGCCACCAGCTCGAGATCGAACGACAGGTCGCTGCTCCGCGGCGAATTTTGATGGACTTCCACCGCGATCACGTTCCGGCCCGGAACCAGCACCGAGGGTGGAACGGCAAAGCTGAGCCAGGCGTTCTCGGCGTTGCCGTTGACACCGGACGGCGCCCACGTTTGGTAGGTGACGACCCCCAGTCCGACGTTGTCGCGCGCCACCTCGACGCCGTTGATTCTGACGAGCACGCCATCGTCACGTTTGACTCGAAGTTCCAACTCGGAGACGCCGGCCACGGAGGCGATGTCGAAGTCAGCCCGGAAGTATGTGGTGGCGTGGAACGAACGGGGTGGGCCAGAGGCCACCACGGTGACTTCGTCGCCGTCTCCATACCCGAGTTCGCCCAAACCCGTGGACCACGACCCGTCGTCGAACGCTGGGGCGAACCATGCGGAACCTTGATCCGACCCGTCGTCGAGGTACCGCCACGCCGAGCCGGCACGAACCAGAGCGATGTCGGTGGCCGGAAGAGTCACGGAAACCGGACTCGAGGCGGACCGATGTCCGGCGGCGTCGACGGCACTCACCACATACTCGTAGGTCGCCCCCGGAGTGAGCCCCTCGTCGAGAAACACGGTCTCGAGGGTGGAGCCGACGTTGACGCCCGCTCTGGAGACCTCGTAGCCGATGACCCCGACGTCATCCGTGCTCGCCGACCACGCCAGCGAGACCGAAATTGCACCGACCGGCACCGCGTTCGAGATGGAGGGCGACGACGGTGGAGTCGTGTCCGGCGCGGTCGAAATCACTACCGCCTCCGACCAACCACTCAGGTTGCCTGCAGGGTCAAAGGCGGCCACCCGGTACGAATACGTCACTTCAGGAGCAAGTCCTACGTCGATCGCCGCAGGCCCCGTCGCCACTCCGACCTCAACGCCATCGCGCTCGATGCGGTACCCGGCAACCATGTCGTCGTCGGTGGAGACGTCCCACACGAGCGAGATCGAAGTCGACGAGACCGATACAGAATGGAGGCTCCTGGGGGTGGTAGGTGGGTCGGAGTCGGGGAGGGATGGTGTTGTCACCGTCAACGGAGGCGAGGCGGCTCCGTAGTTTCCGGCGTCGTCGTGTGCTCGTACGGCGTACACGTACTCGGACTCGGGCGCCACGGTCGGGTCGGTGTACGAGAGCCCTGCGGTGGCGGCCAGCACCAGACCGTCACGGGTGATCTCGTATCCCGCGACTCCGACGTCGTCGATGGCAGCGTCCCATTGCAGCGTCACACTGGTCGCCTCGACCACCGAAGCCGTGACGGAGGTCGGGATGGTTGGGGGCGTCTTGTCGGCGGTGGTCGAGAATGTCGCGGACGGTGAGACCGGGCTCTGGTTGCCTGCCGCGTCCGACGCCTTCACGGCGTAGGTGTGTGCCGTATCGGGAGAGAGCCCGGCATCGAGATACCTGGCGACCGGGGAGGAGCCAACACCCACACCATCCCGGTAGACCGTGTACGTGACGGCGCCGTTGTCGGTGCTGGCCGGCCAGGCGAGTTCGATGGTGGTGGCCGAAGCCGAAATCAGTTGGGGGCTCCCCGGCGCCGTCGGGGGCGTGACGTCCTGATCCGCCGGGAACATGGCCACGCCGGCCGTGGGGACCCCCGACACGGTGGTGAAGGTACCGCCGGCCGCCACACCGACAGGAGATGCATCGAGGGTCCACACTCCGAAGAACGTGTCGATCGACGGACGAAAGCCCGGATCGAGCGCTCCCGTCTGGGAGTCCGCAGCGAGCAATCGCACGCTGGTGTCCCCGTCGAACCCTTCGTGGAAGCCGAAATACACGGTGCCGTTCCGGTACGTGACGGCCTGGGCATCGCCCATGGCCACCTGGTACCACCTCCGGACACCGGTGTCGGCGTCCCAGGCCTGTGCCCGGTTCTGGGAGCCGGCGATGGCTGCGAACACGCCGGTGCCGGACGGCTCGGCATCCACGGCCAGGACCGCCGCGCCCACGCTGGCGAGAGCCGGCCCGTTTGCGGCCCCGGTGTTCGGATCGATCTCGGACATGAATCGTCTCGCGGTCCCGCCGATGGCCGTGAACGCACCACCGGCCCACAACCGTCCGTTCGCAACCGCCAGCGCCCGAACCGTGCCTTCCCCACCCGCCTGGAAGTAGGGGTCGGGCGCACCAGTGGCAGGGTCGAGTTTGGCGAGCCTTGCGGCTGGGACGCCGTCGACGGACGTGAAGGCGCCGCCCACGTACAAGGCGTTGTGCTCGGCGGAATAGGCGAGCGAGTAGAGGATCGCATCCGGGTCGGGATGGAACGAGGGTCTGAGGGCGCCCGTAGCCGCGTCGACGGCGGCAACGCGACGTTGATAGGTGCCTCCGATCGTCGAGAAGAACCCACCAATCCACACGGTGGTTCCGTCGGAGGCGATGGCGCGTACGGTGTTGTTCGTGTCGGCGCGGAACGGCAGGATCTCACCGGTTGCGATCGAGATGGCAGCGACGTTCGCCCGTGGGGCCGTAGATGCGCCATTGGCGCTCCGCATCTGGGTGAAGCTGCCACCGAGATAGAGCGTGTCGCCCACCAACTCCACCGCATACACGGTTCCGTTGGTGGACCAACCTGCGATCGGAGTCGACGCGATTCCGGGGTCGGCGAGAGCCGGAGACGCGAAGACGAGAGCGAGACCGACGAGCGCGGACCCAGCTCGCCGCCTCCACCGCGCGGTGAACCACGTTCCACCCACCGACATGACCACCCCTGACACGTCCGGCTCGATTCACACCCTCGCACCGGGTGTCCGCCAACTGTACGTATCGCGTCATCCCCCAGTGCGGGGCATACCAGGTGATGCCGTTGTGACTAGACATCGCCGTCGCACCCTCGGCGCATGGGTAGGCTGCCCACCTTTGACCAGGAGACACAGGTGACCGACCGCAAACTCTCGGCCTATCGGGAGAGCATCGACAACATCGACGCCGCTCTGATCTTCCTGCTTGCAGAGCGGTTCAAGATCACGAAGAAGGTGGGCGAGTACAAAGCAGAAGCCGGCCTCCCACCCGCCGACCCCGGTCGGGAAGAAATTCAGATCGCTCGGCTCCGCTCACTCGCAGAGTCGGCGCACCTCGACCCCGAGTTCTCAGAGAAGTTCCTCCGCTTCATCATCGACGAAGTGATCCGCCACCACGAACGGATCGCCGACGACGGGTGAGAGGCTCACCCGCGCCGCCACCATCTGCGTTTCGAAGGCGGTGAGGGAGCGGGCGGTTCCGGCAGGTCGAGATCGTCCAGTTCCATCTCGCGGGCGGTCAGCTCGAGAATCAGTTCGTCGCGCCGTTGGGCGAGGCCCTCGTCGAGGTAGTCGGCGTCGAGCTTGGCCGCCAGTGCTTTGGCGAGCCTGATGTCCAAACCCGCTGCGGCCCGGGCCGCTTCTTCGAGACGCCGGACGTTCATCGACCTCCGTTGTTCGCCCCATCGCTCGCCTTCACGAAGAAACATCTCGGATCGCTGGCGGATGGGCACCGGAAGCACGGATAGGAGTTGTCGCGTCCGGGGATCGTGGGCGAGTTGGGCGAGGGCCCGGAAATCCTGCCGTCCGTTGAGCTCGACGACCCTCACGTTGAGCGTCGTTGCCTCGGCGACCGCGCTTTCGCGAAGTCGTTCGATCCGCTCCTCGGCGTCCTCGCGACGGTCGGCATCGAGGTCTCGGGCGAGTTCGAGGGCACGGCCGAAGTCGTAGGCGGCGAGACTCTCTTCCAGGGGGTCTTCGATCACGCCTGCGAGGATACGGACGGCAAGGGCTTATCTCCAGCTACCGCGGAGATCACCAACTCTGGGTCTGCCATCGGATTGGCAGCGACAGACCGGACCCATCTCTCACCGTCGATCACCGTCCAGGAGAGCCCGATCTCCGGCGCAACCCGACTGACTGTCTCCTCGGGCGATTCGCCCCTCAGACGCCAGCAGACGATGCCGGAACGGGGCGCGGACCTCAACTCGAGATCGGGGTGGTCATCCACCAGCCCGGCGAGCCGATTCGCCAGATCCATACACCGGTCGATCCACGCCACAACCCCGGTCCTCCCGTAGGCCACCAGTGTGGCCATGAGCGCCACGGCCGATGCCCCATGAGACCCCAGTATCCCGACGTTGGGCGAACGCAGGTACGAGGCGCCGAAGCTGATCGACTCGTGGGCTGAACCAGGATCCCGGAACAGCACGAGCGCCGACTCCTTGGGCTGGAACAACCACTTGTGGGCAGAGACAGCGACGCTGTCTGCGTTCTCGATGCCATCGAGGAGGTGACTGTGACGGGGGCTCAGGCGGAGTGGCCCCGACCAGGCAGCGTCCACATGGCGCCACGCGGCTCCGCTCGCGGCATCGAGCGCCTCGATGTCACCCGACGCCGTGGTCCCCGCCGTGATCACGGCAACCGCCGACTCCAGGCCTCCCGGGTCTCGCCAGTCGGTGGTACGGAAGTGGAGCCCGAGGATGTGCGCACTCTTGGCAACGCTGATGTGAGCATCCGGCCCCGCCACAACGGTCGATGCACCGGCTTCACGGGCGGCCCACAGTGCGGTGAGGTTGGCGACCGTCGATCCGGGCACCATATGGCCGCCATTCATGCCGAGCAAAGGCGCAAGCCAGCCAACCACCCGTCGTTCGATCTCTCGGGCGACGGGAGCGGTGTCCTCGTGGAGGAGGTTCTGATTGAGACTGGCCGACCACATCGCCATCACCCAGCTGACCCATGGTGTAGGTGGATCCATGTGGGCAAAGAAGCCTGGCGTCCCGAAACTGCGGGCACCCCCGAGCACCGGCCCGGCGAGGGCTTCCAGCGCGGCGACGCCGCCGACTCCCACCTCCGGCATCTCGACAGGAAGGGCACCGGGCACCGCCCGGTCGGTGAGGAGCTCGACACCACGTCGCAGACCGGCGGGGTCCGGGCGGAAGGCCTCCGCCGTCGACTGCGATCTCGCTTCGCCCTCTCTCACGTCTTCGCCGGCGTGTCGGTCACCGTCGGTCAACGATCCGCCTTGCCTTTCCCGATGAACGTTCGATGGAACCGTGGTCGGCGACCGCCACCGAAGCCGTGATCCCGATCCTGTCCTTGACCCTCCGGGCGAGTTCCGAACCCGCGTCTGCGTCGCCGGCACCGGACCGCTCTACGTGAATCGTCATCTCGTCGAGCCGGTCGGGACGCGTGAGTTCGATGTAGTAATGCGGACTCAGGCCTTCGATCTCGAGGAGGAGTTCCTCGATTTGGCTGGGGAACACGTTCACCCCCCGGATGATCATCATGTCGTCCTTGCGACCGACGACCTTGGCCATGCGTCGCATCGACCGGGCCGTACCGGGCATCAACCTGGTGAGATCGCCGGTTCGGTACCGGATCACCGGCAGGGCTTCTTTCGTCAGTGTGGTGAAGACCAGCTCCCCCTCTTCGCCGTCCGCCAGGACTTCACCGGTCGCCGGGTCGACGATCTCGGGGTAGAAGTGGTCCTCCCACACGTGCAGCCCATCCTTGGATTCCACGCACTCGTTGGCCACGCCCGGACCCATCACTTCGGACAGGCCGTAGATGTCGACCGCATGCATATCGAAGGCCGACTCGATCTCGCGGCGCATGGCATCCGTCCACGGCTCGGCACCGAAGATCCCGGCCTTCAGAGACGTGGATGACGGGTCGATGCCCTGGCGTTCGAACTCATCGAGGATGGCGAGCATGTAGCTGGGGGTGACCATGATGAGGTCGGGCTGGAAGTCGACGAGGAGCGTCACCTGGCGCTCGGTCATTCCCCCCGATACAGGGATCACCGTGCATCCGAGACGTTCGGCGCCGGCATGTGCACCGAGGCCGCCGGTGAACAAGCCATATCCGTAGGCGACGTGGACGGTGTCGCCTCGCCTGCCACCGGATGCGCGGATGGATCGGGCAACCACGTCGGCCCAGACGTCGAGGTCGTGTGCGGTGTACCCCACCACCGTCGCCTTCCCAGTGGTCCCGGACGAGGCATGGATTCTGCGCAGTTCGGACTTGGGCACCGCCATCATCCCGAATGGATAGGTGCGTCGGAGGTGGTCTTTGACCGTGAACGGGAAACGAGCCAGATCCTCGAGTGTCTCGAGATCGGCCGGTGTCACCCGGGCCCCGTCGAAGTGGTCCCTGTAGAACGGAGAGTTGCGGTACGCGTGCTCGAGACTCCACTTCAGACGATCGAGTTGGAGGGAACGGATCTCCGCCAAGGGCGCGGTCTCGATCGGATCGAGGATTGCTGGATCGGGAGTGAGATCTTCCATGTCGGCTCCAGATTTCGGACTGCCGGCCCACGGTACAGGTTGTGATGCACCCCGATGGAAGAGAACTGCAGCGTGTACCGACTGCGTCGTCCTTCGGCCCACTAGGTTTCCTCACGTGCACGAACGCTTCGACGTCTCAGACCCGTCCTTCATCGCCGATCCGTATCCGGTGCTCAACGAGTTGCGAGAGTCGACACCGATCTTCTGGAACGAGGCCAGCGGGCAGTGGGTCATCACCCGATTCGCCGATATCCACGAGACCTTGCGTGATCGCCGTCTCGGAAGGAGTTACAGCCACCGCTACAGCCACGCAGAGCTCGGCAGACCCGATCCGGATCCGCGCTGGCAGCGATTCCACCAGCACGAGCGATGGTCACTGCTCTGCCTGGAGCCGCCGGACCACACCCGTCTGCGCCGGCTCGTATCGAAAGTCTTCACACCCAAGGCGGTCGCCGCCATGCGACCCGAGATAGAGGGATACTCGCGCCGCCTCCTCGAGGGATGCCGCGAGAGGGACACGTTCGACCTGATCGGCGACTACGCCCAGCCCTACTCGGTCGCAGTGATCTGCTCGATGCTGGGGGTACCGATCGCGGACACCAAGAAGTTGCTCGACTGGTCCCACGCCATCGTCAAGATGTATGAGCTGTCGATCTCGGACGAGGTTCGGATGGCGGCCGACACCGCCGCCGGTGAATACATCGAGTACACGCGCCAGCTCATCGAAGACAAGCGAAGGAGCCCCGACGGGCTGCTGGTATCGGAGTTGGTTCAGGTCGAAGATGCCGGCGACGTTCTCACCGAAGAGGAGATCATCTCGACCACGATGGTGCTGCTCGAAGCGGGACACGAGGCAACCGTCAATACCCTCGGCAACGGTGTCCGCGCGCTTCTGAAACACCCCGCCGAGTGGTCTCGGCTCGTGACGGGTGACGTCGACACGAAGACGGCCACCGAGGAACTACTGCGGTGGGATGCGCCCCTCCAATTGTTCGAACGATGGGTCCTGGAAGAAGGCGTGGAGATCGCCGGCCAACCGGTCGCAGTAGGGGAGGAGGTCGCGATGTTGTTCGGGTCAGCCGAGCGCGATCCTCGCCGTTTCGACGATCCTGATCGTTTCGATGTGGGTCGTGGCGATTCCGCCCACGTTGCTTTCGGGGGTGGAATCCACTTCTGTGTCGGCGCCCCGCTGGCACGCCAGGAGATCGACGTCTCGTTACAGGGTCTCGTCGATCTGTTCCCCAAGCTCGCACTCGTCGCCGAACCGCGATATCACCCGACGTTCGTGATCCGGGGACTCGAAGCACTCCACGTCTCCGCCTCTTGATCGGGCTCACCTATCCTCCGCCACATGCAGGTCCATCCGCCATCCGACTCCCGACGCCCCTGGGGTGAATCGGAGACGCCGTACGAGGAGCTGGGGGGCGACCCCGAAGTGCGAAGGCTGGTGGAGCGCTTCTACGACATCGTCGAAGAGACGTCGCCGGTGTTGACGGCCATGTTGCCGGCCGACACCCGGGTGTCGCGCGAGAAGCTGTACGAGTTCCTGAGCGGGTGGATGGGCGGACCGCCCCTCTACTGGGAACGCCGGGGACACCCGGCCCTCCGGATGCGGCACGCGCCGTTCACCATCGATCGGTTCGCGGCCGAGGAGTGGGCCCGATGCATGGCCGAGGCCATCACCGACACCGTGTCCGAACCGGCGCTTGCCGGTTTCCTGTCCACCGAACTCGGCACGGTGGCTCTCCAGTTGCAGAACGCCTGATCCATGGAGTTCTGCACGATCGAAGGCCCCAATCAACGATTCCGCGTCTCGCTCAGAGGAGAAGGCGACCCGGTTGTGCTGCTGCACGGGTTCCCCGACTTCCCGCAATCGTGGGGGCCGACGGCAGACGTCTTGGCGGACCACGGATATCGGGTGATCGTTCCATACCTCCGCGGGTATCACCCGGACACGATCACGCCTGGGAGGCGGTACCGGAATCGGGAGACAGGGGGAGACCTGATCGATCTTCTGGATGCTCTCGGTCTGCCGGAGGCGACCGTCGTGGGCCACGACTGGGGGGCAAGCGTGGCGTGGGCCGCCTCTGGTCTCGCTCCGGACCGCCTGGCAGCGATGGTGCCAATCGCCGTTCCCGATCCCGGCACGGTGAAACCCGGGTTGGGCTTTGCGTGGCAGGTCCGCCATTTCTGGGGCTTCAAGGCTCCGTTGTCCGATGCCCGGGCCGCCCGGAATGGCCGCGCCTACATCGAACGGCTGTACCGGCGGTGGGCACCCACCTGGGAGGGCAGCGATCGGGAGGAGGCGGTGTCGCGGGCGCGAGAGGCCTTCGGCGATCCCACAGTGCTTCATCATGCCCTCGAGTGGTATCGGGATCTGTCGCTGAACGGTGGAACACGGCCCCGCCCGGCATGTCCGATACTCCTCGTGACAGGGTCGGCCGATTTCGGAGGAGATCTGGGACCCTACGAGCGCACCGCCCGAAGGCACGGAGCGGAGACGCTGGTGGTCGACGGAGCAGGACACTGGCCGCATCGAGAGGCGCCAGCGGTGTTTCACACCCAGCTGCTGGGGTTTCTCTCGTCGCTCTGAAGCCGAAACGATGTGCGGACAGCGCGCCTTCGGCGACCGAACGCTCAGTACATGATCGTTCGAGTCAGGTGGTGGGGGACGAATGTCGCGTGGTACGCCTTCCACAACCGAAAGTCGACCTGCGGGATGATGAGCCCGAGGTTGCTCGGTCGGATCGCATTGATGGCGTCCGTCAGGAGCGCGGTGGCGTAGATGGTGTGGGCCCGCAGCTCGACCTCTTCGATGCTGTCTCGTGGGATCTCGACGCCGGCCGCGACCCTGTTCACCAGGTCCTCACTCCATTCGAGGATGCCCAGCAGCCGGAGCGCCACCGGGAGGATGTAGTCGGCGAAGGCCGTCATCATTTCGATGTCTTCGAGAAACCACCCGTCCGGCGATCGGGTGTGGAGGTTCCAGAGGGCCAGCTGGGCAAGCTTGTGGAATCGCACCTCGAGACCGCCCACCACCGTCGTGTCGTCGAATCGCGGGAACTCGGTCACCATCCGGTCGATCAGCCCGTCACCGGCGCCGTACATCCGTGGCGGTCCCGACATCACGAAGTGGTGCAAACTCCCGCCGTGGTGGTCGACGAGCGTCCGCCCCGCCTGTCGCAGGATCTCGACGCGCTCATCGAGCATCGGAATCTCGATGTTGCCCGCGAAGAGTCTGTTCAGTGTGTCACGATCGATCTCGGCGAGAAAGGCACCATCGAACAACGGCACGCCCTTCTCGACAGCCTCGTGGATCCGCGCAAACATCGCCTCGCTATCCGACCAGACCCGTCCCCGGTAGGTCGCCTCGAACTTCGTTCCCGAGTCGAAGTCCGTGAAGGCGAAGTTCAACAGGTTCGAGAACATGACGGCGTCGGTGGCGATCACGGCATCGGCGAACGAGAACTCACCCGCCACCCCGGCCTCGGGCCAGGCGAATTCCTCGTAGGCCATCCAGGCTGCGACCCTGTCCACCGCTTCATTCGATGTGGCCACATGAGCGGACCCCTCGATGACGGGTAGCACGGATTGAAGAACGGGGGACTGCCAGTGCCGTTCGTCGGTCATGGGCCAATCCTAAGGAGCGGAGGCCTACGCTGGTACGACCGGATCCGGAGTGAGTTTCATGCAGGACGTCCCCACGATCGCCGTCGTCGGATCGACCATGATCGACTTGATCGCCTACGCCGCCCGGCTACCGGAACGGGGAGAGACGGTGGTCGGCGACCGATTCTCGATCGGATTCGGGGGGAAGGGCGCCAACCAGGCAGTGATGGCGCGAAATCTCGGGGCTCGCGTCGCCATGGTGAACCGGCTGGGAGACGATGCGTACGGGTCGATGACACTCGAGAATCTCGTGCGATTCGGTATCGACACCACCTACACCGAGATGGTTCCGGGATCGTCCGGGGTGGCGCCAATCTGGGTCGAGGCCGACGGGACCAACCGAATCATCGTGATCCCCGGAGCCAACCATCGCCTCACAGCCCCTGACGCCGAAGCAGCGATCCGGTCCATGGCGCCACCGGACGTGGTGGTCGGCCAGTTCGAGATCCCCCAAGACGTCACGACGGCGGCTTTCGCCGCCGGGAGAGAGCTGGGAGCGACCACGATTCTCAACCCGGCGCCGGCGGAACCCATCGCGCCCGACCTGTTGGATCACACCGACTGGTTGATCCCCAACGAATCCGAATTCGAGTTGTTGACCGGAGAGCCCGTGTCTCCGGATGCCGCCGTTCGTTTCGCCGAGCGCACCCGGACACGACTCGTGATCACGGTGGGGGAGCGCGGTGCACTCGTGGTGACAGGCGAAGTGACATCCGTCCCGGCCGTCGAATGTGAACCCGTGGACACCACCGGCGCCGGTGATGCGTTCGTCGGAGCCTTCGCCTTCGGCGTGGCTTCGGGTCTCGGGGCACTCGATGCGGTCGGGCTCGCCGTGGCGTGCGCTTCTGCCAGCGTCACCCGGCTGGGAACTCAAACGTCCTTCCCGACGCCGGCCGAATGCGATGACATCAAACGCTCGCTCGGTTGGTGACATGCTCGCCCAGCGCCGAGCTTCGTCATCCGGAGACGCCCTGTACACATTCGCATGAACCGACCACCGGGTGTCGCCCAACGCCCTTCGCTAGGGTGGTCAAGGTGTCAGACCCGCTCACTGGATACGTGCGCGTCAAGGCTGTCTGTGTCTTCGGGCACGAGGGCCGGATCCTGGCGATCGATGGATTCGACCCCACAAAGCGAGACCGCTTCTGGGTTCCGATCGGAGGGAGAGTCGAGTTCGGTGAAACGAGCAGACACGCCATCACACGGGAAGTGAATGAGGAGCTATCCGCCGATGTGAGTGATCTCGTGCTTCTCGGAGTTCTGGAGAACATCTTCACATTCGACGGTGGGAACGGACACGAGATCGTCTTCGTCTACGACGGTCAACTCGCCGATCAGTCCATCTACGAGAGAACATCCGTGAGTGGTCTCGAGGACAACGGGCAGCAGTTCATCGCCCGCTGGATCGATCCGAGGAACCCTGAGTACGGACGCCCGGTCTATCCAGATGGGCTCGTCGACCTGTTGATCTGAGATGGAACGGAGACTCGTGGGCGTAGATGGCCAGCACACCGCAATCAGGACGTCGCCAGCGGTTAGGGCGGTGACCAGCGTGCCCACCGGTTGTGCGGTGGCCCCCGACACCCCCTCAGTGCCGGTCACCACCGTCCGGCCCACCGGGCCGACCCTCACGCGGTGATTTGGTCGAAGCCCTCCGTCCAAGCCTCGACGAATTCGGCGTCAGATCGTCGGTGAACCAGTGGTCAGCTCCGGTATGGCCGAGGATTGCGGTCGACTCAGGACCGTATTCGTCGGCCAGGCCAAGCATGCGATCGGCGATCTCGTCGAGCGCTTCCTCCCAGGACGCTTCGCGGAACTCCCCTGAGCCGCGCTCACCCGTCCTGATGAGGGGTGTGGTCAGTCGGTCGGGGTCCGCTGTGAGGGACAAGCCGCCTTGACCGCGAACACAGAGCCTGCCGCGGCTCTTGGGGTCGGCCGGGTTGCCGTCGATCTTGGTGACCTGCCCGTCGACGCTGCTGACGATCACGTCGCACCGCCACGGACACATGTCGCACACGGTGTAGGTGGTCTGGACCCGGCCGGTTCGATACCACGGCGTGGGAAGCCCCCAACGCCTGAGTCCTTGGGTCAGTGCACCGCCGAAGCTCTTGCTCTGCCCCAGAGCGGCAGTACTCAATGCCGAGACCTTCAGAAAGCCACGGCGGGTGATACCTGGCAAGGCCCTCCCCTCGTGATCTTCTTCACAAGCGAGCGTTCGTGAGGTCGTGGCGCTATTCTGTCGGAGGCGTGCTGCCACGCCCGACCTTCGCGTCGACTCCCGCGCAGTCGACCCCGAGAAGGCAAAGGGGACTTCGAGTGCTCGGCAGATGGGTCACAGAGACCGACGCGGCCGCAGCCCGTCGACGAGCGCGGGTCGTCGGATGGTGCGCCTGCGGTTGAGAGGTGAGACATGACCCAGCAAGAATCCTTCAAGCGCCGAATCCGGGCGCGCATGGCCAAGACCGGCGAGAAGTACAACGCCGCCCGCCGCGCCCTCATCGACCAATCTCCGTCGCCATGGCACTCTGAACCCGAGGTCAGCGACCAGAGTGTCCGAGAGGCGACCGGAAGGAGTTGGACGGAGTGGTGCGGCCTGATCGAACGTCCAGGTGCTTCGACAGACCACGCCGAGATAGCCCGGTGGCTCGAGGACAGCCACGGCGTGGACGCATGGTGGGCACAGACGATCACCGTCGGCTATGAACGAATCCGCGGGCTCCGCCTGCCCTACCAACGACCCGACGGTACGTTCACAGCCGGCAAGACCAGGACGGTCGGGGTGGACGCATCAATGCTCCGCGCAATCCTCCTGGACGACGATGACAGAATGGATCTCTTCCCCGGACTGCCCATCCAACTTCGATCCAAACCCGAGTCGAAGGGGATCCGAATCTCGGTCGGTCCTGGAGTGGCGTTGATCAGTATCGAAGCGAAGGCCGACTCGAAAGCCAAGGTGACGGTGGCGCACGAGGGTCTGCCGACGCCCGAAGCGGTCGAGGATTGGAAGGCCTACTGGACGGAGTGGCTCGCGGCGCTCGACGACCAGTAGGAGCGCAGCTGTCCGAAATCACTCCTCCTGGTTCAACCCGGCTGATCGCGGTTGGCTGCGGAGCGACGGGTGTAGGCGGCGGTCAAGCGCGGAGTCCAGACAGACTCGTCGGGTGATGTCTCCCACCGCCAGTGCAGACTCTCGGGGCCAATGTCGGAGAAGACCATTCGCTTGAACAACTGATCCGAGTCGACCGGACCGTCGGTGGCGAAGCAGGGATCGCCATCGACGAGACAACCGCGCAACGCCCAGTAGTTGCCATCCTGGTCGACCCATGTCTGGCGCCAACCATCGTGGGGCGAATACACCGAGGTGCTCATCCCGCTCCATGACGGTGGACCGAGGACGGTGAATCGTTCCACGAGCACGCGGCCCGAATACTCCTGTGTGATCGAGTTGATCGCGGATCCGGCCTCGGTTGCACAGTTCCACTCGCCAAGCCAGAAATCGAATGCGTCAGGTCCCATACGTGGATCCTATGTGAGCTGGTGCCGCGTTGTGTCACCCGGATAGGGCTCAGGCGACGCAGAACTCGTTGCCTTCGGGGTCGGTCATGGCCACGAAGTAGGCGCCATCCTCGTCTGTCGTACGAAGCACCCCGGCGCCAAGCGCGGCGAGCTCGGCGACCCGGCCATCCACCCGGCGACGGCGCTCCTCGACGTCGACCTGGCGCCCACCCCCGACAAACAGGTCCAGGTGGATCCGGTTCTTGATGGCCTTGGTCTCGGGCACCACCTGAAACCAGATTCGGGGACGCCGCCCCTCCGGATCGACGATCCGGTCGGTTCCATCGCCGTCCTGGTCCAACTCGTCCTCGGGGACTCCGACCGAGATGTACCACGCATTCCAAGAGTCGAACCCGACCGGGGGAGGGGCGGGCTCGTACCCGAGCGCCTCCGACCAGAACCGGACCATGCGCGAAGGGCTGTGACAATCGATCGTGATTTGCCAATCCATCACGGGATCCTATGCCGGGTACCGTTCCGGCGTGAGCTCAACCGATCGAGAACACTGGGACCGCCGCTACTCAGAGGCCGGCGAGGCACCTCCCGGCGACCACGGGCCGCCGCCCGCCTTCGCTCCCATCGTCCACCTGTTCCCCCACGCCGGCACCGCCCTCGACGTGGCGTGCGGGAGGGGCCGCGGAACCGTTTGGCTGGCCAGGCGCGGACTGACCGTGCACGGGATCGATGTCTCCCCGGTGGCGATCGAATTGGCGCGAGAACTGGCGCAAGCGGATGGATTGGAGGATCGGTGCTCGTTCGAAGTCGTCGACCTCGACGGCGGGCTCCCGCCCGGCCCGCCTGTCGATGTCCTCATGTGCCATCTGTTCAACGACCCGCTACTCCACGACGCCATGAGAGCTCGGGTCAAACCCGGGGGCATCCTCGCAGTAGCGACGCTCAGCGAGGTGGGAGCCGGGCCTGGCCCGTTTCGG
>Ga0224505_10001120_pt1 | contig 17477 bp, 17 predicted proteins | sample SF_Jan12_sed_USG_FD_169102 | JGI IMG/M metagenome (GOLD analysis project Ga0224505, IMG submission 169102) | Sediment microbial communities from San Francisco Bay, California, United States - SF_Jan12_sed_USGS_4_1 | ecosystem: Environmental > Aquatic > Marine > Sediment | place: USA: California... | reverse complement strand
AGTCCATACATAGGGTCACAGGCGGAAAGTATAGCGCGAAAAGCCTGGCCGGCTGCTTTCAGGGGCAAAGCGGAAGTCACGTTGAAGCCAAGGCCACTGTCGCAGTGCGGCCAATAGCAGCCATTCGAAGCGATGGCGCACACTAATGTTTTGCTCGTGCACGGAGTAAATCGAGATTACTTTTTAGGATTTCTCGCACCGACACCAACTGCTGTCGGTAGTCGTACAGAAGGCTCACCAATTGACTCTGTAGGACAAGCCACTCGTCGTCGGCAATCGCGGCACGCAAAAAAGATGCCGTTCCTATGCCATAGGACAAATAGTAATCATACGCCGTTGCATTTTCCAAAATTGCCGCACCCGAGTTGCGGGCGATCCTTGCTTCAACGTTCCTTATCGTAAGCGTGCCCAGTTCACGCACGGCCGCCTGCTCCGCGTCCAGCTCGGCCAGGACAGTGCGCCAAGACGCGATGGCCAACCTCAAATCCCTATCCTCAATGTTCTGCACGCCGTCTACCATGAGGGTGCTGAGCGCCCCGTTAGACGGTTTGAATGTGGACGAAAACGACGCATTCCACAGCGCCTCCACCTCTTTATCCGACAAATCTTTCAGGTCCTCGGCACGGAAATAGATAATCCGAATTGTATTCGTCGCAGCCCGGCTCAATTTTTCAAGGCTCACATCGATACGATCAAGTTCCGCAGTCCACTCGTCTTCCAATGCATCGAGAAGCTGGTCGGTTCGGGCTTGTTCGACTCTGTCACCTAACCAGGAGTCCGCCGCCAACGCGATCGACACGCCAATGACAATAAGAAATACGTCAACAACCGCTTGGCGCCAATTCAGAACGAATTCGGTCTTCGCAGCCATAGCTTCAATTCTCCGGATTATACGATCTTGATATTGGCTCGCGACGTTGGACGTCTCAACGCCCGCTTTGTATATGGACTCCTCCAGTCTAGCAAACAGATTTCGTAAACAGAATTCAGACGCGTTTGTATATTCGGCCTTTTGTTGGAGAGGCTATCTCCTGGCCCGCTATGTATTCGCTCTTCGGTTCCTCTAAGGGTCAGTGGGCTCTAGGGCCTCAAAGCGGTGCAGGTTTGACCGGAGCAGATATCTTTACCTGTTACGTGGTTTCTGTAGGCAGGACTTTCTAGGCAGCCATCTCCAGTTGCTCTCGACGTTGGTATTCAGTTCCCTGGGTTACAAGCGCCCAGGCGGTTCGTACATTTTTGTTGGCGAGCGCAACGGCCGCACGTCGCGGTCCGGCTCGCTCGATGAGATCCTTCAGCCAGCGATCCTTGCTCGTTCGTGGCTCCTTCATGCGGTAAACATAGGCGAGCGCACCCTGGATCAGGATCGATCGCAACCTGCGGTTACCGATCTTCTTGCTCAAGCCCACGATGTTGGTTTTTCCACCGCTGCTGTGCTGCCTCGGTGTTAGGCCGAGGTAGGCCGCGAACTCGCGGCTCTTGGTAAACGCGGCACCCGAGCCGAGTGCCGCATACAACGACAGCGCGCCGATCGGACCGACGCCTTCCAGTGCCGTCAGCTTACTGCACACCGGGTGCCGCTTCACCAGGCTGTCGATCTCCTTGGTCATGGCTTCAATGTCGATACGCAGCTCGAGCATGCGACCGTAGAGACGGTGCAATGTCGGCCGGTATAGGTCGGGCAGATCGTTGTCACCGTCTTCCAGCACCTCCGGTAGTGTGCGTAACAGCGAAGCAAAGCCCTGCGGGATTGTCACGCCAAACTCTAGAAGGATGCCGCGCATATGGTTCGATAAAGCAATGCACTCCTGGATCAGGAGAAACCGCGACCGTTGGATCGACTGCAAACCTTGCTGCTCAACCGTCTTCATCGGGGCATCTTTGATGTTCGGTCGTCGCGCCGCTTCTGCGACAGCCAACGCGTCATTGCTGTCTGTCTTGTGACCTTGTCGAAACGGTGCAACTGCCTTGGCCGGAATAATCCGAGTTGAGTGACCGTGACGCTTCGCCGCGCGCGCCCAGTAATGCGCGCTCGCGCAGGCTTCAAATGCAACCAGCGACGGGCTTTGCTTGCCCAGAAACTCGGCAAACTTCTTGCGCGTGAGAGATCGGTTGGAAAGTTCTTTGCCTCGGCCGGATACGACCGAAATCTGAATAACATTTTTTGCCAAGTCGACCCCGACTGTTGTTGAATAGCTCATGTATGGACTCCCTTTGGGTTTTGGTCGACTTCCAACCTAAGAAATTAGGTTGGAGGAGTCCATACATAGGGTCAACAGCAGAAATTGTAGCGCAAATTTCCTGGCCGGCTGCCGCAGAGTGCTTACCAACCGGTCGATGTGGCCCTAAAGGAATGACCGGACCTCAGGATCTCGAATGCAGATCCACCGCCAGAATCACGAGCACAAAATAGTAGCAGCAGAGCACCAGACCAAAAAATAATGCACCCAAATATATGGCCGTGGCCAACTCCAGCAGCAGTCCTACGGAAACCGTAATCATCGCGGTCGCCAGTATTGCAGCGAAGATGTACTCGAATATCGCGTAAACTTGAGTATCAAGCAGTCCGGCCTTGTAGAGCGGCATCGATTGCCGCCAGATCCAGATTGAAAGCCCTACGATTCCAACAGCCGCCGGAACACTGGCAATGCGAACTGCATTGGTTCTGGAAACACCAAATTCTTCGGGCAAGAAGGGTAAGAGAGCGGCAAACAGCGAAAACAGCGCCACTGCGACCAGGGACCGGACTCTGAATGCAGTCACCTCCGGCGAAAGACGGATCGTGCTGAATGCGGCAATTACGCCCGCGAATCCCGCGAATGCGATAAAAACTTGGGCAAAGATTTGAAGTAGGCTCGCATATTCGGCCATTCACACCATCTCCCAATAGTCGACCCGACACCAGAGCCAGACCACCATCGTGTCTGCAACAGGTCAAAAGCAGTCTCGCGGCATCGTATCACCTGAGCGGCTGGTTCGCGTACCCTGGCGGTCACTGAGGTGTGATCTGGGGTAACGGCTCGCAGGGCCCGAGAGACACGCGGAGTTCGGTTGCTGGCGGGCCCACCAAATTTTCCAGCGCTAGATAACCGTTGCAATCTCGGGTAACCATTCGCGCCAATACGCGAGCTTTTCCTGCAGCTCGGCCGCTGCCTGTTGCGGCGTACGTAATAAGAGTCGCAAGTGGTCATTGCTGCGCAGTTGTCCAAGCACATGCCGGTCGACGCGCGCCACCTGAGCGAGGCGCGGATAGCCACCCGTAGTCTGCGCGTCCACGCCAAGCAGGAACGGCAGACCATCCTCGGGGCACTGCAACATGCCCGGAAACACTGGCACGCTGGCGAGGAACCCGGCCGACGACACGTCGAAACGGTAACCCTGCAGCTGCAGGCCCATACGGTCATTGCGCGCACCGACGACAAGGTTGGTATTAAACAGCGCGGCCTGCCCGGCCGCATCCAGCGCCGCGAACTCGGCGCTGACACAGGCTCGCATCGCCCACGGTCCCGAGGTCAACGGCCGAAACCGGGCGGGGGTTTCAAGCAATCTCGGTGCTGCGCCGGGATCGACCAATACAAGCCGGTCACCCTGCTTGAGTGCTCGTCCCGCATGGCCACCCATGGCCGCCGGCAGGTAGGTTGACGCGGAACCCAAGGCCTCCTCTGCCACCAGGCCGCCAGCGAAGCCGATGTAGGTGCGCACTCCACTGCTTGCCGACCCGATCGTCAGCCGGTCCCCTGCCGTGGCCGGCAAGGTCTTGTGGAACGGAATAGCCTGTCCATTCAACGAGCTGGCCGATGTTGCGCCAGTCACCGCAAACCAGGCATTCGACTCAAACGTTAGTTGAATGCCGCTTAGCGTCGCTTCCAGTGCCGGCGTGAACGGTGAATTTCCGACCAGGTGGTTGGCAAGCGCCATCGACAGGCTGTCGGCTGGCCCACAGCTCGGTACACCCATATGCCGGATACCGGTGCGCGGTCTCGCCTGAATCGTCGTTTGCAAACCCGGATGCGTGATCAACAGGCTCATCTTGCCGCCAGTTCACGAAAAGTCTTCGCATCGATCGCGGTGAAGCGAACCCGCATGCCAACCTGCAGTACGAATGGTTGCATTGCACCAGGCAGCAGCAACGGCATCGGCGTCCTGCCGAGCAATGGCCAGCCAGCCGGTCCTGCCGTCGCATACAGCCCGGTCAGGCCTGCTGCGACACCGACAGATCCGGCCGCGACGTGTTGCCGCGGCTCCGTCAGACGCGGAATGCGCAGGTCATCATCCAGCCCCTCCAGGTACGCAAACCCTGGCGTAAAACCAATCAGTACGACACGATGCTCGCGCGAGGTGTGAATATGCACCAGCTCATCGGCACTGATATTGATCATCTCGCAGATCGAATCGAACTCCGTGCCAAACTCGCCACCGTAGCAAACCGGAATTTCAATGCGCGATGACTTATCCAGTTTGCGTCGCGATGCCGATGGCAGTTGCGACATCAGGATTCGCTCGGCCTCCACAGTTGTAAATACGGCGCTGTCAAACTGCACCACAACACACGCCATACCCTCCACACATTCGATCCATACACCGCTGTCGCGCAAATGTTGCGCGATAGAGGCGCGCTTGCTACGGCCGTCGATATCGATGCTCAGAAGGTCATCGCCGCAAATATTAATGCGCAGCACGAATGCTCACCCCGTTTGCCTCCAGTACGTCGCGCACTGCCTGCGCAGCAACGCCGGCATTTGGCGTATCGCCGTGCAAACAAAGCGTTGCGGCGGCGATTGAAATTACGGCGCCATTCTGTGCTGTAACTGTGCCATCGCAGGCCAGGCCAAGCGCCTGCGTCGTGATGGTGTTCAGGTTCGCGTGCACTGCGCCCGGCTCGGAGCGTGGCACCAGTGTTCCATCCGGCCTGTAGGCGCGATCGACAAACGCTTCGGCAAGGAACTCGAGCCCCGCGTTCTCAGCCAGTCGCTGCAATGCGCTTCGTGGCGGGCCGACAATCGCGGCGCCAGGTGCGGCCTGCCGGGCCGCCGCGACCAACAATGCAGCGACACTTTCGTCCGCCGCCGCGTCCCAGTACAAGGCGCCGTGCGGCTTGACATGGCGTAAGCTGCCGCCAACGCTGCGGATTACTGCAGAAATCGTATCTATCTGGTCAGTGATGCTTTTTTTGAGTTTCGCGCCAGCGAGGAAGGCGTGTCGCCGACCGAATCCCTTGCGGTCGGGGTAGCCCGGATGTGCGCCGAGAGCGACTCCACCCGCGGTTGCCATTGCCGCGGTCCGCCGCATGCTGTCGGCATCGCCGGCATGTGCACCGCAGGCGATATTGCAGCTGCTGACAACCTGCAACAGGACCTGATCGTATGCGCCGCCCTCAGCCAGGTCCGCATTCAGGTCGATCGTTGCCATGTCACAACCGCTTTTATAAAAGCAGGATGGAAAAATAGTGACAGGTGCTGCCCGCAATCACGAACAAGTGCCAGATGCCGTGACACCAGGGATACCAGTTATCGAGCACGAAGAAGATCACACCGCTGGTGTAAAAAATGCCGCCGGCAATGAGCCAACCGAGACTGGCCGGCGACAGCGCGCTGACAAAGGAATCCAACGCAAAAATGCAGAACCAGCCCATGACAAGGTACAGCAGCACTGATACGACACGTGGTCCGTGCCGACGTACAGCGTCGAGCACCATGCCGATCAGCGCGAGCGACCAGATACTGCCGAGCAGCCACCAACCAAGCGAGCCTTGCAGGGCCACCATGGCGTAAGGCGTGTAAGTGCCGGCAATCAGCAGATAGATGGCCTGGTGATCGAAGACGCGCAGCACATTCTTCGCCGGTCCGGAAATGCTGTGGTACAGCGTTGAGCTAAGGTACAAGAGGAACAAGGTGCCGGCGTAAACGCTGTAGCTGATGATCTTCTGCGCCTCGCCGCCGATGGCGGCGTGAGTCACCAGGACTGCGCCGCCAACCAGCGCCAGGGAGGCGCCGACCAGGTGGCTGATGCTGTTAAATCGCTCGCCCTTGTACATGCCGGTCAATTTACCCGATCAGTGCTAGGAAAGCTCGGCTTCCTGGTTGCGGGCGCGCGAGTCCCGACGCCGTTCGCCCTCACTAAGGAATTTCTTGCGAATGCGAATGCTCATTGGCGTGATCTCAACCAGCTCGTCGTCATCGATAAATTCGAGCGCCTGCTCAAGCGAGTATTTTATCGGCGGCGTCAGCACGATATTTTCATCGGCTCCGGAGGCTCGAATATTGGTCAGCTGCTTGCCCTTGGTGGGATTTACAGGAAGGTCGTTGTCGCGCTTGTGAATACCAACAATCATGCCCTCGTAGACGTTGACGCCGTGACCAATAAACAGGGAGCCGCGCTCCTGCAGATTGAACAGCGCATAGGCGAGTGCCTTGCCGGCCACCATGGACACCAGCACACCATTGTTGCGCTGCCCGATTTCAGCTTTGACACGCGGCGCGTAGCCGTCGAACACCGAATACAGCAGCCCGGTGCCCGCGGTAATTGTCAGGTACTGGGTACGAAAACCAATCAGGCCGCGCGCCGGAATGCGGTACTCGAGCCGCATGCGGCCACGCCCGTCAGGCATCATGTTCAGGATCTCACCCTTGCGCTCCGCAAGCTGCGTCATCACGGCGCCCTGGTATTCCTCGGCGAAATCGACGGTTACCTGCTCCCAGGGTTCGAGTCGAACGCCGTTCTCTTCTCGCTCGATCACGGTCGGCCGCGACACCGCCAACTCGAAGCCCTCGCGCCGCATCGTTTCGATCAGTATGGCGAGGTGCAGTTCACCACGCCCTGACACCTGGAACTTGTCCGGGTCACTGGTTTCCGCCACGCGCAGCGCAACGTTGTGCTTGAGTTCCTGCGCGAGTCGCGCCTGGATCTGCCGGCTGGTCAGGAACTTGCCTTCCTGACCCGCAAACGGTGATTTATTGACCTGGAACGTCATCGAAATTGTCGGCTGGTCGACCTTCAGTGCGGGCAGCGGATCCGGCGCAGCGCGGTCACACACCGTGTCTGAAATCTGCAAATCCTCGATGCCACTGAACACGACGATATCGCCGGCACCAGCTTCTTCCACCGGGATGCGCTGCAAACCATCGAAACCATAAAGGTTCATCAACTGCGCGTTTCTTGCGCTGCCATCTGGTTTCGCGATGCTGACACGCGAATTGGCACGTGCAACGCCGCGACTGATGCGTCCTATGCCCAGTACCCCGACATAGGAGCTGTAATCGAGGCTCGACACCTGCATCTGCAATTTGCCATCCAGCTGCACATCAGGCGGCGGCACATGCCTGGTGATCGCCTCCAGCAATGGCAAGGTATCGCCTTCCCGAACCGTCGGTTCGGTACCGGCATAACCACGCAAGGCCGAGGCATAAATCACCGGAAAATCGAGTTGTTTTTCACTTGCGCCAAGCCGATCGAACAACTCGAAGGTCTGGTTTAGCACCCAGTCGGGACGGGCACCATCGCGATCCACCTTGTTAATTACGACCAGCGGCGTGAACCCGTAGGAAAACGCCTTCTGGGTGACAAAGCGTGTTTGCGGCATCGGTCCGTCCACCGCGTCGACCAGCAGCAACACACCGTCGACCATCGACAGGACGCGCTCGACCTCGCCACCGAAATCCGCGTGCCCAGGCGTATCGACGATGTTGATGCGCCAGCCGTTCCAGCGAATCGCGGTGTTCTTGGCCAGAATCGTAATACCACGCTCGCGCTCGAGATCGTTCGAATCCATGACGCGCTCGGGCACAACAGTGCGCGCATCGAGCGTGCCGGATTGCTGTAACAAGCGGTCAACCAGCGTCGTTTTGCCGTGATCGACATGGGCGATGATCGCAATATTGCGAATTCGGTCGGTGGGGAACATTGGAAGCGTGCCTCGAGGAGGAGGCGCATTATATAGACTTTGGCGATACACTGCGCAACACGATCGCACAGAGCTGAATCAAGCCATGAATACTGCACTGATCACCGGGGCCAGCTCCGGAATAGGCGCCGCCATTGCGATTGAATTCGCGGAGGCGGGCTGGAACGTCATGGCCGCAGGCCGCGACGAGGGGCGCCTCGAGGAGGTCGCCGATGTATCGGACAATATTTCGACCTGGGCCGGCGAATTGCTTGAGTCCGAGGACTGCGACGAACTGGTGACCGATACCCTGGACGAATTCGGCAATATTGACTGCCTTGTGAATTCCGCAGGTATCCTGACCCGGGGCAATGCCGAGGAAACCGGCGACGACGATTGGCGCGATACCATGGCCATCAACCTGGACGTGCCGTTCTACCTGTCGCGGGCTGCGCTGCCGAGCCTTTTGAAAACTGCCGGCAGCATCATCAATATCTCCTCATTCTGGGGACTGCGTGCGGGACCACGGGCACTGGCCTACTGCGTCAGCAAGGGTGGCCTGATCCAGCTGACGCGCGCCATGGCGCGCGACTATGCGGCCGCCGGTATTCGCGTCAATGCGATCTGCCCGGGTGGCGTCGATACGCCCATGCTGGCCGAGAGCGCGGCCGAAGCGGACAAGGACGTCGACGACTTTCTGTCACTGGTTGCCAGGGACAGTCCGAACAAACGCATTGCCGAGCCGGGCGAAATCGCGGCACTGGTCCTGTTTCTCGCCAGCGATGCGGCCCGCCATATCACCGGTACCGCCATCCCGATCGACGGCGGCCTGCAGGCCTAGACAGGGGTCAGAGCCCCTTTTTTCCCAAATGTGACTTCGGCCCACATTTGGGAAAAAAGGGGCTCTGACCCCGTTCCGTTTATTGGCGTGCCAACGCGAGGCCGATACTTGCCAATACCAGCATCCCGCCCGTGATTTTGTTGCTCGCCGCAGATTGCCGTGCGAGCAATTTTTGCGCCGAGCCAGCGAGTGCTGCCCAGAGCAGGTCAGCGCATAGCAAAATGCTGACAAACACCCCGGCAACAACCAGCAACTCGGCATGCGCATCGCCATCCGGGGCAACAAACTGCGGCAGGAACGCCGCATTGAACAACAGCGTTTTCGGATTGAGCATCGCTACCATGCAACCGCGCCAGAACATCGCGGGAGCCGCCATGACGCGACCAAGGTCGGCCACCGGCTCACGCCAGGTCCGGATGCCCAGCCAGAACAGGTAAATGACGCCCGCCCAGCGAATCCAGTTGAGGGCATCTGCCGTCACCTCGATCAGTGTCGCCACGCCGAGCAGCACGAACAGCAGCTGAATCGCTACGCCCAGCGTGGTGCCAAGCACGGTAAGCGCGCCGTTGCGAAAACCATAGCGAATGCTGCTGGCCACGATGAGCGCAACGTTCGGACCCGGGATCGCCGCCAGCACCAGGGTCGCGGCGCCCAGCGCAATGAGCCTATCCACGACGCCTTGGCCGATTCCAGTAATTCAGCAGCAAAAACCCGAACAGCATGCCGCCAAGGTGCGCGAAATGTGCCACACCTGCGGCGCGGCCACTCACGCCGAGAACCAGCGAGGCAAGCGCGAACAACAGGACGAAGTACTTGGCCTTCATTGGAATCGGCGGTATCAGCAGCATAATGGTCTGATTAGGGAACGCGATAGCATAAGCCAGCAGTATGCCCATGAGCCCGCCGGATGCACCGACGGTGTAATACTCGCCGCCCTGCAGTCCAGCAACCAGCAACTGAATGAAACCTGCACCGACCACGCAGGTCAGGTAATAGGTAATGAATCGCTGCGTGCCCATCATCGGTTCAATGTGGCGCCCGAACATCCACAGACCGAGCATGTTGAATCCGATGTGGTACAGCGAATACACATCATGCAGGAAACCGTAGGTCAGCAACTGCCAGGGGCGGAAGTACCCCGAATCAACCGGCCACAGGCCGAACGTGGCAATCATGAAATTCGGGCTGAAGCGCTCCAGCGCATACAGCAGGCCATTCGCAACCAGCAGCACGAAAACCACATCGGGGATACTGCCTTGGCGCCGTGGCCGCATGTTGTAGATCGGTGAATTCATTTTTTACTCGGTTAGTTATTACAAGGTTCGACCGCCGAACACTCTCATTGTTACGCGTGCATTGCTGCCTGCGCAGCGATCGCGCCTGAATCGCTGCATCACCACCCGCCTCCGCCACCGCCACCGCCGCCACCGCCGGAGGAACCGCCGCCACCGCCGCCCGAGGACGAGCCCGGTGGCGTCACCGAACTGCTGATGGCCGTGTTCAGGCTGCTCGAGATCTGGCTGGTGCTGGACGCGAGGTTCGCGACGTTCCAGTTACCGCTGTACCACGCTGGCTTGTACGCGGCACCGCCGGCGTCACGAGTGGCGGAGAGCACGGCTGCAAATTTCTCCGCCCATTGCTGGTCGACGCCGAGCGCCAGTGCGTACGGCAAATAGGCCTCGAACAGGGCCGGTGTCTTTTCAGGCGGATTGCGCAAGTTCAGTTCATCGCGCTCGGCAACTTCCAGGTAGTCACGAAAACCCGCCATTTCGTCCAGAAGTTTTCGGCCGCGCATTGTTGGCCGTTTCATGATGATGGCGAATACAACGACCACAACCAGCATCGCGATCACCGCGAGGATTACCAAAAACGTTGGCCGGCTGGCGACTGACAATGACACGAACGTCGCCGTCATGGCGATCAGTATCGCCGGAATATTGAGCAGCCCGTTCCTCTGAAAATATTTGTTGCGGTAATCGAGCCGCAATGACTTTTCGTGGGCGCTGCGCGCTTCACCGAGGCGTTCGTGGTTTTCCTGCTCCAGTACCACTGTGTTGCCCTCGCGAAACAGCTCGTCATAGAGCTCGCGCTCGCCCGGTGCCAATGCCGGTGCGTTTTCCGGCGGCGTCAGCTTGCTCAGCGAGTGTTCATTTTCCTTGCCGCCGAAGTTGAAAAATCCGCTGCGCTTCACGGACGCATTGATGCGCAGATAGCCTTTCACAGCCAGGTTGACCACTGCCGCCGTCATGGTCTTGTCGTCATAGTACATTTGCCGGATATAGCGCAGCGATGCAGGTGAAAATCCTGCCGGCGGTTCGTAACGGGTGACCAGGACCCCTGGCTCAGGATCCTTGCCGAAGTGCATCCATACAGGAATGTAATACAGCAGCAATAACAGCAGGCCGCTCAGTGCGGCCAGCAGGTTGGCATTGTCCTTCAGCAGCCAGCCCAGCCGTTGCATCTCGCCCGGCTCGTCGACATATCCCTTGGGCCAGCCGACGACAATTGTGAGCCCGTGGTGGGCCGGCATTTTCTTTGTGGTGACGAATGTAACCTGCTGCATTTCGTCGATTCTGGCCGAATAGTCACGTGCCGTGCTGCCTGCGGCACCCGTATACGCCTCGACAAACACTTCGCTGGCTTGCGGTTCGAAAGCAAATGACACGGTCGCGCTTGCACGATCGATCGGGAACGCCCAATCGAGGCCGGTAACGTTCCAGTACAACTCGTCGTGTTGCTCGAAAAACCCAAGCATGCGACTTGCCCGGTAACGAAACTCATAGGTATGTTCGCCGACCTCGATGAAATGCTCAGCCCGGCCGAAATAAAACCGCACTCCGTTGAAGTAATCGCCGCCGTGAAATGCCTCGGGCTGATTATTGCGGCGCACGCTAAGCGCCTCAATCACAACCACGTGGTCGTTGCCCAGGCTGTCGGTGTACTGCGTCGGAATGTCGCGATAGATGCCGCGCTGGATACGCTTGTTCTCGGCGCGTACCGTAATCCTCTCGGTGACCTCGATCCAGCCATCCTGCAACACCAGGATGTCGCTGTGAAATGTGAGGATGCGCTCATCGGCCAGGCCAGATGCCGCCCACAACAGGCAGATCAGCAGCGCTTTCTTCACTCGATCGAACCCAGCTTTACGAGCGGAACATTGGCAACTTCGTCGGCAGACTTCTGGAAGAAATCGCGCGGCCTAAAGCGGAACAGCGCTGCGATTAAATTGCTTGGTACGACTTCGGTCATCGTGTTGTAGTCGCGCACCGAGCCATTGTAGTAGCGGCGCGCAAACTGCAGGTAATTCTCGGTCCCGGCCAGCTCGCGCTGCAGGCTGAGGAAATTTTCGTTTGCTTTCAGGTCCGGGTAACTTTCCGCGAGCGCGATCAATCTGTGTACACCGGCGCTGAGCTGTTCCTCGACTTCACCTCGCCTGGCGATGTCGGCGGTGCGCTGCGCCTCGGCGCGTAATTCGGTAACTGCGGCGAGAGTGCTGCGCTCGTAACTCGCGTATTGCCCGACCGCCTTCACCAGGTTTGGAATCAGGTCGTGGCGCCGCTGCAACTGCACGTCGATATCGCTCCAGGCAGTTGCGACGCGATTGCGGCCGCGCACCAGGCGATTGTAAAGAATGACGCCTGTGATCAGCAGTGCAGCCGAGAATAGCAGGATGAATTTCATGGTCGGGCAAGTCTAACATCGTTGCCGAAAGCCGCCATGCAGGCCTGTGGGAGGCCGCCTCCCGCAAAGGTCAACTAGTACCAGAAGGAAAAGAAGATCTGGAAGACGTTGGCTTCGAGTGCATACAGGGGCTCACCCGGAAATCCCGCGCCGGTACTCAGGTCCCTGAACTCGTGGTAATCCACGGTGAGAATATCAACCGACGCGTTCACCGTGGCTTTCTTGAGAAAGCGCCAGCCTTCAGCGCCACCGATAAACTCATAGCTCGCGGCGAGCTTCACGGTATTGCTGGTCAGCGGGCTTAGTTCCTTATCGCGGCCGCGGAAGTTGGTCGCTTGCGAGTACGGAAACAGGTCACTGAAAAAATCGGCGCCGGTCTGGTCGTGGTATCGGAACCTGGCCGAAAAAGTCCACGGCCCCCATGGATGCGTGTAGCCGAGGGACATCGTACTGCTCTCAATACCCCAGGTATCGGTAAAGTAACGGTACTCGCCTTCAATCGCGGCGCGATACGGCAGGTAATACTTGGCGCGCAATCCTACCGCGCTACTGGTCCGTGTACTCGGGTACAGTTCCGATTCGTAGCTATAGCCGAGTGCGCTGCCAGGGTCTGCGTAGCGCACCGATCGATACGGATTATTGAGGTATCCCTCGTCCGTGATCACCTCAAAATTCAGGGAGGATATCAGGTTGCGAGTCAGGATCTGCGTCAAGCCAATACCATAATGCTGGCGGTCATTCTCGCGCTCGAAGGTCGGGTCGGTCGAGGCGCCAACGATATCGTCGCCCAGCGCATACGACAGCGTCAGCGTGGTCAGGTCACCAAACATGTCCTGGCTGACTGAGAAACTATAGGTCGTGGCATCGAAATCGGACTCGACACTGCTCGTGTAGTTGACGCTCATCGTTGTGTTGCCACGCAAATAGTCCATGCCAAGCGACCACTGCTTGCGCTCTTCGGTATACGGGCTTGCCGTCGTGATGACGTCGATGGATGCCGAGCTGACCATGTCGACGTAGTAATTGCCTACCACTGAAATGCTTGCACCAATCTGCTTGCGTACCAGCACCGACGGGCCGTCAATTGTGACCCCGCCGCCGTCATACAGGTGATACAACACGTCGCCACGGTCCTCAGGCAATACCCCGGCCGCAGCACTGCCACAGCCAAGAACCGTCAGAATTGAAACCGCAATACCGTATCGGAAAATCATTGCTCGGGCGCCTAGTTGCAACCGCAGCCACCACCGGCTGCCCCCTCACCGCCACGAGCACCTTCGCGCGCCTCATACACATGCTGGATGTACGAGCTGGATACCGGGTTCGCATCAAGCGACATTATCGGATCAGCCAGGCGATCGCGTTCATAGGGTTTTACCCAGGGCTCGATGCCGCCACAGCCCGCCGCACTCACCGCCAGGGCAAGCAGCGATAACACCTTTGCGAATGTCTTGATGTACATATGCATACTCCCGACCGCGGCCTGCAATTCAGAAGAACACGGTCACACCGAGGTGACCTTCGAGGTTGTGGGTGGTTTTGTCCTCACCCAGGATATCGATATCGAAAAGGTGATCGCGAAAGTCGAGATGCAGCGCAACGGAGTCGTTTAACAGGAACCGATAGCCGGCGCCGAAATTGACTGTAAAACGATCGTCGCCGGCAAAGGTCGTCGAGCCCAGTCCGGCAATCAGGTAAAAATTCGTGTTATAGGCGCGCCCTTCACCGATATAGCCTTCTCCCGGCAACAGGTTGTAGCCAACGTTCAGGTTGTAGTAGGTGTAAGTGCGTTCGCTATCCGAGATGATCGGTGCACCACCCGACAATATTTCGAAACTGGTCAGGCCCGCTTCGGTCTGGCCGACGGTGGTCTCGACAAAAAATCCCTCGGTGACGTGATACGCAAATCGTACACCGTAGACTACGTCACTGCCGAAGTCCTCGATACTCATGATGCCGACGAAAGCGCCGACCTCGAAATCTTCGCGATCGATTGCCGGTTCCCTTATCTCGCGGCGCTCAACTTGCGGATCGATGACCTGCCCCGGGGGTTCGGCGCTGGGCGGCGGCGCTTCCTTCGGCCCGATGCCGAACAGGTTCTTCGTGGCCGCGCAGCCCGAAAGACCGACCATGGCAATGATCAGAAAAAGAATGCGAATCCGGCTTTCCATTCCTCTACTTCCTCGTTGTCGTCGCGGCTCGTAAACACCACGTAACTTTTATATTCAGCGCGCAGCAAAAAGCGTCGCGTCACGTACACCCGCAGACCTGCTCCGACATGGCCAACTTCGTCCGTGCGGTCATCACCCTGGATAATCGTCGATTTCGGCGTCGTGTGAATGACTCCGGCGCCAAGGGTGAAAAACGGCGAAAACCGCCATTCCGGCCAGGTCTCATGAACGACGTTAACACTGCCCATCCAGCCGTTCGAAAAATTTCCTAAAATCTGTGAACCCCATACCTCTATTGAGACATGCGGGTTGAGCGAATACCCGCCATACAGGGAAATGATATTTGCACCACCGAAGTCACCAGCCAGGATTCCGGCCTCCCACCTGGCGTTCGTGAAATCCGCTAGCGTGGCGCGGGCAAACTCCACTTCGGAGCCGTCAGGCCTCAGGGTCAGTTCCATCTGCGCCTGGTCGACCCAGCCTTCGATACCCCTGCTTGTGCGTACCTGGTACCAGTCGGTGCGCTGCATCACGATGTCAACCGAGTCACCGCGATCGACAACATGAAAAATCGGGTAACCGCGGCCAGGACCCGTATGCATCTCGAGATACGGGTCCGCAACCGCTACAGTGCGAAGTTCTTCCTCATCGGCCTCTGCGTGTCTGGGCGTGAGTGCAAGGAGTGCTAAGGCAACCAGGCAGGCACAAAAAACAGACGAATTACTGCGGGACGTCAAAAGGGTTATTGTAGTACTGGGCTCCGACATCCAACCATTCCGCAATTAAGCGTCTCTCCGCGCTGTTTAAGAAATTAAAGTGGTCTACGGTCCCATTGTTTGCAGAATCTTCGAACCGACCAAAGAAGTCGCCAGACTGTAGCGCACCGGCGCTCGAGGCCGGTGAGCCAATCGGGATGACGTCAAATATCGGGTTCCCGTCGATATCGACGCCTATCTGCTGTTGCGCATCGACCAATGCGCCATTCATTACTACCTGAAGGTTATCACCCACCAACAACTCGCGGTAGGCATGGAAGTGATCCGGTTCGTCCGGTGACAGGCCATCGGTCAGCTCAAGCTGGCCGGCCGGCTCAATCACCGTCATGCCATCCGCAGGATCGATCTGCGTATGGCAGTTGATGCACATATTGTCTACCTGCTGCATGGTCACCGGATCAATGATCGGCGTCACACCATCAGCCTCGAACGCCGGCCGCGGCAGGCTCCACAGGGGGTGAATATTGTCAATGTAATTAATGATGCTGCGGCATAGCGTTTGCCAGTCCGTTTCACAGCCGAAATCGGTTGGCGAGGGAGTCGACAAACCCGGGATTGGCCCTGAGGCTGTGTACAGGTAATCGATGTCGGTGTTTTGAGCTGCAATCAAAGGATCTGCCGACCACACGTCGCGATAGATAACGTTCATGGAGGGCTCAATCGACGAACAGCCATCGGTCGCGCACGTGACGCGTGCACGCACCTCCGCCATCGTCTCGCCTGGTTCACCGATGTTCCACATCGGGTCCGTATTCGGGAATTCGAGCAATCCTGCCGGGGCGCCCGCGTAGGCGGAGTCGAACGCATCGCGGCGACCGTGCGAGAGGTTATTGCCGGCGACATGACAGCCGTTACAGCTCAGCTCCTGGCCGGCACGCAGGGAAATCCAGTTCTGGTGGCGTTGTGTAATGCGCTTGCCGTTTTCATCCAGGACACTGATCGCCAGCGCCACGTTGGCCGGCACCTTGGTCATGACCGAACCGTCCGGCTCGACCATCGCGTAGCCAACGATTTCGCGCATACCCTGTTGCGGATTGACACCAAAGTCGGTGTCGTCCAGCGCGATACCGGTCGCATCCTCATCCGGAATGGACACGGCCTTTTCAATACGCAGGAAGCGGGCCGGGCGATCCTGGGCCAGGGTCTGGTTCGGGTCAGCCGTTGCCGGGATGTTGAGCAGCGCGGCGCCGTCAAAGTCGTACACGCTCCGGATATTCAGCACCGCCTCGCCGGCGGCGGCGATGGACGGGTCGAGCGTAAATACATTCTCGCCGTCAACAATGGCCGGCGGTGCAGCCTTCGGATCGGCAGCAACGACTTCGGTATAAATGAAGCCTTCTTCGCCCGCGACCACCGGCCGTTGCGTGCCGTCACGCGGGTCATACATCCAGACGCCATACAGCGGCTGTGCCACAGTGTACGAACCAACCGGCGGTATTACCGGGTTGTCCGGATCGGGCTGTACAAACACTTGTGCCAGCAACACATCCGTGCAGGGATGAATGCGGAAATCATCCGTCAGCGGGTCGCCATCGTCCGGCAACGATTCCGCCAGGCGGCACTGGCTCCAGCTGACGAGCAGCCGGCCGGTGCCATCGAGGATCGGGTAAACCGACGCATAGCGGCCACCCCGGGACGGCACGCCAGGCTCAGTTGAAACCTCGTTGATGGTCGCATCCTGCTGCGCCGGGCCTGACAGCACACCGATATTCGGCGCCGTTGGTTGGGTGTTCTCGAGATACATCGGCGTGTCGATCACCACCAGTTCACCGCCGCCTTCGGTATCGGTGAAGGGCCGGATCAGCGCCATCAGGCGACCGTCTTCCAGTTCACGCGGCTGCATGAACTGAATGGTGTCGCCGTTGCTGCCCGTATCGTGGCTTTGGCGACCATACAGCAATTCCAGGTTCGAGCCGTCCGGATTCATACGGTACAGATTGACCGTGTTGTTGCTGGCCGCGTTGTCCCAGCGGCTGAACACGATTTGGCCGTTGCCGAGTACCGACGGATCGAGGTCGTGGCTCTGGTTGAAGGACACCTGCACGATGCCGGTGCCGTCGTCGTTCATCACGTGCAGATTGAATGCAAACTCGTTAAGGTCTTCGTCAATGGCGACGAAGGCTTCCTTGTTC
>Ga0224505_10001118_pt1 | contig 17480 bp, 15 predicted proteins | sample SF_Jan12_sed_USG_FD_169102 | JGI IMG/M metagenome (GOLD analysis project Ga0224505, IMG submission 169102) | Sediment microbial communities from San Francisco Bay, California, United States - SF_Jan12_sed_USGS_4_1 | ecosystem: Environmental > Aquatic > Marine > Sediment | place: USA: California... | reverse complement strand
GGCTGGTCGCGCGGCACTGCGTCGTTTCCGAGACGCGCAACTCCAGCCCGGAGCGGTCATCCCGACGTACGTGGAGCGGGAGTTCAGTTTCGTGCTCGGGGGCGACCGTGTCCGAGGTCGCTGGGACCGGGTGGACGTGGAACCCGAGGCACCCGAGGACGGGCAGGCTCGGCCGGCGGATGCGACGGCGTCTGCACCCGCGGCGAACGCCTTGCCGTCGAGGCCGGAAGCGTCGCCCTCGGCGGACGTCGTATCCCCGACGCTCGGCATCCTCGGTCGGGAACGCGTGACGATCACGGACTACAAGTCATCGGACGTGCGCGATCCCGCCCGGGCGCGCCAACGCGCCCGGGACTCGCTCCAGCTCCAGATCTATGCGATGGGATACGAGGCCATGACCGGCCGGTTGCCGGACTCCATCGCGCTGCATTTCCTCGACTCGGGTCTCGTCGGCAAGGTCGCGGTCGACCCGAAGCGCCTCGCGAAAGCGAGGGACAAGATCGCCAGGGCCGCCGGAGGGATCCGTCGGCGCGACTACACCGCGCGGCCGGACCGCCAGTCCTGCCGCTGGTGCGCGTTCCGCGAGATCTGCCCATCGAGTGTGGCGGATGCCCGGGCCGGGTCGTAGCGGACCACGGGGAGGCGAGCGGCGGGGAGCCGCTCCGACCCCCTAGACTCGGGCGTCATGGAACGCCTCGACCGCCTTGCGAATCTTGGCGTGTTCGGTGCCGCCGCGGTCCTGTGGATCCTGGTCGGCATCGTCGTGACGACCCGCGACCCCATCGCGGATCCCGTGGCGGGGTTCGTTGGGGCCGCCCTGATCGGCCTTGCCATCGCCCTGACCACGATCCCGGTCTGGTGGTTGGTTGTGTTCGCGCGCCATCAGGGGATCGCCTATCGGGGCGACTGGGCTCGCGCGGTCAGGCGAGGCGGCTGGGTAGGGTTGGTCGCCGCCGTCTTCGTGGTGCTCCGGCTACAGGGCGCGTTGGAGCTTCCGATCGCCCTGTTCATCCTGGCTCTCGTGCTGGTCGCAGAGTCGACCTTGTCCGCGGAGCGGTGACGGGCCTCGCTGCGCCAAGTCCCGCATTCGCACCGGCCGGCGCCGGACCGGCCGCCGGCGCTACCCTTCAGAAGGCCCGCGGCGTCCCGCCGTCATCTGCCCGTTCATCGCCATGTCGTTGGAGTACCCATGCCTGATCTCTTGGCGACCACTCCCGCCGAGCCCGGTGCTGAGGTCAAGGCTCGGCTCGCCGCCGCCGTGGAGTCGGCGCGGTCCGAGATCATCGACCTGTCGCATCGGATCCACGCGAACCCGGAAGCGGCCTTCGAGGAGTTCCAGGCTTCCGCCTGGATCGCGGACCGATTGCGGGCGCACGGTTTCGAGGTGGAGTACCCCGCCGGGGGTCTCGCCACGGCCATCCGGGCCGTGAAACGCGGAGGGCGCGCGACCGAGGGGCCGCGGATCGGGATCCTCGCGGAATACGACGCGCTGCCGGGACTCGGGCACGGTTGCGGCCACAACACGATGGCGGCCTCCGGTCTCGGTGCGGCTATCGCCCTTGCCACGATCGCCGACGAGCTGCCGGGCGCGATCGTGTTCCTCGGCACTCCGGCCGAGGAGCATGGCAGCGGCAAGCAGATCATGATCGACCAGGGTCTGTTCGAGGGCCTCGACGCCGCCCTGCTCTTCCACCCGTGCGACCGGAACCACGTCGAGTCGCACCCGCTCGCGTCGGAGGACGTGGACGTCGTGTTCACCGGTCTCCAGGCCCACGCGTCCTCGGACCCGTGGATGGGGAAGAACGCCCTCGACGCGCTGATCATGCTGTTCACATCGGTCGGACTGTGGCGTCAGCAGCTGCGACCGACCTCACGAGTCCACGGGATTATCCGCGAGGGCGGCACGGCCGCCAACATCATCCCGGACCGAACGTCTGCCTGGTTCATGATCCGGGCCGAGGACCCGGAAGGCTACGGGAAGATGCGTCGGGCATTCGAGGCGATGTGCGAGGCGGCCGCCATGGCGACCGGTACCACGGTCGACGTGTCGTTCTCCGGCTGGGCGACGACGATGGTCAACAACCCCGTCCTCGCCGAGCGTTTCAGGGCGAACATGGGCGCCTACGGCATCACGGACATGGGCGACGATCCGAACTCGGGCAGCACGGACATGGCCAACGTCAGCTGGGTCTGCCCCGCCATCCACCCGGATCTCGCCATCTGCGACGAGGGCGTACCCGGCCATTCGACCGCCTTTCGCGATGCGGCCGCGACGCCCAGGGCGGACGAGACGACGCTCCTGGCCGCCACGCTGGTCGCCCAGACCGCCTACGACCTGTTCGCGGACCCCGTCCTCGTCGAGGCCGCCTGGGCATCGTTCCGGAGCGCGACCGAGGGCCGGACCGCTCGCTGAACCCGGCGTCGGACCAGCGGCTTCGCTGATTCGACGCCCGACAGGGGGGTGCTACCATCCACCGGCGCGCCCCGCTGGACGGCCGATCTCGAACCGGCGGCGCCCCAAGCGAGATGACGGCGATCGCAGGACCCGGCCCGGCCGGGTCGATCCGTCTCCCGGAGGTTCCCGTGGCCGAGCGCCCCAACGACGCCGATCCCGAGTCGGAGGGCGCCCCCGACTTCGCCGTCGCCAACGGCTGGGATCGCGCCTACGAGACGTACAGCGACTACGACCTGCCGACCTACGTCGGATCGGCCAGCTTCATGAAGCTGCCGTGGGTCACGGACCCAGCGGAGCTGCGTCGGCGTGAGGTCGACGTCGCGATCATCGGGGCGCCGTTCGACGACGCGGTCAGTCACCGACCCGGCGCCCGCTTCGGACCGCGAGCGATCCGCGAGGCGCAGTACACGTCCGGTTCCATCAACTCGTTGCAGCTCGACGTGGAGCCGTTCGAGATCCTCAATGTGGTGGACGGCGGCGACGCCAACATCGTGCCCGCCTGGATCGACCGAGCCCACGCGCTCATCTACCGCAAGGTGCTCGAAGTCGCCGAGACCGGCGCCATCCCGATCATCCTCGGCGGAGATCACTCCATCACCTGGCCGAGTGCGTCGGCGATCGCGGAGGTGCGGCGGCCGGGCAGCATCGGCATCGTCCATTTCGATGCGCATGCGGACACGGCCCCGGACGACTGGGGCGTGCTGTCCGGTCACGGGACGCCGATGCGACGGCTCGTCGAGTCCGGTGCCGTCAAGGGCAAGAACTTCGTCCAGGTAGGGCTCCGCGGCTACTGGCCGCCGGTGGACACGTTCGAGTGGATGAAGGAGCAGGGGTTTCGCTACCACTTCATGCGCGAGATCGAGGAGCGCGGCGCCGAGGCCGTCGTCGCGCAGGCGATCGACGAAGCGCTCGACGGACCCGACCATGTCTACCTCAGCCTCGACATCGACGTCATCGATCCGGGGATGGCCCCGGGTACCGGCACACCGGAACCGGGTGGGATGCTGACCCGGGAGGTCTTGCGTGCGATCCGGCAGATCGTGCTTGCGGTGGACCTGGCCGGGATGGACGTCGTCGAAGTGTCGCCGCCGTACGATCACGCCGAGACCACGGCGATGGCGGCCAATCGAGCCGCTCTCGAAGCCATCAGCGCGCTCGCGGTGCGGAAGCGGGACGGGAATGCGGTGCGCTGGGCGGGGCGCGCGCCGCGACCCGGTCGCTTCCCAACCGACCCGGCCATGCCGCACGGCCATCCCGGATAGTCGGTGCCGATGCTGGACCGACCCGACCCGACCACTGCGGCTGCGCTCGCCCGCCTGTACGACCTGGACCTCCAGGACGACCCCGGGGATCTCGACCTGTGGCTCGCCCTAGCGGATCGCGCCGACGGACCCGTCGTGGAACTTGCCGCCGGTACCGGCCGGCTCGCCGTCCCCCTCGCCGAGGCGGGTCACCGCGTCACCGCCGTCGACCTGGACGCGGCGATGATCGATCGCGGTCGGGCACGGGCCGCCGCAGCGGGCCTCGACACGGAGCGCCTCGAGTTCGTCGAAGCGGATCTGCTCCATCTGGAGCTCCCGGCCGGCGGTCGCTACGCGCTGGCGTTCATCGCCCTCAACTCGCTCATGCTCCTCGGAACGAGATCCGCGCAGCGCGAGGCATTCCGGACGATGGCGAAGCTGCTCGCCCCGGGCGGCCTGGCCGCTGTCGACGTGTGGCTGCCTGACGCCGACGACCTCGCCCGCTTCGATGGCCGCGTCATCCTCGAATGGCCGCGGACCGATCCCGACTCGGGACGCGTCGTGACCAAGGCCGGCTCGGCCCAACACGATGCCGCGACCGGGACGATCACCCTCACCGCCATCTACGAGGAGGGAAACCAAGGCGAGCCGCCGGCGCGCTGGATCCGGCGCGACCGGCTGCGGCTGGTGTCGACCGACGAGCTGGGAGCCTTCGCGGAGGAGGCTGGATTGCGGGTCGAGGTCATCGCCGGGGGATACGACCTGAGCGCCCTCGGACCGGGGGCTGACCGGGCCGTCCTCATCGCCGAACGACGCTGATGGCTCCCGGTCGGCACCGCGACCTCAGGGTGGGTCCCGAGGGCAGGCACCGTGGTATCGTCGGAGCCCATGCCGAGTTCTGATCAGACGCGCCTGCTGATCGTCGAAGACGTCCCGCAGGTCGCCCAGTACATCCGCGGCCTGCTGAACACGCAGGCATCCATCAAGTTGCTGGACGTCGTCTCCGATGGCTCCAGGGCCATCGGCCAGATCCGAGAACTCCGGCCCGACGTGGTCCTGGTGGATTCGCTGCTCCAGGGCCGCGTCAAGGGACCCAAGCTCGTCGAGCAGATCCACGAGGCAGGCCTCGACGTTCCGGTGATCGTCCTGACGGTGCCTCAGCAGCCAGTGGACGAGGATCCCGGGCGCGGTGTCCACGGCGTTCTGGCGATGCCATTCAGCGGCTTTGACCTGATGACCCGGATCGCGTACGTCAAGCGGGAGCACGCGGCCGCGTCCCCGGGCCTGGCCCAGCACGTCTTCACCGTGTTCGCTCCCAAGGGTGGCGTCGGGAAGACGACCGTGGCGTTCAACCTCGCCGTGGCGTTCGGCCAGCAGGGTCAGCGCACCGTCCTGATCGACGGGAGCCTCCAGTTCGGCGACCTCCGGGCGCTGCTCCGGGTGCCCGTCGATGCTCCCTCCATCATGGACCTGCCCACGGATCGGATCGCCGAATCGGACCTGGCGGACGTGCTGTGGCGCGACCCCTCCGGCGTGGACATCCTGCTCGCGCCGCCCCGGATCGAGATGGCGGAGATGATCAACCCCCGGGACGTGGACAAGATCCTGTCGCTGCTGCGGCGCGTCTATACGACCGTCGTCATCGACACGTCGAGCAGCATCAACGACATCAATCTTGCCTTCCTCGATGGGGCCGATACGATCGTGGAGATCGTCACGTATGACTCGACCACGATCCACAACACGATCTCCATGGCCGACACGTTCCGCTCCATCGGCTATCCGGCATCCAAGGTCCATTACCTGGTCAACCGGGCCGACAGCCCGGGCGGGATCGACCCCGACGACCTCCATCGCGCCCTCGGCCGGATCCCGGAGCATCGCGTCGTCTCGGACGGCCACCTCGTCGTGCGGTCGAACAACGAAGGTGTCCCGTTCGTCCTGGCCGATCCCGCGGCCGCGGTCAGCCAGGACATCGCGAGAGTGGCCTCGGAGCTGCTCGGTACGCGACCAGCCGCGGCCGTCGCCGGGCACCGCTAGGTCGTCGATGTCCGATCCCCGTCCGATCGGCGTGTTCGACTCCGGTGTCGGTGGCCTGACGGTCCTGCGCGAGATCGTTCGGCGGTCGCCGTACGAATCCACCATCTACCTCGGCGACAATGCTCGCGCGCCCTACGGTCCGCGGTCCGACGAGGAGGTCCTGTCCTATTCGACACAGGCGCTCGACGCCCTCGCTGAACGGGATGTCAAGGCGATCGTCGTGGCCTGCAACACCTCGACGGCCGTCGGGATCGGGGCCTTCCGGCGCCGCTACGATCTGCCGATCCTCGGCGTCATCCGACCAGGCGCTTCTGCTGCCGCGCTGTCGACCCGCAATCGGCGCGTCGGCGTGATCGCCACGCCGGCCACCGTCAGGTCGCACGCCTACTTCACGTCGATCAAGGACGAGAACCCCGCGATCGAGGTATACGAGCATGCGACGCCGACGCTCGTCCCGATGGTCGAGGCGGGGATCCTGTCCGGGCCCGAGGCTGAGGCGACCGTCGCCATGGCGCTGGCACCGCTGCTCGGCGAGCGCGGTGCGGACGGCGAGTCCATCTTCCCGCGACCGCCGGGAGCGACGATCGACACGCTGCTGCTCGGCTGCACGCACTACCCCTTGCTGCGATCGCTCATCGCCGGGGTCGTGGGAGATCGGGTGGCGATCGTCGATTCGGCGACAGCCACCGCCTCGGCGCTCGCCGAACTGCTCGTCGTCAACGGGCTCGAGGCTCCAGGCACCACGCGCGGGACCGCCGCCGACGCCGGACTTGCGGGGCACGAACGCCCGGACGAGGCCCAGAGGCCGACGAGCCATCGCCAGTTGACCACCGGAGATCCGGCACGTTTCCACGAGGTGGCGGTGAGACTGTTCGGCTCGGGACTGCCCATGGCGGATCCGATCGAACTCGGAGCCCTCGTGTCATGAGCGGCCGTTCTGACCCGCGGACCCGCCAGGGCGGTTCCTGGCGCGACGATCGAGCCTGGCAGGCTGGTCTTCTCATCGGTTCGGCTCTGGGCGCGGCGGCGACGGTCGTCGGACGTCGGATCGAGGACCGAGCCCGCGAGGGCCTGGTCGACTGGCCTGCGGTGGAGAGGATCGCGATCGACCGTCTGCGCGGCGCGCCGGGGACGCTCACGGCAGCGGACCTGCGCGCCGCCGAGCCGGCCTACTTGGCGGCCATGGAACGGATCGTCCCGGCGCTCTCGGCGACGCTCGGCGCCGAGCTTCCGGGGGTCGTCGAGCGGTGTGCCGTCGTCGACCGCGCCGGCTGGGTCCGCGCCAACACGTCGGCGTTCGAGGCGCTGATCGGCAAGCTGGAGTCGGACCTGCTCGACCAGGTGATCCCGGCCGGCGGCGGTCTTGCCAAAGCCACGATGGCGCTCGCCAACCGCTGGATCACGACCCGCCAGCTGGGATTCCTCCTCGGCTTCATGGGTCAGCGGGTCCTGGGTCAGTACGACCTGGCGTTGCTGTCCGCCGAATCCACGCCCGGGCGGCTGATCTTCGTCGAGGAGAACATCCGCCAGACCGCCCGGACGCTGGGGGTTCCGCTCGGCCCGTTCCGAACATGGATCGCGCTGCACGAAACGACCCACGCCTTCGAGTTCGAAGCCCATCCTTGGCTCCGACCGTACCTGGCATCGCGGCTCGAGCGCCAGTTGACGCTGTTCGGCAGTGACGCGAAGGGGATGGGCCGCGAAGCGCTCCGGAGTCTCGGGCGAGCCCTTCGGGGCGAGAGCGCGGGCGAGCACTGGATGGAGAGCCTGATGGGCGACGAGCAGAAGCGCCTGTTCCGGGAGACCCAGGCCGTGATGAGCCTCCTCGAGGGGTTCAGCGACTACGTCATGGACGAGGTCGGTCACGATCTCGTGCCGGACGTGGCGCGCATCAGTCAGCGGTTCCATGAGCGGCGCAACCGCAGGACACCATTCGAACGGTCCATGCTCCGACTGACGGGAATGGACCTGAAGATGGAGCAGTACAAGAAGGGTGAGGCGTTCGTGAGGGCGATCGCCGATGCTCGAGGTCGATCGGCACTGTCGCGTCTCTGGGACGGCCCGGCGTCGCTTCCGCGCGATGGCGAGATCGCGGAACCGGACCGCTGGATCTGTCGCGTGCTTGATGGCCCAGCCGAGCTGACCGTGTCACCGAGGCCGCTGGCATGAAGCGAACCGTGGCCGGCCCCGGCAGCGGGCCGGGCGGCGCGCCGACTGCCATCGCGCTGAGCCCGATCCTGTCGGCACGCTACCGATCCCGGGACCTGGAGCGCATCCGGGCGGCCGCTCCGGGCGCCAGGCTCGTCACGGTCTCCGTCGAGGGCCTTGCAGACGGGCCGCTCGACGATGTCGAAGTGATGCTGCGCGGCTGGCTGAGCTCCGAGGCCTTCGACCGGCTCCTGGTTCGGGCGCCGCGCCTGTCCTGGGTCCATTCGGCGACGTCTGGCGTGGAGCGTGCGCTGACCCCGGCCGCGATGGAGCGCGGTCTGGTCGTGACCAATGCCCGGGGCGTCTTCAGCCGACCGATCGCCGAGTACGTCCTGATGATGATCCTGTCGGTCAGCCGACGACTCCCGCAGCTCCTCGAACTCCAGCGTGAACGCACCTGGCAGCCGCTCGAGGGGGCCGAACTCCGGGACGTGACAGTCGGCATCGTGGGTCTCGGCTCCATCGGCCGCGCCGTCGGGGCGCTGGCGACCGCGTTCGGCTGCCGCGTCGTGGCCGTGCGACGCCGAGCGGAAGGTGAGGAGGGAAACGCCGGCAACGTGGCGGCCGCCAGCTCGGACGAAAGATCGTTCGGCGAGGTCATGCTCGATCGCGTCGGTGGTCCGGAGACCCTTCCGGAGCTCCTCGGGGAATCGGACTTCATCGTCCTTGCCGCGCCACTGACCGCGGAGACAGAGGACATGATCAACGACGACACCCTTGGGATGGTGAAGCCCGGCGCCTGGCTCATCAACGTGGCCCGCGGGCGCCTCGTCGATGAGCGGGCATTGTTGCGCGCCCTGAGGGACGGCCCACTCGGCGGAGCGGTCCTCGACACCTTCCGCGATGAGCCGCTGCCGCCGATGTCGTCCTTCTACGACCTGCCGAACGTGATCGTCACCCCGCACACGGCATGGTCCAGTGGGCGGGTCCTGGACCGGAGCGTGGAGCTCTTCTGCGACAACCTGAGGCGGTTTGCCGGCGTTGAGCCGCTGTTGAACGTCGTGGATCCGACAGCCGGCTACTGACGGCGCCCTCGCCGATCGGCGCGCGAGTCCCTGCACCGTTACGATCGGCCGATGCAGATCGCCATCGTCGGGCTTGCCGGGAGCGGCAAGACGACCGTCTTCAACACCCTGACACGTGGGCATGCCGAGACCGGCGGGTACGGCGGTGTCACGCTCAACGTGGGAGTCGTCAAGGTCCCGGACGAACGCCTTGATCGACTTGCCGAGATCTTCAAGCCCAAGAAGATCGTGCATGCCGACGTGACCTACGTCGACCTGCCGGCGCCCCCGGCATCCTCGGAGGGCAGGGTCGGCACCGAGGAGTTGCCGCCGGACCACCTGGCCCGCCTGCGGGATTCGGACGCCCTGCTCCATGTCGTCCGGGCATTCGACGATCCCGCCCACCCTCACCCGGCGGGGAGCGTCGATCCCGGGCGTGACCTGGAGCAGCTGGACCTCGAGTTCATGCTGGCGGACCTGGCCATGACCGAACGCCGGCTGGATCGGCTCAAGGGCAGCGGGCGCCACGGCACCCAGGCAGAGCGCGAGGCCGCCGAGCGCGAGGAGATCGTCCTGCGCCGGATCCACGAGGGACTCGAGGGGGGCGCCCCCATCCGTGACCTTGATCTCGACATCGACGAGACCAAGGCCATCCGCGGCTTTCGATTCCTGACCGAGAAGCCGGTCCTCGTCCTCCTCAACGTCGGTGAGGGCGACGTGGCGCGGGAAGCGGATCTCGTCGCGTCCCTGGCCGCCGGCTACGAGCACCGCCACGCGATGGTGGACGCGCTGTCCGCGCGGATCGAGATGGAACTCGGCGAGCTCGAGCCCGACGATGCGGCGGTGTTCATGGAGGAGCTCGGTATCGAGGGCTCGAGCCTCGATCGCGTCATCAGCCTGTCCTATCGCCTCCTCGGACTGATCTCGTTCCTGACGGCGGGACCCGACGAGGTTCGCGCGTGGCCGATCCCGGAGGGATCCACCGCCGTGGATGCCGCCGCAGCGATCCACACGGATCTGGCGCGGGGCTTCATCCGGGCCGAGACCGTGGCCTATGAGGACCTCATCGCCCTTGGATCGATGGCCGAGGCTCGCAAGCACGGCCGGCTCCGGTCCGAGGGCAAGGCCTACGTCGTGCGGGACGGGGACGTGGTCGAGATCCTCTTCAGCAAGTAGTCGCCCGATCGACGGGAGTCCGATCGTTCAACGACCGGCCCGGGTGTCCTCGAACGTCATCGATGGCGATGTCCGGGTTCGGGCTCCGCAGCGGGACGACTCCGTCAGTTGAGGCGCGAGCCGCCGTCGATATCGAGGTCGGCCACGATCGTCCGGAAGTCGCCCCGGGGCTCGTCGTCATCGTCCCCGTCGTCATCGTCCTCGTCATCAAGGTCGGCGCCAAGGTCGGCCAGGAAGTTGTCAGCCTCGTCGGTCGATACGTTGACCGCAGCCGCGAGGCGATCGTCACTCACAAACACGAAACCATAGTCGCGCTCCAGAACGGCAGCGATGGCCTCGCTGAGCGTATCTTGGGTGAACCGGTCCTGGACGTCCCGACGGACGCGCTGGACGAGTTCGAAGAATTCCTGCGGTTCCCATTCGGACTCGCTGACGACGAGGACGTCGGAGTAAACCTCGTCGTCGCCCTCGTGGAGTTCGTAGAAGAACACGGCGGCTTCAACCTCGATGCGAGTCGCGCAGTATACGCCCGGGAGGTGTCATGAGCCCCGCGTCGATCGATGTCGTTCACGTCGGCTCGGCCTCGCGCGACGTGGCATCGGACGACATCCGTGGGTGGCGACTCGGCGGAGGCGTCACCTACGCGGCGCTCACGACCGCGCGCCTCGGCCTCCGGACGGCGGCCGTCGTCGGTGCCGATCAGGCTGCGGCACAGGCGCATGAACTGGACGGTCTCCGTTCTGCCGGTGTGGACCTGCTCATCGTTCCGCTGCGCGAGGGACCGGTCTTCCACAATGTCGAGACCCCGGGGGGGCGCCGGCAGACCGCCGTGAGCGTCGGCGATTCCCTCGACCCGGTTCTCGTGCCCGAATCCTGGCTACGTGCCCGAGGCTGGTCCTTCACGCCGGTTGCCGGCGAGATCGGTGACGACTGGCTGGCCGTCGTCGGCGACTCAGCGCTCGTCGCCGTCGGCTGGCAGGGCATGCTCCGGCAACTTCGGCCCGGGCGGCCGGTGGGGCTCCTCGCGCCATCCGAGCGCAAGCTCATCCGCCGGGCCGACATCGTCGGCGTCAGCCAGCAGGACGTGGATGACGAGACCTCGGTCGCGACGCTGACCGGTCACCTCCATGACGGGGCGCGCCTCCTGGTCACCCAGGGTCATCGGGGAGGTCTCCTTGTCAGCGTCGGAGCCGATGGCCCGACCGGATCGCTGCGGTACCTGCCGACCGAGACCGAGTCCGAAGTCGATCCCACCGGTGCCGGCGACACGTTCCTGGCAGCGTTGGTCGCCGTGACCCTACGACCGTCCCTGGCCGGGCTGCTGCGACGCCGCCTGGGCGCGGACCTCCGGTTCGCCGCCGCTGCTGGATCCCTTGCCGTGGAGCGCGTCGGTCTCTCCGGCGTGCCGGACCTGGCGTCCGTTCGCACGCGCGCGGTCCGTGAGCGGGTGCGTCGGTTCGTCATGAGCGAAGGGACCCAGGTGCGGACGGATCCGCCGCCGAGCTGATCCACGCGGGCGACGCAGGCGCGCGATCCGTCGCAGCAAGTCCGCTTCCATGCGCGGCTCCGGCATGCCGGACGAACGACGCCGCTCCGCTGCCATCAGGCCAGCCTGTGCCGCCGCGAGAGCGCCGGCCCGATCGCCAAGGCGATGCTCGCGCAGCTTGGCAACCTCGATCCAGGCCAGGACAGGTGTGCGCCCTGGGCCGGCCGTGAGCGCCGTCCAGGCTTCCTCGGAGGCGCCATGGCGGCCCAGCCGGCGGAGCAGATGGGCCCGGTCCACGGCGATCCGCTCCATGTCCCAGGGGACGTCGAACGCGGCGCGCCGCGCAGCAAGGGCATCCGAGTTGGCAGGTCGCGGCGGCCCGCCGAAATCTGCCACGGTGTGCGGCGACCACCACGGCGTCGACTGGGTGGTCGACCGACGTCCGCCCAGGCCCACGGGCGAGCGCGATCCACTGGAGCGATCACGCTCCAGGGCCTCCTCAAGGCAGGCGAGGGCATCCTCCGGACGACGGATACGGACGAATGCGCGGGCGAGGCCCGCGAGGTCGCCGGCGGGCACCGATCGGCGCGCGTCGGAGGATGCGTAGTCGGCATCCAGGAGTGCGATGATCCGCGCCAGCGAGCGGACGTCCTCATGGTTGTGGCGCACGACCGCGAGCAGCGGATGCGCCGGCCCGCCGCGCAGGAATCCCAGGTAGCGGGCGGGGATCTCCCAACCGTCGACGTCATCGTGACGGACCATCCCCAGCAGGAACTCCTCGGCCGTTCGCAGCCGGGCATCAGGCATCCGATGGCGGAACAGGCGACGGACGATCGGAAGCAGGTCAAGGTGTCCGTCGTGCATCGGCGCATCCCGTCGCGCCAGGCGGTAGCGGGCCACCAGCAACGGCCAGTCGAAGCCGCGGCCGTTGTAGGTCACAAGCCAGGCATTCGGCGGGATGTGCCGGCCGAGCTCTTCGAGGAGGGCCGCCTCGTCGGAATGATCCGGGAGCAGGAGCTGAACCTGGCGGAACGACATGCCATGCCACCAACCAAGGCCGACGCAGAACGCGACCGTCCCGGCGGCGGTGGCGAGCCCGGTCGTTTCCGTGTCCAGGCAGACGAGCGGCCGATCCGGTTGGGGCTGGCCCGGCAGGCTTGCCAGCCGGTCGCGGTCCACCGCGATCGTGACGGCCTCCCGTTCGATCCGGACGAATCGACCCGTCGGACCCTGGATCACCTCACCCTCGAGTGTGGTCGCGAGTCGATCGGCCAGCTCCGCGGACCCGATCGGTCGGTGCGGCAGGAGACCGTCCGGACGGCCACGGTCCAGACGGCCCGCTCGGAATCGCTCCAAACGTCGGGCGAGGTCGTCCGACGGGCGTGTCGCCGGCAAGGTCATCTCGCGAGCGACCCGGCGTCGGCTCCGAGCTCGGCAAGGAGGCGCAGCGCCAGGGCCTTGGCATCCACGCCCGGTTCCAGGCGGGGTCCCGTGCAGGCGGGGCATCCGCCGTCGCACGAGCAGGCGGAGATCAGATCGGCGGCGCCGGCCACGAGTTCCGCGTGGCGCTGCCAGAGCCGCTCGGCCAGGCCGATTCCGCCGGGAACGGCTTCATACAGGTAGATGGTCGGCTGCTCGGCATGGGGAGACCGGACCTGCGTGACCAGGCCCAGATCGCGCGGATCGCCCATCAACAGGACGGCGGCGACGGTCTGGATGGCGCGCCCCGCGCCGAGCAAGGCGACATCGAGGTCGTCCCGACGCCATGTTCCCCGCACGCTCTCCGCCGTCAACCAGTACGCGGTCGTCTGCAGCTCCAGCTCGGGCAGATCGATGGGACCCCAGCCCACGTTCTCATCCGTCAGGAACTTGAGCTTCTTGAACAGGGTGACCAGGCTGGCCACCATCACCTCGCCGTGGATCTTGCGACCGCCGGTCGCCGGCGCCTCAGCAAAGATCTCGAGGGGCTTGAGGGTCACCGCACGGTTCGCGTAGGTGTAGTGATCCACGTCCACGCGATGGACGTAGGCCTTGCGCTCGCCCCACTCGAGTCGGTCGACGTAGTACTGAACAGATTCGTGGATGTAGATCGCGCGCTCGTGGACGAGCACCTGGGCGCTGAACAGATCCACCTCGCCGAGGACGCGTGGCCGGTCCGGCGTCGTGTCGATGATCACGACGTTCTCCGGGGCCGCCGCTCGAAGGGAGATCTCCGAGGCCGGGAAGTTCTCGCTGGACCAGTACCAGCGGCCGTCGTCGGCCTGCCGGACATGACGCTCCTCCGCGAGGAAGGCCAGCAGGTCGTCGGCGGGACCCGGTCCGAACACTTCGCCCGGTTCGAATGGCAACTCGAACGTCGCCGCCCTGAGATGGGCAAGCAGGACGTGCAGATTGTCCGGATCCAGCCGGGCCTCTTCCGGCGTGTTGTCGAGCAGGAATCCCGGATGGTGGATGACGTACTGGTCCACGGGTGAGCCGGATGCAACGAGCACCGCCACGCTCGTCCCCTGTCGGCGACCGGCCCGTCCGAACTGCTGCCACGTGGCGGCCACCGATCCCGGGTAGCCGGCAAGGACGGCCACGTCCAGCCGTCCGATGTCCACCCCCAGTTCGAGGGCGTTCGTCGCGACCACGCCGAGGATCTCGCCGTCGCGGAGGCCTCGCTCGATGGCGCGCCGCTCCGTGGGCAGGTAGCCGCCGCGATAGCCGCGGACGCGGGACCGCGGTCCGTAGCTCTCGCGGAGCGATTCGCGCAGTCCCGTGAGCAGGATCTCGACGGCGACCCGCGAGCGACCGAACACGATCGTCTGGCGGCCGGCCCGCAGGAAGGGCAGGGCCCATCGCTGGGCGAGGGTTGCCGCGGAGCTCCGCGCCCCGCTGGCCGGTTCCATGATCGGAGGATCGACCAGGAGCACGTGACGCTCGCCCGCCGGGGCTCCGTTGCGGTCCACGAGCCGAGCCGACCGTCCGGTGAGCATCGCGGCCAGACCACCGGGATTGCCGATCGTCGCGGAGCAGCACACGATGACCGGCCTGCTGCCGTAGTGGGCGCAGATCCGGAGGAGTCGTCGCAGGACGTTGGCCACGTGTCCCCCGAACACGCCACGATAGGTGTGGAGCTCGTCGATCACGATGACCTTGAGCTGTTCGAACAGCTGGAACCACTTCGTGTGGTGCGGCAGGATCGCGGAGTGGAGCATGTCCGGGTTGGTGACCACGACCTGCCCTGCCGAACGGATGGCCGACCGGATCGGGGCCGGTGTGTCGCCGTCATAGGTCGACGTGAGGATGGATAGTCCGGCCGCGGCCGACAGCTCACCGAATTCAGCCACCTGGTCCTGGCCGAGAGCCTTGGTAGGGAACAGGAAGAGCGCTCGCGCCGACGGATCGTCCGCGATCGACTGGAGCGTCGGCAGCGCGTAGCACAGCGTCTTGCCCGATGCCGTCGGCGTGACGACGACGACATCCTCGCCGCGATGGACGGATTCCACCGCCTCGGCCTGGTGCGTGTACAGCTGGTCGATGCCACGATCCGCCAGCCCGCTGACGATCCGTGGATCGAGCCACTCGGGCATCGGTGCGAACGTCGCCGCCCGTTGCGGGATGACGGCATGGTGCACGACGCCACGGGCAAGCGACGGCTCGTCAAGGAGGCGGGCGAGGACGGACGGGGCATCGGCGGGGGCATAGGTGCGCATCGGTGGCATATCCAGCTTGAGGAACCGAACAGATGTTCGGAATGAGGCGCAGTCTAGCGTGACGTTGGCCCACGTGCGTGACAGGTTGGCTGTCACGAGAACGCGGTTGACACGCCAGCTACACGTAGCTACGCTCCCCGCGATGCTGCATCGGCTACGCCCCACGCCGCCCGACGCCGCCGACGCTCCCGATCCGACCGACTTGCCCATCGAGGCGGACGGAGCGATCGATCCAACCGCCGTGGACGGAACGCCCGAGCCTGGACTCGCAGCGCTGCCCATCGCGGGCATCACGCGGCGTCGCATGGCCGCCATCGTCAGCGGGATCCTTGCTGCCTGGATCGTGATCGTCTTCGTCCGCCAGGTCGGTGCGGCATCCGCGGCGACCGCCCACGCCGATGAGATCTCTGCCGGGAACGTCGGGCTCCGGTTCGAGGTCGCCTCGCTGCAGCGCGAGCTGGACCTCATCGGTCGCCAGCGGTACGTCGAGCAACAGGCCCGCGCCTATGGGCTCGGATCACCCCGCGAGGTGGCATTCACGTTGGCGCCGGACGCGCCCGCCTTGGCGCCCGACGCACCCGGATCCGCCGCGGTCCGGGTCGGCGCGGATGCGGTCGGCATCTCGCCTCTCGAGCGCTGGCTGACGGTCCTGTTCGGACCATCCGAATGATGGCCGAACACGCCATCCGACTCGACTGACGCCGGCGGTCGGGAGCATGGGACATGTTCCGGGGGGCGGTCGCGAATACGCCCGCCTGCTCGCCGAGAACGAGCGCTACACCGAGGCCTTCGACCGGTCGGCGCTCACCGCAGCACCCCTTTCGGGACTGGCGATCGTCGCGTGCATGGACGCCCGGCTGGACGTGGAGGAGGCGCTCGGCCTGCGTACGGGAGATGCCCACATCATCCGCAACGCGGGAGGCCTGGCGACGGACGACGTGATCCGCTCGCTCATCGTGAGCCAGCAGCTGCTGGGCACGAACGAGGTCGTCGTGATCCAGCACACCGGCTGCGGCCTGCACGGGGCCGACGAGGATGCGTTGCGCGATTCCCTGGGTGCGTCCGTGGGCGTGGACGCGGGCGAGATCCGCGTCGACTTCGGGAGCTTCGCTGACCTGCAGGCCAATCTGCTGGCCCAGGTGGCCGTCCTCCGGGAGCATCCATTGCTCCTTGACGTGCCGGTCCACGGGCTCATCTTCGATGTCGCCACCGGTCGACTCCATGAGGTCGATCGAGCGTGAGGCGCCTCCCTCGCGGCCACTCGTGGGAGGGTGGCCAGGTCTCGCGGGGGTGCGGTAGAATCGGGGGCGCGGCGGAGTAGCTCAGTGGTAGAGCAGGGGACTCATAAGCCCTTGGTCGGTGGTTCAAATCCGCCCTCCGCTACCAAATCGAACTCAGGGACGACCTCTCGGACCACCGGGGGGTCGTTTCGATTCCTTCACCTTCGCGGCGATCCGCCATCCGGCGGCGGTTTCCGTGCGTAGGGATGGATGGCGGGCAGGATCGGCCACGGGGGTATCGGCCTCCTCACCGCTATACTCACAGCACGTGATGCCGCAGGGTCGGCGTCCGTTCACCCCGGAGGCTCCCTCTTGAACCCGAAGTTCTTCCGCAACGGCATCGTGATGCTGGTCCTCGTGGTTGGGACGGCCGCACTGCTGTTCACGTGGATCTCATCGACCTCGACCCCGAACACCAAGGGGTATTCGGAGTTCCTGGCGCAGGTCCAAGCCGGCCAGGTGGATTCGGTCGTCCAGCAGGGCACGACGCTGGAAGTCGAGCTCAAGTCGACGAACGAGACGTACCAGGTCACCGTCCCGAGCGTCCTCCAGGATGTGTTCGGTGACATGCAGGCGGCTGCCCAACAGGGTGGCCAGACGCTTGCTTCGAACGTCTATTCCGCCGAGCCGGCACCGGATACGTCGTGGTTGGGCCTGCTGCTCACTGCCGTCCTGCCGTTGCTCATCATCGGCGGCTTCATCTTCTTCATGATGCGCCAGGCACAGGGCACCAACAACCAGGCGCTCAGTTTCGGCAAGAGCCGGGCGCGCATGTTCCTGGGCAACAAGACCGTCGTGACGTTCTCGGACGTCGCCGGGGTGGACGAGGCCAAGACCGAGCTCCAGGAGGTCGTCGAGTTCCTGAAGTTCCCCGAGAAGTTCAATTCGCTTG
>Ga0224505_10001117_pt1 | contig 17497 bp, 12 predicted proteins | sample SF_Jan12_sed_USG_FD_169102 | JGI IMG/M metagenome (GOLD analysis project Ga0224505, IMG submission 169102) | Sediment microbial communities from San Francisco Bay, California, United States - SF_Jan12_sed_USGS_4_1 | ecosystem: Environmental > Aquatic > Marine > Sediment | place: USA: California... | reverse complement strand
GGCTGACTTCTATGGTATCGAAGGTATTGCGGGTGATGATTTTCAAAAAACGATTTTGCCGGACTCAACCAGGGGGGGTGTGCTGGGAATGGGTAGTGTTCTGGCGACAACTTCATTTCCATTAAGAACAAGTCCGGTTATCCGTGGTAAATGGGTGATGGAACAGCTGCTCGGGATATCACCACCACCGCCTCCCGCAGTCGTCGCAGAACTGACAAAAGATGAAGCTGTGCATGATGCCCTTGGATTGCGGAAAATCTTAGAGATTCATCGGTCAAAACCTGAATGCATGTCGTGTCATCAGAAAATGGACCCGTTAGGACTGGGGCTGGAAAACTTTGATGCTTCCGGGCGCTGGCGTGAGAGTTATGGAAAAGTAAAGGTCGACCCTTCCGGTGTTATGGCAGACGGCAGAACATTTCAGGGTCCCAAGGAATTGAAAATGTTATTGTTGCAGGAGAAAGCAAAAATTGCCCGTAACTTGTCTTCCAAGATGCTTTCATATGCCTTAGGACGATCGATTTTGTTTACAGATGAACCTGCATTGGAAAGACTTGACACCGCATTATTGGAAAATAACTTTAATCCTGAAATCTTTATTATCGAATTGGTTAAAAGTTATCCTTTCAGAATGAAGATTAATGACTATGAGAAAAAGGTTTAATATTATACACGATGAAGAATAATTGGCATATATCGCGCAGAAGAATGCTAAAGGGTATGGGTGCCTGCATTGCGCTTCCCCTCCTGGACGCAATGGCTTTGCCCGGTATAAATTCTCACGCCGGCGTCAAATCACCTGTAAGAACGGCCTTCTTGTTCATGCCAAATGGGGTGCATCCAGATCGGTGGACACCTGACACTTTAGGAAATAGTTTTTCACTTACGCCCCAACTTCTGCCCCTTGAAAATCTGAAACAGGATATTCTCGTCCTGGGAGAACTCATGAACAAGAATTCTCTATTCAAGGGCGCCGACGGACACTATGCTAAGTCTGCAAGCCTGCTGACGTGCATGCCAATCAAACAGACCATTGGTGATAATATCAGCAGCGGTGGGATATCAATTGATCAGGTGATAGCCAACGAAGTTGGAAACCAGACATTATTTCCGTCGCTGGAGTATGGCCTCGATAGAATTACTACAGGAGTAGATATCAACGTTGGTTTTACACGATTGTATGGTTCCAGTATATCATGGAAATCACCGAGCCAGCCACTTTCCAAAGAAATTGATCCGCGGCTTGCATTCGACCGGCTGTTCAGACCCTACGTTCCGGGCATAAAGATAAAAGAGGACCCCTGGAAGCAGAGTATTTTGGATTTAGTGATGGATGATGCTAAGAGTCTTAAGCGGAATTTGGGCAGAGCTGATCAGGATAAGTTATCAGAATATCTCGAATCCATCCGGAGTGTTGAAAAGAGAATTACCAACGATGCAAACCGCGCAAAATTTGCGGCCAACATTACACCGGACATAACACGTGAGTTAACAAGATTAAACAAAAATATCGACGAGTATGTCGAAGTATATGGGGGTGTAGATATAACCGAAAAGACGCGATTGATGATGGATGTTATGGCGCTTGCTTTTTGGAGCGACGCTTCTCGGGTGTTAACTTTTATGTTTGGGAATTCTGTCAGCAACCGTAACTTCTCGTTTTTGGAAGGCGTTACCGGAAATCACCACTCGATTTCTCATCATATGGACAAGAAAGAAGCCCTGGATGAATATACAAGGATCAGCACATGGCATGTTGAGCAATATGCTTACTTACTTCAAAAGCTTAAAAGCATCAGGGAAGGAGACAAAACATTGCTGGAAAACTCCATGATTCTATTTACTTCCGATCTGCGTGATGGCAACAGGCATTCGCCGAAAAACCTGCCAATAATACTGGCCGGTAATGGAGGTGGTAAAATTAAAACAGGACAGAATTTAGTTTTTGAAAAAGAAACGCCTCTCGCAAACCTCTACCTTTCGATGTTGCATGCCTTAAATATCGGTCATGAAAACTTTGGTGACAGCACAGGAACCCTTTCAAATATACGCGCCTAAATGATACTGCGGGAAACGAGTTTGCAAGTAAATACAGGTTGCCTTTGAGGAAGACGATTCAAAAATTCAGGCACCCGGTACTCACTATCATATCTTTTTTACCAGGACTGTTAATCCTGGCGTTACCTTATTATCGACCCGTAAAGGTCCCTTTCCTGCTATTGTTTCTGGGTAGGCTTCATCCGCTGGTACTGCATTTCCCAATTGTCCTGATTATGCTCGCCCTGTTGTTTGAAATTCTAAGATTTTACAAAACTGTAGCAGTGGGAGAGCGCGTCATGCTTTTTCTGCTCATCGCAGCAGCCGTATCCACGTTGACATCGGTAGGAGCGGGATTTCTCCTCTTCGCATCCGGTGACTATTCCGGTAGTTTAATAGAACAGCATTTTTGGGCAGGTGCAATTACAGCCTCGGTTGTCTCTACTACGGTAGCCTTGTATTTTATGTATCGTAATTCAGTACGGTTTTATGCGTTCTATCTCTCAGGCTTATTCATTAGTAATGCTGCCGTTGCTTATGCCAGTCATCTTGGAGGGTCGGTAACACACGGCCAACACTATCTTACCGATCATTTTCAATTAATTGTGAGCGATTTGTCTTCTGCTGAAAAAAAGCCTGAGTCGCAGATGCTGGTGTATGAAGATATGATTGCACCTATACTTGAGTGGAAATGCTTGAGTTGTCACAATGCTGAAAGATCAAAAGGAGATCTGGTGATGACTTCCTATCAAAATCTCCTCGGCAAGGGTAAGAGCGGTCAGCCGGCGCTTACGCCAGGTTTTCCAGATAAAAGTGAGTTGTTCAATCGTGTTGTACTGCCTGAGAACCATGATGATCACATGCCGCCTGAGGGTAAGACCCCACTGCGTGAGGATGAACAGGCGCTACTGAAATATTGGATCGAGTCAGGTGCTTCTGAAGAATTGCCGGTAAACCAGGCACGCAGAGAAGATATAGGCCCGATGATAGAACAGCTGTTACCAGAATTGGTGAAATATCGACGCAGGGTACAGGTTTCCAGGATGAGAAATATTGCGTTACAGCAGGAACTTCATGCCGTTGCTGAGAAGCTTTCCATCACGATTACGCGAGACAGCCTGGCGGATGGCGACTATTATGCAATCGCGATGAAATTTCCGCCTGCACCATTCACCAATGACCAATTCAAGGCGCTAAGTCCTTTTTCTGATGTTTTTTCGAAAATTTCGCTGATATCAAGCGGGATTGACGATGATGGTCTCTATTATATCGGTCAGATGAAGAATTTAAAAACACTGTACCTTCAAAAGACAAATCTGGATGGATCTGGCCTGGTGTACCTGCAAAAACTTTCTAAACTGGAAACACTCAATCTTTCTTTCACGAAAATTGATGATAAAGCTGCCCTTGACCTGCTTAAGATACCGAACCTAAAACAAGTGTACCTCTACAGAACAAATACAAGTGCAGCCGTCATCGAAGCCATTGGAAAGAACAGGCCGGGAATCATAATACTGCAGGAAGAAGGCCCGTATTTTTAGATTTCCATTTGCCCCTGACGAGAAATCGTGATGATCATTTAAAATTCAACATTTAAATGAATATATTTCTACATTCGATTCCATCGAATGTAACAGAATATTTTTTACAAGATAATCAGACACCTTAAAGCCGACTGCATGTTTACATTACTTATGATTTTTATAGCGCTGGCTTTTATTATTGTTGCCATTATCAAGTATGATATCCACCCGTTTCTGGCGTTGTTCGTAGGTGCTATCGGTTATGGTTTGATTACGGGAATGAGCCTGGAGCTAATCGTTCAGTCCATATCAGATGGGTTTGGTGGCGTGCTCGGAAAGATAGGGTTGGTGATATTGCTGGGAGTAATCATCGGTACCTTTTTAGAGAAGACCGGTGGCGCATTGGTCATTGCGCAAAAGGTACTATCGTATATCGGAGAAAAATCAGTAGTGCTGGCAATGATGATAACAGGATGGATCCTTTCAATACCTGTTTTTGGAGATAGTGCCTTTATCATGCTAAATCCAATCAGTAAGTCCTTGTCATTTAAGGCTAAAGTCCCTTTTATTTCTACTACGATCGCGCTTACCTTGGGCATAACGGCCAGTCATTCGCTCGTGCCGCCAACACCCGGACCGATTGCCACGGCTGGTATACTGGGTGCAGACCTTGGTATCGTCATTTTATGGGGTGCCATTATTAGTTTGGTGGCCCTGGTGCCTTGCTTTTATTTTGCCAAGTACGCCACTACCAGGGTTATAATCATTCCGAAGTTTGCGGAGGGTGAAAAGACAGGGCATCGTAAGCCGCCTTCACTGGGGAAATCTTCCTTACCTATTATTGTGCCCCTGTTCTTTATTGTTCTGGCATCAATTGCCAATTACCCCACGCATCCCTTTGGTGATAATTCGTTTACTACCGTGCTGCAGTTTGTTGGGAATCCGGTGATAGCACTTTTGCTGGGGGCTTTTGCATCTTTCATGCTGCCGGAAAAATTTGACAGAAAATTGTTGTCCTCAACAGGATGGATTGGTGATGCATTGATCATCGCCGCACCCATCATTTTGATTACCGGTGCAGGCGGAGTGTTTGGCAAGATGCTGCAAAACTCAGGTATCGCTGAAATCGTTAGCTCGAATCTGAGTGGAGCTAAGCAGCTTGGACTCTTGCTTCCCTTCATTATGGCGCTGGCACTAAAGACAGCCCAAGGATCATCCACTGTGGCGATGATTACCACAGCATCCGTTGTAGCACCTTTGCTTGTAACGCTGGGGTTAGATACAGAAATGTTAAGGGCCTTTACAGTGCTGGCTATCGGTGCCGGTGCAATTGCCATTTCACATGCCAACGACAGTTTCTTCTGGGTAATGACGCAGATGTCTGGTATGAATATTAAGCAGGGTAATCAGACACACAGCTTAGGAACGCTTCTTTTGTCTTGCACAGCCATAACACTGATTTTTGTGATAACATTCTTTCTTTAGCCTCCCTTGATTTTCTCGCGTTTGCGAATTTATCGTTGGTTACTTGGCCGTCCAGCCGCCGTCAACGGTAAGCATGGCACCCACCATATAGCTGGCGGCATCACTGGCAAGAAAAATAGCGGCACCTTGAATTTCTTCGAGTCTTGCCCAACGACCCAGTGCTGTGGCGCCAACAACTAATTTCTTTGCTTCATCTGTTTCAGCAATGGGAATATTCATTTCAGTGAGAAAAGGACCTGGGCAGATAGCATTCACATTGATGTTGAAAGGAGCAAGTTCCAGGGCCAGCGCGCGCGTCATTTGAACGACGGCGCCTTTACTTGATGCATACGGCGTTCTGTTGGCCAAACCAACCAATCCAAGTGTACTGGCCAGATTAATAATTTTCCCGCTCCCATTTTTTTTCATATGTGGTGTTACGGCCCTGGAAGCTAGCCAGGTACCTGTAACATTAACTTCCATCACTTTGGCGAAGTCATCCGGCGTAACTTCATCAATGGCACCGCGAATATTTATGCCTGCACTGTTGATCAGGATATCAATCTTTCCAAAAGATTTTAAGGCTAAGGTTACCATGGCCTCCGTTTGCTCTTTGTCTGTAATGTCGGCACCAAAGGAGAGTGCTTTTTTTCTGTAGGTTGCACTCAGTTCATTGGCGGCACGTGCACCTTCTGCTGCATTTCGGTTTACCAACATAACGTCAGCACCGGCTGAAGCAAGGCCAGCAGCCATTGCCAATCCAAGGCCTTTAGATCCTCCTGTAATGATTGCAGACTTTCCACTTAAATCAAATTGTTTGATACCTGGTAACTTTTCCATACGTTATGCTTTTTCAATGATAGAGCGTGATTTATTTTAACCCCAGAATCGTCTTGCTGTAAGTGAAAGACTCGATAATATTTTGCTCTTCTGCTGCGAGCCTATCCTCACTGCTAAGTTGCGAGACAGTAGGAAGCGCTGGTTGAAATTTGTGATGCCTTACCATCTGAAGCGTTCGTGCCAGTTCACTGCCAGACAACGTTCCAAATGTAGCCCAGTAATCTTCCTTGAGGCAGGGTATTTCCAGGGGGTCGCGGGTAATCATTTCAAGATTTAGGGTGATCTCCGGATTGTGTTGATTGCAAATGGCTATCATCCTGGTGAGGTCAAGGATGCCTCTTCCCAGAGGAACTTCAGATAGCAGAAAGCCGTCGGCGTATTCATCCACGCCCATATCCTTGACGTGTGTCGTAAACGCATAGGGCGCCAATGTTTCAACTACTTCCAGGGGATCTTCCATAAGCGAAATGCTGTTCCCAAAATCAAGTGTTACGCCTATCCATTCACTGTCGAGTTCTTTTATCATGGCAGCGAGTTCGGTTGCCCGCCAGTCCTTGTGGTTTTCTACCGCAAGTCTGACTTTATGTTTATGAAGGATGGGGTCTGCCAGTTGCAGGGATGTCATCGCATTTTTCTGAGCTTCCTGAAATGCCTCGAGAGAGTGAAATATTTCATACCGGCGACCCGCAGAACATACTGTTCTGATCACCTGCGCGCCTGCCTCTTTTGCACCTTTCACTTCTTGTTCAAACCTTGTCAGGTCGCCGGTATCTTTCGGCATGCTTATAGACCCTTCCAAATAGAGACCAAGTTTTTCCCTTCGGTCACGCATTTTCTCCACAAAATCGGTAGTCCATTCCCGCACACCAACCTGAATACCTCCGGCACCAATTCGACTACAGTGTTCCAGCAGGTCAATTGCGTTCATAAAACCCGGATATTTATTGCTGGAGACTTTAGAATTCCAACGGCTCCCATAGGAGTGGACAACAACACCCATGCGCATTTCTTTAAATAATTTCGTAGGCATTGGCAGTGAAAAAGCCATCGCGGCAGCGGCAGCTTTCTGAAGAAACTCCCGTCTGTCCATCCCGGATGGAGAGGGATCTGAAGTCGATGGATCTCGATACGCTTTCATATGTTGGACATCATTGTATTGAATAGGTTATTGTGTTGCGGCTTGTTCTGTCTCCAGGATATGTCTGTTCAGTTCATTTGCCGTCCAGGGGACTACTCTGCCTTGTGAAGTATGCCGTGTAGAGCCTACAATTCGCCTGCTGACCGGGCCGGCATTATTTCCCCATTCATTCCTAATATAGGTCATAATGGCGGTAATCGCACCATCATCCATTGGGGAATGCGCAGGCATTGCTGGAAGTATATCAGGGATATCGTAAACCTTCCCCGCCACCTCTACAGGACCTTCTATCCCATGGAGGATAAGCAGCGCCAGGCGCTTCTCGCTGCCTAATACCCAATCAGAGCCTATCAAGGTAGGTGCAAACCGGCTTAACCCGGCACCATCCGTTCCATGGCACCCCGCACATGAGGTAAGGAATAGCTGCCTTCCCAAAGCAAATTGTTGTTGGTCTTCGTCGGTAAGCTGCGTTTGTTGCGCTGCCGCAGGAACCGCGATATGGCCGGGCCACTCAAACATCGCTGCCAATTCCTGCAAGCGCGATGGATCAATGTTGACATGGGGCCGGTTTAATATTCCAGGTTGGGAAGGTAGCCCTATAGGTTTGGACTTATTGGCGCGTCCCTGGATCGCTATCGCCGTGAGCATGGCTTTTTCTACCCACGTCAAGTCATCCTTGTCCAGGAGGGATAACAGACCGGTCATCTCTTTTGTATCCCGCTTTCGGACGACAGCTGAAGTGAGCATATCCAGGAATATTTCTTTGTCAGGTGTGTGCTCTTGAAGCCATGTAGATTTGCGCAGGTCTTGCAAAAAACCAAACTCCCGATCCTCAAGGCTGCTTAGTACAGCGTCCCTTATCAACGCGGAAGTATCATAGCGTTCTACAATTCCTGCCAGTAGCTGATGCGATGCGTCCCAGTTGAGTACCTCGGCAGTCAAAGCAATCTGGAGTATTTCTTTGAAGGAAGCTTTATTCCATATTGAAAAAATCTCTGTTTCCAGTTTAGCGCGAACATTCGGATCAGATTTTGCCATGGGTTCAAGCAATCGTAATGCCGTGGTCCGGATGATTTCGTTTTTGTCTTTCAGGCATCGGAACAGCAAGTCAGGCTCAAGTATCTTTAATCCTTCCATTGTCCACAATCCATGTAGCCGACCAACATAGTTATCTCCTTGCAAAGAGAGTTTTTCAAGTGCAGGTTGGATACTTTTATCGTTTCGTTCCACCAGTAATTTTTGGGCCATGTCCCTGTACCACCCATTCGGATTGGACAAGTAGCCAATCAATTCTGCTGAAGTGGCCGATGAAAGTCTTGTTGGGTCCGGTGCCTTCCAATTTTTGGGGACAATTCTCCAAATACGTCCGAGATGTATTGGTAGAACCAGTTTTCGAGAAATAGTTTGTTCGCGGAGATAGGGTGTAACGTGTGGCCCGTGTTGAACCAGGCCACGATACATATCTGCAACATAAAGGGCACCATCCGGGCCTGTTGCCAATTGAACCGGTCTGAATCGCTCATCAGTGGAGGCCAGAAATTCCCTCCCGGGATTTGGATCATGGGCTGCAAGCAGGGCTCCTGCTTGATCAACAACATTTCGTTTGATAAGATTTCCGGAAGGTTCGCATACGAAAACACTGCCGGCATACATGGATGGCAATGCATTTCCCCGATAGTAAAGTGGGGAGCATGCAGCTGTAAATTCCAGCAATCGGCCGGATTCGTCTAAAGTACCGGGTATGTATCCGCGATTAGTCGCGGGATTAGCCCGGATGGGATACACTCTTCTGTCAATAGTGAGTCCATGATCTATCCCTGTAGTTGGTTTGTGATTTTTGTTTCGCGACAAATAGTTTGGTGGAACAAGGTCTGCATGAAGCTGCGACCAGTTATAATTATAATACAAGCGACCTTCGTCATCGTGACTGATTCCCCACTGACCACGAAATTCTGTACTATCACGTTGCCACCCACCGTCTGTCAAGCGATACCGAAAACGTGATTTAGCATTGTAATACCAGTTGTCCAACCCGCGCCAGAGGCCGTTTCCTGAATGTTCAACCAAAGGGCCGCCGGCGTAATCAGGGTCAATAAGGGTTTTCGCGTCTGCCTTTAAGTCGTGATCAAAGTCTTCTGTCAACCAGAGTGCCTGATTTTCAACGATCAACGCCCCACCGGGAACGACCGCAATAGCGCGGGGCAAGATCAGACTATCGATGTAAATTGTACTCACATCCATTACGCCGTCGCCATCTGTATCTTCCAGCACAGAGACTCTTCCAACGCGCTCTTTCTCACCAACGCCATCAATATCAGGCATGAACCCGCGCATTTCCACAACCCATAGTCTACCATCTTCATCGAAGGTTATCACAACGGGATCCTGGACCATGGGTTCGGCGGCTACCAGTTGAATTTGCAGGCCAGGATCAAGTTGAAAGGAAGCAAGTTCTTCTTCGGGTGAGCGCGCAGGGGAGGGTCCATCATCAGATTCTGGTGATGGAGGACCGGCACAATTGAAGAAAATGGTGACACCTGTTAAAAGTGTAAAAAAATATCGCTTGTTCAATTCTCCACAACGATGAAACCACCTCTTTAAAATAAAGTTTATGTAGAAATACGTTGTAAATTTCTTCAAGAAAGTTGGCTTTATACTTTAGTAGGATCCGGATGTACCCACGGTTGCCGGTATGGTCGTTGGAGCAAATCATTAGCCTCTCGATCACCAGTAATTTCACGTTTCTTCGGATCATACACGATAGGACGTCCCGTTTTCATTGACAAATTGGCCAAGATGCAACTCGCTGTAGAAATATGTCCCTCCTCGATGTCCGCCACAGGTCGGCTATTATTTTCAATGGCACCCAAAAAGTTAAGCATGTGCAACCTGGTGGCCGGCGCTGCATTTAATTCAATATGATCTTCGGTAAGGTCTTCAGGGTATTTTTCTTTTTCATAAATGACATCCTTGTGGATCGGTGTTCCGCCTTCACCGTGCGGAATAAAATCATACCGCATGGTGCTTCCTTTCAATGTTCCTTTCTCGCCATATAAAATAAAAGACCAGGGATAGTCCGGATCTGCGGGAGTGCCCCAGCTGCGATGCTGCCAGTTACAGTTGAGCTCATCATATTCGAATAGTGCAGTTTGCGTATCCGCAATATTGGACTTTCCTTCTTTTTGAACGTATATACCTCCAGTGGAAACAATACGATTCGGCCATCCAAGTTTTAGCATCCATCGGACGGTGTCGAACATATGCACGCACATATCGCCCATTATACCGTTACCGTATTCCATGAAGGTGCGCCACCATCTCAGGTGTGGTATTCCATCGTATGGGCGTAATGGCGCTGGCCCTGTCCACATTTCGTAATCCAGAAAGTCGGGCACAGGTTCCAGTGGGGGGTTGCCATTATTGCGCATGGGAAAATAGCAGCACATATCTACATGAGAGACTTTCCCCAGTAGTCCCGCATCCACAATATTCTTTTTTGCCTCAATAAGATGGGGAGTGCTTTTGCGTTGCGTACCAACTTGAACGACGCGCTTATATTTGCGTGCCGCCGCAACCATCGCTTCTCCTTCCATAACATCAACGCTGATTGGCTTTTGTACGTAAACATGCGCGCCAGCTTTTACTGCCTCTATGGTCTGTAGTGCATGCCAGTGGTCAGGCGTGCCGATCAGCACGATATCCAGTTCATTTTCTGAGAGCATCTTCCGGTAGTCACCGTAAAGACGAGGTGTCTTCCTGGAATGCTGACGCTGGCTGACGATCGCTGCTGCTCCCTTTAACATGTTTTTGTCCACATCGCAAAGCGCTACAACTTCTACCGGGGCTACCTGTATTAACCGAAAGAGGTCACTTTTGCCGTACCACCCTGCTCCAATCAACCCTACACGCAGTGTCTTTGCTGGATTGATAAAGTCCATGCCCTGGGCACCAAAGGCAGAAAGTGCGAGTGATGCTGTTGCGCCTTTAAGGAAATGCCGGCGATTAATATTGAAATTATTCATTTACGTTTTTTGGTTATTTGTAAACATGGAAATTTTACTCGTACGACAGACAAATTACGGTTTCTAAACTTCATGGGCAACAATGAAGAAGAGTTAGGTGCGTAATTCGCTTCGTAAAACAGGGAGATTAAGAATACCATTTTTATGAGCGGGTTAAATAGTAGATTGACGGATTCCCATGACATGATTAGTTTCGTTTCTTAAGCTGAGACTAATCCTTCAGCACCACTGAGACTTGGACCGCCGGCCTGACGCAGATGTAGAATCTCAATATTTGCTGACCGTGGTTGTTGTTACAAAAGAAGTTGTGTAGAATTAATGTATGGAATCTGAAAAATTAAGTAAGGGACAGCTTCAAGTAGCCGCTACAGGTTTCCTTAGTCTGTTCTCTCTGGTCGGGATAATGTTTTATGGCCTTCCATTCTTCTATGACTTTTGGGTTACCGATTTTGGCTGGTCCCGTGCTACCGTCACTTCAGGAAATGCTTTGGCAAAGATCATCATCGGGCCTTTGTTTGGATTTCTTGCGGGGTGGATAATCGATCGGTTTGGACCCAGGCGCCTGATGCTTTCGGGTATTGTCTTTGGCGGTATCGCCTTGATTGGGTTGAGCATAATGACATCACTGTGGCAATTGTATATCTTCTACATGTTCAATGCGCTGGGGTATATGTGCGGCGGACCGTTGCCAAATCAGGTTTTGATATCGCGCTGGTTTGACAAAGCGCGAGGCAAAGCCATGGGCATCGCCTATTTGGGTATCGGTATCGGAGGTATGCTTGTTCCTCAGCTTGCGCGGTGGCTAAACTTGAAATTTGGTTGGCATGAGGCATTGATGATCCTGGGAATTATTATGATCGCCATTGCTTTTCCGATGGCGTGGTTTGTTAAGGAGGATCCCGAAGGAGCGGCACAGCCTAAGCAAGCTGAATCCAAAGTTCCGTTTCGTAATATCTTAAAAAGCTGGCCATTTTATTTACTCGTTATTGGCAGCATGTGCTCCATCGGGGCGGTTGCCGGCACGAGTCAAAATCTGAAATTGTTTTTCAGTATTGACCTCAAATACAGTCAGGAGCAGGCAGCAAACGTTCTTTCCATCGTGCTTGGTGCCAGCATTATCGGACGTTTACTGATGGGATGGCTTGCAGACCGGATTCAGAAAAAGTTTGTCATGATTCTCATTTATATACTTGTGGCAATTTCGATACCCTTGCTTTATTTTGCCACGACACCCGGTGTTGTCTATGTATTCGCATTTATTTTTGGCGTAGCACTGGGTGGCGATTATATGATTATTCCTTTAATGGCAGCGGAATTATTTGGTGTGAAGGTAATGGGACGTGTAATGGGCCTCGTTATCACTGTGGATGGATTGGCTGAGGCCTTTGCACCCTGGCTTGCCGCCTGGCTACGGGACCGCAGCGGTAGTTATGCAAATGGATTTGCAGCCTTAATAGTCCTTGCGGTTATTGGAACAATAGCTGTGGCATTGCTTCCACGAAGAACGAAAATAGCATGAATCCATTGCGTGTAATGGTGCAGGAGGATATCCCTGCCGGACTTGCGCTTTGTCGGGCGGCAGGATGGAACCAGCGCGCTGCGGAATGGGAGTTGTTCCTGACCTTGAGCCCCCAGGATTGTCGTGTTGCTTTTGATTCAGAGGGGAATGTCGTTGGAACGGTTACAACGGTTGGTTATGAAGACCATTTTAGCTGGATAGGTATGCTGTTGGTTGATCCCGCTCAACAACGCCATGGCATAGGAACTCAATTATTGCAGGAGTCATTGAACATTTTACGGGAAGCAGAAACTGTAAAACTGGATGCCACGCCGCAGGGCCGTGAAGTTTATTTGAAACTGGATTTTGTTGATGAATATTCACTCAGCCGAATGAAGGCCAGTAGGGTAGCAGCATCTATACTTTCAGAAGGGCAGGCAAGACCCATAATGGAAAGCGATTTTCACAGACTACTTGAGTTTGATCGGGAAGTATTTGGCGCTGACAGGGAGGCTGTACTAAGGTGGTTATGGTACGAGGCTGCGCAATACGCTTTTATCACCGAGGAAGATAATCGTATTTTAGGATATTGCTTCGGCAGACCTGGACACAACTATACCCATATTGGACCGATTATAGCAACCGATGTTAAAAATTGTATTGATCTGGCCTCAACTGCACTGCGGCATTGCACCGGGGATCATGTAATATTGGATGTATTGCACCACACACAGGAATGGCAAACGTGGTTAGCGTCCGCCGGATTTATTGAACAGCGAACTTTTATTCGGATGTATCGCGGACCCAATGCATGGCCTGGTGTTCCGGTAAGACAATTTGCTGTCGTGGGGCCAGAGTTTGGCTAGGCAGTCTCAGTTATCTTGCCGACTATTTCTTAAGATCAAGTTTCTGCGCCTGGTGCTGTGCCTGGAGTGCCAGTTCGGTGGCCAGAAAGCAATGCGTTTGCGACATGGCCGTTTCTGTACGATTTACGATATCGTTTACAAGTTGCTCACCGAAAACCAAAGGCTCGTTCTTGCAATCTATGTAGCGCGTCTCTTTGTGATCAACAAGAAAAAGATGGTTGCCGCCGTCTCTGCCACCAATGTCAACATTCTTTCTGATTTCTATGAATCCTTCCGTACCCAGAATTGTTAGACGACCATCACCCCAGGAGTTGAGCCCATCGGGTGTAAACCAGTCGACGCGAACATATCCGGCGCCTCCATTGCCACGAAGTGTGACATCACCAAAATCTTCAAATTCCGGGTATTGTGGATAATGCACATTACCTACTTGAGAAAAAGCCACAGAAGCTTGGGTCGATCCGGTGAAGAATAGAAATTGATCCATTTGATGGGAGCCGATGTCGCAGATAATTCCGCCGAACTTATCGCGGTGAAAAAACCATTCTGGTCGTTCTTTGATCCTTATCCTGTGGGGACCCAAGCCAATCGTTTGGATAACATTACCAATGGCACCCGCTTTGACCAACGCACCTGCCTTAACCGTGGCTCTGTTTTCAAGCCGTTCGCTAAATAATATGGAATAGATACGCCTGGTCTCTTTTTGGACTTTTCTTACTTCGGCCAATTGCGCCAGGGTAGTGATACCTGGCTTGTCTACTAGAAAGTCTTTCCCGTGCTTCATCACCTGAATACCCAATGGGGCCCGATCGACTGGTATGGAGGCGCTGGCAATCAGCTGGATTGAATTGTCTTCCAGGATTTCTTTTTCGCTTTGCGCAAGTTTTGCCTGCGGATACTTCTTCGCGAACTCTGCCGCCAAGTCTGCCTCTTTAGCATAAAATGCTACGAGTTGTCCGCCACCTCTGATGACAGCATTGACCATACCATAGATGTGATCATGGTTAATGCCAATCACGGAGAATCTTATGGATGCACCTCCCGGAGATTCTTTTGCGTATGGCATACTAATTTTAGGTCTCCGGTCTTTCGCGCCTGCGAGGCCGGTAAGGGTTGACGCTGCAATACCCGCGCCAGTTGTAAGTGCCTGTCTAATAAATTTACGTCTGTTACCTTGCATGCTGAATCGTGGTTATGCCTCTATATTAGAACAATAAGGCAATAATTCAAATTATTTTGTGCCTGGCGGCTTCAGTTGTTATTACCTGGCCACCAGGCACTGTGTACATTTCGAGATCATTCTTTTTTATGTTCTTCCTGAGAGTTTAATACTGAATATTAATCGATCCGATATACCAGGAAGACAAAACTTCTTGGTGTTCGTTAAGCATTCAAGACAATATTAAAATCCTGCAAGACTGAAGCCCCTGTTTTACCACTTGAGTTAGCCACCAAATGCCGAGGTTTAACTACATTTGGTGTGGATCTATTGACAGAACACAATTGATTAAATAGAATACTATGAAAATCGGTATTGCAGCAGATCACGGTGGATTCAGCCTGAAAGAAGGAATTAAACATTGGCTTACGTTGATCGGGTATGAGGTAAAGGATTTTGGTGCTTACGCAATGGATGCAGGGGACGATTTTCCTGATTTTGTCGAGCCGTTGGCCAGGGCTGTTGCGTCGGGTGGCTGTGAACGTGGCATTGCCATTTGCGGAAGCGGTGTAGGAGCTTCCGTTGCGGCCAATAAGATTGACGGCGTCCGGGCTGCATTGATTCTGGATAGTTTTTCTGCGCACCAAGGTGTTGAGGATGATGATATGAATCTGATTTGTCTTGGTGGAAGGGTTGTAGGTAATAAGTTGGCGGAAGAGCTGATTCTGACTTTTCTAACGGCAAATTTTATTGGTGATGAACGACATCGCCGCAGATTGAATAAGATCAAGGCCCTTGAGATAAAATGAGCTACGCTACACGCTAGATAGTTGCACCTACCTTGAAATGAAATTTGTTCTTAAGGAAAGTTAACAGGTAAGCGCTAACTTTGATAAAGAAATTAGGGAGAAATCAATAAGATATGAAAAGCGACAATTATGTTTTTGGGATGATCGGTCTTGGTACGATGGGGCGGAACTTATTGTTGAATATGGCCGATCATGGCTTTAAAGTGGCCGGTCACGATAAAGATCAGGCTAAAATAGATACCCTTGCGAATGAATCCGGTAAAGCAAATGTAAAAGGATTTCTTTCCTTGCAGGAATTCATTGATAGCCTGCGAAAACCAAGGGCTGTTATGCTGCTCGTCCCTGCAGGTAAAATAGTTGACAACGTTATTGCTGAACTTACACCACTACTTGACGAAGGTGACTTGATAATTGATGGAGGGAACTCGCACTTCACCGATACGAACAGAAGAGTGGAAGAGTTGAAGGCGAAACGACTCCATTTTTTCGGTATGGGTGTTTCAGGTGGGGAGGAGGGAGCGCGCAATGGGCCAAGCATGATGCCGGGCGGTGATGTGAAGGCTTATTCGGTAGTGCAACCCATCTTTGAAGCTGTGGCCGCCAAGGTAAATGGAGAACCTTGTGTGACGTATATCGGTCCCGGTGCTGCAGGCCATTTTGTAAAAATGGTACACAATGGTATTGAATACGGGATTATGCAAATGATCGCTGAAACGTATGAGTTTATGAGGAAGGGACTTAAGCTTCCGGACGAAAAAATTCACAGCGCATTTAAAACATGGAATGAAGGAAGGCTACAATCATTTCTGATCGAGATCACACGCGACATACTTTGTTTCTACGAGCAAGGAGCTGATCATTTGTTATTGCATGATATTAAAGACGAAGCCAGGTCCAAAGGCACAGGCAAATGGACTTCTCAAGTGGCAATGGATTTACAAACCCCACTTTCAGTAGTAGACACAGCGGTTGCAATGCGCGACCTTTCTAAGTATAAGGCCCTTCGCACCTTAGCATCCTCTTTCTACAGGGGAGAGGAGGCTCCTCTTGAAGCGACCGGAGAAGAATATATTCAGGCGTTGGAATCATCGCTCTATTTCGCAACGATCATCGCCTATGCGCAAGGTATGCATTTGCTCGCGCAGGCGTCGATTGAATTTAAGTACGATCTGAAGTTGGATAGGATTGCCTTGATCTGGCGCGGGGGGTGTATTATACGATCTGCATTCCTGCAGGATATTTATCTAGCCTATAAGAATGATTCTTCTTTGTCACATTTGCTGGTTGACAAAAGTATACAGAAAAAAGTAAATGACCTTATTCCGGAAACACGCAGGGTCCTGTCTTCGGCTGTCACTGCTGGTATTGCGATGCCAGCGCAAACCGCTGCATTGAGCTACTTTGACAGCTTGAGAAGCGCCCAAATGCCTTCCAACCTTATCCAGGCACAGCGTGATTATTTTGGCGCCCACACTTACGAACGAATTGGAAAAGAAGGGGTATTTCATACACAGTGGTTTGCTAAATAACATAACAACGCTCACCCTATATTAATCGCACTAAATTAGAATTAATGCTATGCAAAGTCCGCTTCAAGATCAGTCCATTGTCTTTTTTATTTTTGGTGGAACCGGAGACCTGACCTCACGAAAATTAGTCCCTGCTTTGTACAATCTTTTTTTGGATGGCTGGATGCCTGCAAACTTCGAGGTCATTGGGATGGGACGAACAGCGCAAAGTGATGATCAGTTTCGGGATTTGCTGTTGGAGGATATTCACAAGTTTTCACGACGCGGAAAAGCAGAACCCGATCAATGGAAGGACTTCGCTGCCCATGTTTTTTTTCAGTCGGGGGAAATTCAGGAGGATAAAACGTATGTGGGCATAACTGAGCGAATAGAACGTGCTGGGCAGGCGTGGAAGGCCGACCCGTGCGTGATTTATTATTTGGCGGTGGCACCACGGTTTTTCGCCCCAATAGCTGAGAACTTATCGAAACATAATTTGGCTACCGATCTGGCGAAGGCAAGAATTGTCATTGAAAAACCTTTCGGCAATGATCTCGAATCGGCAAGGGCTTTAAACAAGCTGCTGAATAATGTATTTTCTGAACGTCAGATTTATCGCATCGATCATTATCT
>Ga0224505_10001114_pt1 | contig 17525 bp, 22 predicted proteins | sample SF_Jan12_sed_USG_FD_169102 | JGI IMG/M metagenome (GOLD analysis project Ga0224505, IMG submission 169102) | Sediment microbial communities from San Francisco Bay, California, United States - SF_Jan12_sed_USGS_4_1 | ecosystem: Environmental > Aquatic > Marine > Sediment | place: USA: California... | reverse complement strand
CTCGACACCATTCTCGTCTTGACGGGCTTGGAGCCCCGCCAACTGCCGGCCTCCGCCATTCTCGAGCAGCGGATGAAGGAGCTGGCAGCCCTCTTACCGGATTGGAACGGCGCCGAGGCGTCCGGCCTGTTCGCCGACAACTTCTTCCTGGACTACCGGCTGACGGATCTCATCGATCAGTCGCGTCGGCTCTTCCGCGAAGCGGGGCAGACCGGGGCTGTCGGTGGGATGGTGCCCGTGAACCAGCTGCGTGGCACCTTCATCCTCGAAGGGGAACACCAGAACATCGAGGTCTTCTTTACGCTCACGCCTGAGCGGGTGCCGTTGATCCAAGAGGTGCGCATGAGAAGCGTGGCGCGCTGAAACATCGAGGCGACACTGGCTCACGGCTGCGCCTCACATTGCCAGCGGGAGCCAAGGGAGCGCGGGTCAGGGATTCATCCGAGGAGAAGCCTCGATGCCAGACGATCGACCTGTGGGCGACGATCGACATCGAGACCTGGAGCGGGAAGCAGCGGGAAGTCGCCGAGGACTTCCCGGGCGCCTATGCCCTTCCCGAACTCCCCGTGCCGTTCCCGGGCAGGCATGGGGGCCAGCCGTAGTCGGAGCGCCGCACCGATCATGTCTCGCCCTGCTGAGCAGGTGTCGCGGCCCGACCGAACACGCGGCGCTCCCACAGATGCGTCATGGCGTCCACCGCGAGCTTCACGAGCACCATCACCACCGCGAAAACGGTCGTGCTTCCGAGACCGGGCTGCAGGCTGGCAGCTGCCAGGCCCAGGCCGAGCACGAACGCCACGAGTGCCATGCGGGCGTAGGGCCAGAAGATGAGGCCGACCACCGAGCGTCGCACGTACTCCCGTCCGAGGAGGAAATTGCGCACGAAGGAGAAGCCATGACTCAGCACGAGTACACCGATCCCGAACGCGACTCCCGGACCGACCGCGCGTAACCCCTCGAGTGCATGCCCACTGCTCTCGGCACCACCCGCGCGCGCGAGCCACGTCGGCAGCGTCGTCACGAACAGGCCAACCCCAAGGGCGAACCCGGTGAACTGGAAGGCGAAGAAGCCCGTCCCGAGCACCGTGTAGAACAGGCGGCTGCCCCACGACGAGAATCCCACCCATCGACTGATCCACGCCCCGAACGGCTGCTCACCGAAGAGCCCGACCACGAACAGGCGGAGGACGTTGTACCCGCCGATGACAACCGCTTCGAGCCAATAGATCAGGAGGGTTTCGTAGTAGCCCCAGTCGCGCAACACGGCCTGGAGCGCGATGAGCAGGTTCGCCGCGACGAGTGCGGCGAAGCCGAGTCGCAACTCCTTGGACCTCACTGCCGCGGCGGCCGGCGGCGGTGGTCGCCGTAAGGGTCAGGCATGTCCACTCGCTCACCCGCTTCCCTCGTGCGCAGCGCATCGCGCTGCAGCGTCTCGTTCGTTTGCGTCAGCCAGGTTCCGAACGACGGATCGGCCCAGTGCGATGCGAACTCCCGGCGGTCATCGTCGCTCAAGGTCATCAGGTACTGGTCCATGCGCCTGAGCTCTTCGATCGCCCCCTTCAGGTCCTGAGCGGCCGTCAGGTCATCTACCGCCTTGTGGATGCGCGCTGCCTCCCGCAATGGGGTGCGCTCGGTGCGGCCGACGGTTCCGGCCTGCACTTCTCGATCCGAAGCCGAATTAGACATAGAGTCGGGCACTCCACGGGCATCGCCGGCATCTGCTTGACCTCCACCGCAACCGGCGGCGATGGAACCCACAAGCACGGCCATGCCGAGGCTCATCCACGATCGGTGGCCAGAGCGATGTGAGGGACGTTCCGTGAACCCAATCCGCACGACTGCCTCTCGTTCTCGCGCCAAGTTCTGACTCCGCAGCGACGGGTTGCTCGACATCGGCCCGCGAGCGAGCGCGCCACATCAAGCCGACCGCGTCACTTCCCCACCCAGTAGGGGAACTCCGCATGATAGCAGATGCCGTCCAGATCGGCTGCCCGCTCCTCGAAGAACGTCCGGGCGTCGGCGATGGCCTGGTTGTAGATCGTGGGGCCGAGCTCCTCGAGAACGAACTGTAGCAGGAGATCGGCCTTGAGATCGCCGATTGGCTCCTCCAGGTTGTCCGCCGCATACCGCTGCAAGGAGGCGATGGCGCGTTTTTTCGCGTCATCCGGCAGGGTGACTCCGGGCTTTCCACGCATCGCTCGACTCGAATAAAGGGTGCTGGTCTGTTCTCTCTTCCCACCCAGAGTACTACCTCAGCCGTCAGCGGTCGAACCGGGTGCCCAGGCGTTCCTGGTCCTCGCGCTTCAACGCGCCGGGCGTGAAGTACTCGTAGCCGGCGAGGAAGTAGCTCTCCACCAGGTCCGTGAACACGGCGTACTGGTCATCCGTCAACTGGGTGATCTCAAACTGCGTCGAATCGGGGTGGTCCGTGAAGCGGCCGTGCCTGAGCAGGTCATCCCAGTGCTCGACCGACGCTGCGGCGAGCGTGGGGAGGCCGGCGGCCTGGAGGCGCGTGTCATTGGCGGCGACAAACGCCGCCCACGCGCGCGCCGCCTTGGTCTGCTCGGGTGATTGCCGAAAGCTCAACCGTATCCCTCTACGAGTCTTCGACCAATGCAAGGAGCTTCGTCATCGTCGCGATGTTCCGCCCGGTGACGGCGTCGCTTCCAGCACGGTTTACCGCTGCCCAGACCGGGCTGTCGACGATGCCGCCCGGGCACCAGAGGTATGCGATCCGCCGTCTGAGGGCCAGGGCTTCCGGCGCCCAGTCTGCCTTGAGAAGTGGCTTCACCCGGGCCACGGTCGTCGGATCCCGAAGCACCATGAGCAGCAACCTCGACGGGTTGTCTGCGGCCACGCTCAGCGGGTTCTCGCGCACGGCGGCGGCGAGTTCCTTCCCCGTCAGCACCGTCACCCGAGCCGTCACGCCAAGCCAGTCGGCGAGGGCCTTCTCGATCCGCGCACCGTCCCCACCGTCACGCTGCTTGGCCGCCGTAAAGACGACATTGCCGCTGTTCAGCACGGTGCGCACGTCGCCATACCCGAGGTCGCTGAACAGCTTCCGCAGGTCTGCCATTGCGACGCGCTTCGCTTTTCCGACGTTGATCCCACGTAGCAGCGCAACCTGACACTCGGCCATTGGTTTGTCCCTCTCCCGGCGCACCGAACGCGCCACCACCCGTGCCACCTGTCCGCCGCAACCTGTTGTCGGGCGACACTCCGGCGGGACGGGGTGCCACGTCGGTCAACCTCGAGATTGATGCGCCTGGTTCGTGTCGTCAACGGCCCGGGCGAACGCATCGCATTTCAGGTGCGGTACCCGGCTGCACCGGGTCCCGGGGGAGGGCCCGGCTAGAAACAGATCTCGGTCACAACCGGACCGCCGCGCACGAGCTGGTACGGCCCCAGCGCCTGATCGAGATCCGTGAGTGTCACGGTCAAGGTGAAGACCGACCCATCCACTCGGCCCGCGTACCGGGCCGGATGCGGCGGGCGGCCTTCTGCCGGCACCGGCCCGCCACCGACATAGTGCTGGCCGGTTCCCGAGAACTCCCCGTCTACCGAGACGGTCCATCCCGGGTCGATCGTCCCCGCGCCGCACTGATACTGAATCATGCCACCGGCGGCCGTGATGGTGAGGCTCGCTTCGGTGCCGCCCCACCCCCCGTCGACGTCGGGCGCGGTGGGCGAGCTGCAGGCAAGCACCGGCAGCAGGAGACAAAGACCATACATGCAGAGACGCATCGGTACCTCCCACGACTATACCCGAGGAGTCGCACGGCGGTCACGTGGCGGCCAGGCGGTTAGCGGCGGCTAGGCCTTGCCGCCGCTACAGGGCCAACTCGTTCGTCCCCTCGGCCTGCGAGACTGACACGATCCCGTCCGCCGTGGCGCACACCACGCCGGTCTCGTCCACCAGCTCGGTTGCCACGAACACCAGTGACTTGCCGGTCTTCTGCGGCCGCCCGATCACCTCGAACCGGCTGCCGAGGACGGGTCGGAGAAACTGGATGTTGAGCTGCGCTACGCCGACCCGCTGTCCGGGTGCCTGGAGATAGCCGGTGAGTCCGGTCACGAGATCGAACACCGCCGCGATGATGGGCCCGTTGACCGCTGGCGTACCCATCCCGCCCCGGTGATGCGGCTCGATGGGATCCACGACCCCCCGCAGTTCCTCGCGCGAGACAATCTCCAGCCGGACACCCATCCGCTGCACCCCGAGGTGGGCATTCCACCGCTTCGCCAACTCGGCCCGCATCTCAGCCGGCAGTTCCTCCGGAATCGGACCGGTGTCACGTCTCGTCATGAGCCAGTGCTTTCATCCATGGAGAGTCCGTCCACAGAGAGTCCGTGGGGAAGAGGCGGCACCGGCTGGTCAGGTCGACGAACGGCCTCCACCGACCTGCACAGTCCAAGGTGCTCGGTGCGCCATCTCGAACTGCAATCATCGTCTTTCGGCACAGTCCTGATGAGGCCGCGCCCACTGAGCCGATCATACACACCGTCAGTCGTGTCGGCCAGCGTCGTCGTGCGGGCGTTCGCGGTCAATGCGGCGGCGGGATCGGACTGGACCAGTGCAGGTTCCGGAGTCGCCATCCGTCCGGCGTGTGCCGCGCGACCGCGGTCATGAAGCCGCCGAATTCCATGATCACCCCGGCGGTATCCGTAATGCTCTCGCGATATGACGCGCCGACGACGGCCAGGCCCGGTGCCAACGGCTCCACCCGCAACTCCACCCACTCGAGATCCAGCGCGGCCACGGTGCGAGCCAGGCCCTCCACAAGCACGGTGGCGGAGTCACTGGAGCGAAACACGACTTGGCCGTCGGACGCCATGAAGAACGCGGGACTCGTCTCGAAGTAGCGCAGCCACGCGACCGGGCCATCCTCGGACAGGTGGCGCGCAATCGTCGTCGCGAAGCCAACCACGCTGTCGCGCATCGCGGCGGCGTGTGCTGCGTCCAGCTCTCCTGCCGAGCGGGGCGCACACGCGAGTGCGGCGAGAAGCATCAGCGGTAAGACTCGAGATGTTGGCAAGCCATCCTCCGTCTGAGCGATGTGGGTGTGCGCAAGGTGCGACTGCCTCGTGGTACGGGCAAGGTCCCACAGCGTTTGACTCCTGCCTGAATTCGGGCGCACGGGCGCTCCGGGATGCCCCGTGCCCCTTCCCTCAACGGCGCGGACGAGCCACCGTACACGGTGGAAAGGAACACGATGATGGCCTCGCGTTTGCGCCGACTCGCACCCCTCATCAGCATCGCGTTGCTCGCCGGCGCGTTGTGGATTCTGCACCGCGAGTTGGCCGCGCATCCCCCCCGCGAGATCGCCGGCGCCATCCGGGCCCTCCCGTGGAGTGCCATCCTGCTCGCGCTCGGCCTCACCGTCGCGGCGTACGCGTTCCTACCCGTGTACGACGCCATCGGGCTCCGGTATGCAGGACGCACACTCGGCGCGGGCCGCACCTGGCTTGTGGGAGGAGAGCCGCGACTGTCCTAAGTGGGGCAGTTCCGCTGGACACGGCTCCGCGTCCCTGCCTCGCTAACCTCCGCCTATCGCGACTCGAACGCAGAGTTCTTTCTCGGCCTGGGAGTGAGCTTCTACTACGTACACCGACCCCAGGCCTTCGTACAGGGTGAAGTGGCCTCCGACGCTGGCTCGGTCCCGCACGGACAGGATTCCCATCTCGGCGGACATCCCGTCATCGTCGAATCGCTCGTACCGGACGGTGGCATCCAGCGGGTGAGCCTCGGTACCGCTCCAGACTTCTTGGCTCATTGTCGCGTCCGCAGCCCGGTGTTGGGTCGCAGGTTGCTTTAACGAGGGTGGAGTATCGCCGCTGTCACCCCCGTCGCAAAGCCAGTAGCCGGCGCGGGGGCGATCGCGCCGACTCGCCGCGCGGATCTGGACTCCACGGCTAGATTTCAGCGCGGAGCGCGCGATGAAGGGATCCGGGAGGCTTGCCGGGCGCGTCACCGCGACGAGGAGATCGCCGATGAGTGCTGCACCATTGCGCCAGCGGCCGGCCTGGGCCGCGCTCGAGACCCATCATCGGGAACTGCAGGGACGCCACCTGCGCGAACTCTTCGCCGAGGACCCAGGCCGCGGCGAGCGCCTGACCGCCGAGGCCGTCGGCGTCTTCCTCGACTATTCGAAGAACCGCGTCACGGATGCGACCATGCGGCTCCTGCTGCGGCTCGCCGTAGAATCGGACCTGCGCGAGCGGATCGACGCCATGTTCCGCGGTGAGAAGATCAACGTCTCGGAGCAGCGGGCCGTGCTGCATGTCGCCCTGCGCGCCCCCCGCGGTGCCACGGTGCTCGTCGACGGACGGAACGTCGTGCCCGACGTCCACGCCGTGCTCGACAAGATGAGCGGGTTCGCCGACCAGGTGCGCGCCGGCGCATGGACTGGCCACACCGGCAAGCGGATCCGCAGCGTGATCAACATCGGCATCGGCGGGTCCGACCTCGGTCCCGTCATGGCCTATGAGGCGCTCAAGCACTACAGCGACCGGTCGCTGCGCTTCCGCTTCGTCTCCAACGTGGACGGCACCGATTTCGCCGAGGCCGTGCAAGGTCTCGACCCCGCGGAGACGCTCTTCATCGTCTCCTCCAAGACGTTCACCACTCTGGAGACGATGACCAACGCGCATACGGCGCGCGACTGGCTGCTCGCTGGGTTGCAGGGGGCGGAGTCGGCCATCGCGCAGCACTTCGTGGCGGTCTCGACCAACGCGAAGGCGGTAGCCGGTTTCGGCATCGACCCGGCCAACATGTTCGGCTTCTGGGACTGGGTCGGCGGTCGGTACTCCATGGATTCCGCCATCGGCCTCTCGACCATGCTGGCCATCGGTCCGACGCACTTCCGGGAGATGCTCGACGGCTTCCACCAGATGGACGAGCATTTCCGCACGGCGCCCTTCGACCGCAACCTGCCGGTGCTGCTGGGCCTGCTTGCGATCTGGTACACCGACTTCTTCGGCGCACAGACCGTCGCAGTGCTCCCCTACGAGCAATACCTGAAGCGCTTCCCGGCCTATCTCCAGCAGCTCACCATGGAGAGCAACGGCAAGCGTGTGACGCTCGACGGCACCCCGGTGGATTACGTCACCGGACCGATCTACTGGGGCGAGCCGGGAACCAACGGCCAGCATTCTTTCTATCAGCTCATCCACCAGGGGACCCGTTTGATCCCCTGCGACTTCCTCGCGTTCGGCCACAGCCTCAACCCCTTGGGGCGGCACCACGATCTACTCCTTGCCAATGTCTTTGCTCAAACCGAGGCCCTGGCGTTCGGCAAGACGGCCGAGCAGGTGAAGGCTGAAGGCACACCGGAGTGGCTCGTGCCGCATCGGGTGTTCGAGGGCAACCGGCCGTCGAACACCCTCCTCCTCGACCGGCTGACGCCTGCGGCGCTGGGCAAGCTCGTCGCCCTCTATGAGCACAGCGTCTTCACGCAGGGAACGATCTGGAGCATCGATTCGTTCGATCAATGGGGAGTCGAGCTGGGCAAAGTACTGGCGCAGCGCATTGTTCCCGAGCTCGAGGACGCAGCGGAGCCGACGCTCGACCACGACAGCTCGACCAACAGCCTGATCCGGCGGTACCGCAAGCTAAAGGGGTCGGCCTGAGCCGACCGCTCACGAAGGAGAACAGGCCCGTGCAACTGGGAATGATCGGCCTCGGCCGAATGGGCGCGAACATGGTACGGCGGCTCCAATCCGGCGGCCATGACTGTGTAGGCTTCGACCGGTCGGCCGGGGCCGTGGCGACGCTGGTGAAGGGAGGGACAGTCGGTGCCTCTTCCCTCGCGGATTTCGTCGCGAAGCTGAACAGGCCGCGGGTGGTATGGCTCATGGTCCCGGCAGCGGTGGTTGACCAGGCCATCGCTGACCTCCTGCCGTTCCTCGACGCTGGCGACATCCTGATCGACGGCGGCAACTCCCACTACATCGACGACATCCGCCGCGCTAGGGAAACGAAGCGCAAGGGCATTCACTATGTGGATGTCGGCACCAGCGGCGGCGTCTGGGGTCTGGAGCGCGGCTATTGCATGATGATCGGAGGGGAGCCCGGGAAGACGCCGAGCGGGCCGCGGTAGAGTACGCGGCCCTGATTACCGAGCCGCTCGACCTCTTGGTGCTCGGCATCGGGGAGGACGGCCACACGGCCTCCTTGTTCCCCGGCAGCCCGGCGCTCGCGGAGCGCGTCCGCCGAGTCGTACCGGCCGTCGCGCCGACCGCGCCGAACCGGCTGACGATCACCCCGAATGTGATTGCCACCGCACGCGATACGCTGGTCATTGCCGCAGGCGCACCGAAGGCGGCGCCCGTGTGGCGTGCCCTGTGCGTGGACGGACCGGTGGACGAGTGCCCCGCGCGTCTGGCGAGGGACGGGTACTGGGTGCTCGATCGAGACGCCGCCAGCCAGCTCCCCACGGAGCAATGATGCGCGTTCTCGTGGGCGACCTCGGCGGCACGCACCTGCGGCTCGCGATCGCGGAGCGCGACGGCGAGGCGTGGCGCCTCACGGCGGAGCGGAACGTACCGAGCCACCATCTTCCCGGCCTGCTCCCGGCGATACGGGACTTCCTGGCAGATGGGGAGCGCCCACCGTGTGCGTGCATCGGCGTCCCGGGCCCCGTCGAAGGAGGGCGCGCGCACCTGTCCAACCTCTCCTGGACCGTCGACGCGGACGAGCTGGCGCGCGGCACGGGCATCGAACGGGTGCGGATCATCAATGATTTCGAGGCCGTAGGGTACGCAGTGCCGGCGCTCGGCCCGGACGATTTGGTGGAGATTCAACCGGGAGTACCCAGCACATTCCGGGGGGTAGCGCCGGTGGCCGTGATCGGACCCGGCACCGGCCTGGGACAGGTCTTCCTGCTGTGGGAAGACGGCCGCTACCGACCGCAGGCCTCCGAAGGAGGGCATGCGGATTTCGCGCCGTCCGAGCCCGTGGAATACGAACTGCACGCGCACCTCAAGCGCCTGCACGGGCACGTCTCGGCTGAGCGGATCGTCTCGGGCCCCGGACTCGTGGCCACGTACGCGTTCCTGGCGGCTCGGGCCGGTCACCCGATGCACCCCGACGTCGCGCAAGCCCTGGGGGCCGGCGACGCCGCGGCGGCTATATCGCGGCTGGCGCTGGGCGGTGGCGACCCCACGAGTGGGGCTGCCCTGGCGCTGATGGTGCGGACGCTCGCGCGCCAGGCGGCCAGCTTCGCGCTCAGCGTGCGCGCCACGGGAGGTGTCTACATCGCCGGCGGGATCGCACCCAAAGTGCTGCCGGCTCTGCGCGATCCATCGTTCATCGAAACCTTCCTGGCCAAGGGGCGGATGAGCGCGCTGCTCGCGGCCGTTCCCGTCCGGGTCGTGATTGCGGCGCACGTCGGATTGCTTGGCGCGGCGGTAGCAGCGGAAGACCTCTAGGCGGTAACACGCCGCCGGTGGGGTCGGCCGTCATCGGCCGACGCGCCGGATCAGCACGCCCGACCTCAAGACTAGCACTCAGAGCCCGTCTGGGGCGCATCCGATTGCGTGCCGCCGCCGCATGCTGTAGTATTACTCAGTAATACTACCGTTCCTTACGGGGTCCTGGATGGCGTATGCGCGGATTTCGGTGACGCTTCCCAAGGCGGTGCTCGCCGCGGCCGACCGGCGTGCCAAGGAACTCGACCGATCGCGCAGCTGGGTGATCGCCGAGGCGCTGCGCCAATCAGAGGCCGGGATGGCCCCCGCCCCACCGAGTCGTGTCGTGCGGGAGCGGGCCGCTTCGCCCTACGGCGTACGGGAGGTTGCGGAAGCGCGCCAACGGCATCTCATCGCCGACCTGCGGCGCACACCGGCCGAGCGCCTACGACGCGCGACCGACCTGGCACGCCTGGCACGCGCGGGTCGGCGAAGCGGTCCCCGGGCACAGATTATCGGCTTCGACTCGTACGAGGACTTCTACGAATGGAAGAAGGCACGCCGCGCCGGGGCGTGAGCCCGACGGACCTGGTGGTTCAGGTCTGCGAGGCACTCAACCAGGCCCAGGCGCGGTACCTGGTGATCGGTGGCATCGCGTGCGTGTTGCACGGATACGCCCGTGCCACGGAGGACGTGGACGTTCTCATCGAGCGGACGCTGCCCAATGCAGAGCGGGTACTCGAGGCGCTCGGGGGGTTGGGTTGGGGCTTCGCAAAGGAGTGGAGCGCCAAGGAGATCCTCGCCCGCCCGATCACGGTGATCGGTGACGATCCCGCGGTGGACGTGTTCACGGTCGCCTGGAAGGTCAAATACGAGGAAGCCGTAGACCGATCGTCCACTGTGGAGGTCGAAGGGGTCGCTATTCCCCTGATCGCGATTGATGATCTGATCGAGACGAAACGAACCGGCCGGCTGCAGGACGCGGCGGATATCGAGGTGTTGGAGGAGATCAAGCGGCTGCGAAACCGTTAGCCGTTGGCCGTTGGCCGTTGGCCGTTGGCCGTTGGCCGTTGGCCGTTGGCCGTTGGCCGTTGGCCGAGGGCGATGGCCGGGGCGGGGAGTTCCTACTGGCCGACGCGGCGGATCAGCAAGCCCGATGTCGAGACCAGCACCTCGAGGCTATCGGGCCGGTCAGCCATCACGAAGGTGCCCGATCCGTACTCGGCGTCGAGCAGGGACGCCAGTGCCGCCCAGCGGCGACGTAGGGTGAACATGTCGACGCGCTTGGGGCTCGACAGCGAGAAGATCGTGCGCACCGAGTCGCGCTCGTCTTCCAGTTCGAGATAGCGGCCGCCGATCCGGTCCAGCTCGTAGGCAGTGTGCAGGCCGAGGATGTTGGCGATCGGCTTCCACTTCAGGATGTGCGCGTCCACGTAGACCTGCTCGCCCCGGAGCACGAACATCGTGTCCCGCCCGTCCGGGAAGGTCACCAGTGCCGTGAACTGCCGGGGGCCCGTAGGCCGGACGACGACCGTGGCCGCAAGCTCCTCGCGTGTGAGCGCCCGGTAGCCTTGGGTCGCCACCGAGATCGTGGCCATCAGCGCCGCCACCGCTGAGAGCAGGAGCCAGAGCGTCAGGCTCGCCGCCACGCCGAACGGCTTCTTCCGGCGCACGGCAAGCATCGCAGCGGCGAGGAACACCACCGCAAGCCCCGCGGCGGCAACGGCGACGATCACGAGCACGTTCGGCATGGTGCTGCTCCCGTTCGAGAACCCATCAAGCCACCCGGCCAGTCCCACTGCCATGCCATCGCACGGAGGCACGCACCCTCACGATACGTCCTGGACCTCGAGTCGGACGACCTGCCGCACCCACCGGATCAGGCTCGCGTCACCCTCCACGATGAGGCGTCGTGGCCCGCGGTCCGGAGGAAGGGCGGCCCCGCTTTCCCGATCCACGAGGACCGCGCGGCGGTTCCCAATTCCGGGATCGAGCTCGCTCAGCGCGAGGACGACGCGATACCCGTCAGCGCCGACCACCATGATGATACGGCGGAGCTGCGGCGCGCGCAGCGAGTCCACCGGCGTGACCCCGGCGGCGCGGAGCACGTCGCGGAGGTCAGTACCTTCCCACTCCCAGGCGTTGCCATGTGCCGTGGCCGTTCCCGTGATCCGGGTGAGTGTCTCGAGCAGGGAATCGCTCAGCACCACTTCCGATCCGTCCAGGCGCCGCACCGTGAGATCGGTCTGCGCACACGCGGCGCCGACCGGGACTCCGGTGGCGCTCAGGAGCGAAATGACGAGCAGCAGGTGCTTGAACATGGGTGACCTCGGTGCGTCTCACGTGGCATCGGCGGGTGTTCACGTCGCGAGCGCCCGCTTGGCCCGCAGGCGCTCCCATGCGTCGGTGTCGGCGGGACGGACCCAGTCCCAGCCGATCCGCTCCCAATCGGGATCGTCCGGCTCGAGCCTCAGCTCCCGGATCGCCTCGGCGCCCGTGACGAAGTACTGCGAGCCGTAGGGAAGCAGGAACCCGCCTTCGGCGTCGTGGTGCATTCTCGCCGCGTCATAGTCGCTGAACCACTGGTTCAGGAACACGGCCATGCTGGGGACCCAGAGGGCAGGCGTGGTTTCGGGGCGGCCGATCATGGATCCCTCGATGGTCGAGTGGTTGCAGGACATCAATGCCGCAAAGCTAGGGGGAAGGCATCATCGGTCACAGCACCGGCAACGCGACGCGGTACCATCCCCGAATCCTCCACTACGGCTGTCACTACGGAATACGCCGCTTCCACCAGAAGTAAGCGGGGACGCCCAGGGCGATGATGCCCCCGCCAATCAGGGCATTGAGGGGATTCGACAGCACGGTTGACCCCACCGCGAAGACTCCGGCCACCACGAAGAAGCCTGGGACCCAGGGGTATCCGGGGCAGCGGAAGCCATCGGCGGAACGGCGGAACGGCGGAACGGCGGTCTCTGTATCATCATCTGCCGTTCCCGCCCCTTTTGCCCTCTCAGCCCCTCCACCCCTCCTCCGATAGACGAACAGCGTCACTCCCACGGCCGCGAAGAAGATCCAGTCGCCGAAGACGACGTAGTCGAGGAGTTGGCCGTAGGTCTTGGTGGCAACCAAGACGGCGGCCCACCCGCCCTGGATCAGAATGGCGACCGCGGGCACGCGCGATCGGTCGCTCAGGCGCGCCGCCCCGCCGAAGAACACGCCGTCGGCGGCCATCGCCTGGTAGACGCGCGGGGCGGAGAGGATGGCGAGGTTCAGGAAGCCGAACGTGGAGACGGCGATCCCCAACGCGATGAACGTGGCCCCGTGTTCGCCGATCAGGTCGCGCATGACGTCGGAGGCGGGTGCCGTACTCGCGGCGAGCCCCGGAATGCCGAGGACCCGTACATAGACAATGTTGGCGAGCACGTACACCAGGACAACGATCCCAACCCCGATCAGGAGGGCACGCGGCAAGTCCCGGCGCGGCTCACGCATCTCGGCGGCCACGAAATTGGTGCTCTGCCAGCCGCCGTAGGCGAAGAGCACAGGGATCAGTGCCGTGCCAATGGCCGTCACGACGAAGCGGGCAGAAAGGGCAGGAGGGGCAGAAGGGGCAGAGACAAGGTCGGGTGCGGTCCAAAGGAGGCCAACGAAGATCAGGGCGGCCAGGGCGGCGAGCTTGAGGACGGTGAGGATGTTCTGGACGAGGGCGCCGGACTTGATGCCGAGGAGGTTGATGCCTGACAGGGTCGCGATCGCCCCGACGGCGAGCAGCGGGATCGCGCTCGGTCCGGCCCCGGTGAGGTCCGTGGCATAGCTCGCAAAGGTCATGGCGACGGCGGCGATGCCGCCGGAGTTGATCACGAGCAGCTGGGTCCAGCCGTACAGGAACCCCACCAACGGGCCGAGTGCGTCGCGCAGGTAGACGTAGCCGCCGCCCGCCAGCGGCTTGAGTGCCGCCAGCTCGGCAAAGACGAATGCTCCGGCGAGAGCGACGGCGCCACCCAAAACCCACACGCCGATCGTGAGGCCGACCGTGGGGGCGCGTTGGGCTACCACCGCGGGATTGAGGAAGATGCCGGCGCCGATGATCCCGCCCACCACGAGCATCGTGGCGTCGAACAAGCCGAGGCGGCGGGCGTAACCGGTCTTGTCGGGGGACGTCATCGCCCGCCAAGGTGGAGGCTGCCCGCACGGTGCGCAATTGGGGTACCGCGCACCGCCAACGTGTCGTGGGCGCTAGAAGCCGACCGCGATCCCCACCCGTATGATGGGATCCCAGTTCTCGTACGGCGAGTTGTCATCCTGCAATACGTCGAACAAGGCTTCCACGTAGGCGGAGGTGTTCGTACCGAGGCGCTGGACGAACCCGCCGCCCAGGAGGACGAACGGCACCCACACGCGGTCCGACGTGGTGGGGTTGCCGTAGTTGATGTATCGCCCTTCGCCATGCAGGTAGAACTGGGGGACCAAGCGGTAGCGCGCAAACACGGCACCACCGTAGTTGCTCACTGCCCCACCTGGGCCGTCGTAGTTCAAGTACTCGTAGCCGGCCTGGACGCCCACGGAAAGGCGAGGTGTTACCCGGTACCCGACCAGCGGGAACGCGCCAAGCCTGAACGGGTTGCCAAACCACATGGTGACGTAGCCGCCGTAATAGATCGGGCTCACCCCGCTTGCAGTGGCGGCAGAAGACTCCTGGGCACCGGCGCCTATGGGGGTCAGGAAGGCAACGCACGCCAAGGCAACGATTGGGCGGTACATGAGAACCTCTTATGGATTGTACGGAGCGATGTCCGTACCCAATATCCGCGGGAATCCGGGTTGCGCTAGGGTGCCTGCCGGATTGACCGGTTCCAGATGGGGTCGCCCGAGGCGCGCGGGCTGCGCATCTTGAGGCCATGCCCAGGGTTGTGATCGTCGGTGCGGGATTCGGCGGCCTGCAATGCGCCCGCCGCCTGGTTGGGAAGCCGGTGGACGTTCTCCTCATGGACCGGCACAACTACCATCTGTTTACGCCTCTCCTCTATCAGGTCGCCAGCTCGCTCCTCAACCCGAGCGACATCGCGTATCCGGTGCGGACGGTGTTCCGGGGCGCGCGGAACGTCGCCTTTCGGGTGGCGGAGGTGACCGGAGCGGACCTCTCGGCGGGCGTCCTCCGCACCGCTGAGGGGCCGGACGAACCGTTCGACTATCTCGTCCTCGCGACGGGGGCGCGCGTCAACTTCTTCGGGCAGGACACGATCGCGGCCCGGGCGTTCAGTCTGAATACCCTGTCCGCGGCCCTGGGTCTCCGCGATCACGTGCTTCGGTGCTTCGAGGCGGCTACCGCCGCCGACCTGCCCAACCGGCGGCGCCTGCTCACGTTCGTGGTGGCGGGTGCGGGTCCGACGGGCGTGGAATACGCGGGCGCGCTCGGCGAGCTGGTCCGAATCATGGCGGGTCGGGACTACCCGGGCCTCAGCCGGGCAGACGTGCGCATTCTCGTCCTGGAGGGGGCAGAGCGCGTGCTCCCCGCGTTCCCAGCGACGCTCGGCGCGGATGCGCAGCGGCGACTTCAGCGCCTCGGCGCCACGATCCGGACTGGTGTGAGGGTCGAGAGCGCGGATGACCAGTCCGTGACGCTTTCCACGGGCGAGATCATTCCGTGCGGTACGCTCGTCTGGGCTGCCGGCGTGCAACCGAACACGCTCGACGGTGGGCTCGACGCTCCGCGCGGCCCCGGTGGACGCGTCGCGGTGGACGACAGTCTCCGCGTCCCGGGTCGGGACCGTGTCTTTGCCATCGGTGACATGGCCGCGTTCACCCAGGATGGAGGTCCGCTTCCGATGCTCGCCCAGCCTGCCATCCAGGCCGGCCGCGCCGTCGCCGCCAACGTCCTGCGGGATCTCGCGGGCAAGCCGATGCGGTCTTTCCGATACAAGGACCCGGGCGTCATGGCCACCGTGGGCCGGAACGCCGGCGTCGCCCTGATCCGGGGCATCGCCCTCAAGGGCTGGCTCGGCTGGGTCACGTGGCTCGCCGTGCACTTGGTCTTCATCATCGGCTTCCGGAACCGGGTGGCCGTCATGCTTCGCTGGGCGTGGAACTACTTCTTCTACGATCGGCCGATTCGGTTCATCATCGGTAGTCGTTAGCCGATCGCCGACAGCCGTTGGCCGATGGCTGCGTTAGCCGCCATACGAGCGCCACGAAGCCGATCTCGGCTGTCGGCCTCTCGGCCATCGGCATCCTCCTAAAGGATCCTTCACCCCTCGATTTGACACCCCGCGCCGGTCGGGCCAATTTCCCCGTCCCCCCTCAGGAGGTGTTCCCCGATGCGGGAGTATACGAGCGAGAGGATCCGCAACATCGCGGTGGTCGGCCACGGCGCGAGCGGAAAGACCTCTCTGGTGGACGCACTCGCGTTCGTGGCCGGCAGCAGCAAGCGACACGGCTCCGTGAAAGACGGAACCTCTCTCACCGATTACACCCCCGACGAGATCGAACGGAAATACTCCATCAACCTCGCGCTGGCCTACGCCGAGTGGATGGAGACGAAGGTCAATCTCCTCGACGCTCCTGGATACCTGGATTTTCTGGGAGATTCCGTCGCCGCCCTGCATGCGGCCGATGGGGCGCTGATCGTCGTTGGGGCCACCGCCGGTGTCGAGGTAGGGACCGAGTTGATGTGGGAGGAAGCGGCGCGGCGTGGGATCCCGCGGATGTTCTACGTGTCCATGATGGACAAGGAGCACGCCGACTTCGAGAAGGCGTACTCGGACATCCGGGAGCACCTGACGGCCCGGGTGATCCCGATCGAGATTCCGGTGGGCGAGGGTCCCCAGTTCCACGGGATCATCAACCTGTTCTCGAAGCGCTGTCACATCTACAAGGCGGGGACCAAGACCGGCGAGTACGACGAGGTCGATATCCCGGCCGAGTACCAGGAGCGGTTCCAGCAGTACTCCCAGGAACTGATCGAGCGAATCGCCGAGACCGACGACAACCTCCTCGAGCGCTACCTCGGTGGCGAGGAGATCTCCCGGGAGGAGGCGCTCGAAGCCATGAAGCGGGGCATGCAGGCCGGCGAGTTGTTCCCGTTGCTCTGCGGTGCGGCCGAGTTGACCTATGGCATGCGCGCCCTCCTCTCCAAGCTCGTCGAGTTGATGCCCGCGCCCAGCAGCCTCCCACCGGTGGAGGCGGAGCGGTGGGGTGAGCCCGAGCCGGTGAGCGTGCCGCGCACTAACGACGCCCCGTTCCTGGCGCAGGTCTTCAAGACGGTGTCGGAGCCGCACGTCGGCGACGTCTCGTTCTTCCGGATCCTGTCCGGCTCGCTCGCCAACGGGGCCGAGCTCTACAACGCGCCGCGCGACGTGTCGGAGAAGCTCAACCACCTGTCCACCACGCAGGGCCGGGACCGCACGGAAGTGCCGATCCTGCACGCGGGAGACATCGGATCGGTGGCGAAGCTCAAGGACACGCACACCAACGACACGTTGTCCTCGAAGGCGCTCCCGGCCGTCGTGCCCAAGGTGCCGCTGCCCGAGCCCCTGATCGCGCTGGCGGTCGAAGTGCACCAGCACGGCGAGGAGGACAAGCTCTCCACCGCCCTCCAACGGCTGCACGAGGAAGACCCGACCTTCCATCACGAGTACAGCGGCGAGGTGGGCCAGACGATCATGCGCGGCCGCGGCGAACGGCATCTGGAAGTCATCGTCGACCGGCTCAAGCGGAAGTTCGGCGTGACAGCCGAGCTCGCCCGCCCGAAGGTGGCCTACCGGGAGACCTTCAAGGGGAAGGGCGAGGCGCAGGGGAAGCACAAGAAGCAGACGGGGGGTCGCGGGCAGTACGGCGACTGCTGGGTCCGGATCGCACCGCTGTCCCGGGGCAGCGGGTACGAGTTCGCGGACAAGATCACCGGCGGCGTGATTCCCGGGAAATACGTCCCGGCGGTGGACAAGGGAATTCAGGAGGCGTCACAGCGTGGGGCTATCGCCGGCTATCCGGTGGTAGACTTCCGGGTCGAGTGCTACGACGGCAGTTACCACGACGTGGACTCGAGCGAGATGGCGTTCAAGATGGCCGGGATCCTGGCCTTCCGGCACGCCGCCGAGAAAGCAAAGCCGGTGCTGCTC
>Ga0224505_10001113_pt1 | contig 17537 bp, 11 predicted proteins | sample SF_Jan12_sed_USG_FD_169102 | JGI IMG/M metagenome (GOLD analysis project Ga0224505, IMG submission 169102) | Sediment microbial communities from San Francisco Bay, California, United States - SF_Jan12_sed_USGS_4_1 | ecosystem: Environmental > Aquatic > Marine > Sediment | place: USA: California... | reverse complement strand
ATATTTTTTTATTTCGATATTACCTGCATCACAGCAGTTTGCAGCCGCGGCTACTACGATATGGACTGCAGCGCCAGCCGCAGCATCGTGCGCTGCGCCGCTCTGCATGGCGCCGGTATACACTCGTCCTGCCCGCCACCATCCCCCGAGGATCCCCATGAGCGCCTATCCCAATCACACCATGCAGCAACTGGCTTCCGGAAAAATTGCAATCGGCATGGGACTGCGCCTGTCCCGTACGGTGGACATTGCCACCATCAGCAAGACCTGCGGCTACGACTGGCTGTTCATCGACATGGAACATAACTCGATGGATGTGGACACGGCGGCACAAATCGCAATGGCTGCGCTCCCTCTGGGCATCACGCCGATCGTACGCGTTCCCGGCAAGGAGCACTACCACGCGTCGCGGTTGCTAGATGCCGGTGCGCAGGGGATCGTCGTTCCGCATGTGGACAGCGTGGAGGAAGCCGAACGCGCGGTAGCCGCCTGCAAATACCCGCCGGTCGGTCACCGTTCGGTAATGGGCGTATTGCCGCAGTTCGGCTATCGCGGCATGCCCGTAGCCGAATCAACGCCCATCGCCAATGCGCAGACCATGGTGGTCATCATGCTGGAGACGCCGGCAGCCATTGCCCAGGCCGATGAAATCGCCGCGGTACCCGGCGTCGATTCCATTCTGATCGGCACCAATGATCTGTGCGCGGAAATGGGCATCCCCGGCCAGTTTACGGATGTGCGCGTCGACAACGCCTACCGCAAGGTGATCGCCGCCTGCAAGAAAAACAACATTCACCCGGGCATGGGCGGCGTCTACGATCCGAAGCTGATGGAAAAATTCATCAGCATGGGCATGCGCTTCATCCTGAGCGGCGGCGATCTGGGCTTTTTGATGGCCGCCGCCAGCGAGCGCGCCAAATTCCTGCACGGATTGAAAATCTGACGCCCTCTGCTACGCTCGGCACAACCTCATTCCAAATTAAGAACAACTCCATGGTTCGCATCACCGACGTCAGGGAAATCACCAAACCGATTTCCTCGCCCATCCGCAACGCCTATATCGATTTCACCAAAATGACCACCAGCCTGGTCGCAGTGGTCACCGATGCCAAAGTTGATGGCCGCGCTGTCGTCGGCTACGGCTTCAATTCCAACGGCCGCTATGGTCAGGGTGGACTGATCCGTGAGCGCTTCGCGCCGCGGTTGCTCGAAGCCGACCCCAAGAACCTGCTCAACGATGCCGGTGAGAACCTCGATCCGCACCGCGCCTGGGGCGCAATGATGCAGAACGAAAAACCCGGCGGTCACGGCGAACGCTCGGTCGCCGTAGGTACGCTGGACATGGCGATCTGGGATGCGACCGCCAAGATCGCACGCAAGCCTCTGTTCCGGCTGCTCGCCGAACGTCACGGCGTCACGGCGAACTCCAAGGTATTCGTCTACGCTGCCGGCGGTTACTACTACCCTGGCAAGGATCTGCAGGCGCTGCGCAAGGAGATGCGCAGTTACCTGGACCGCGGCTACAGCGTGGTCAAGATGAAGATCGGTGGCGCCGATCTCACTGAGGACCGACGACGCATCGAAGCCGTGCTCGACGAAATCGGCAAGGACGCCCAACTCGCGGTCGACGCCAATGGTCGATTCGATCTGGAAACCGCCATCGCCTACGCCAAAATGCTGCGCGACTATCCGCTGTTCTGGTACGAAGAGGCTGGCGACCCGCTGGATTACGCACTGCAGGCCGCACTCGCCGAGTTTTATCCCGGCCCCATGGCCACCGGTGAAAATCTTTTCAGCCATCAGGACGCGCGCAACCTGCTGCGTTACGGCGGCATGCGCCCCGACCGCGACTGGCTGCAGTTCGACTGCGCATTGTCATACGGCCTGTGCGAATACGAACGCACGCTGCAGGAGCTTAAAATCGCCGGCTGGTCGTCGTCGCGCTGCATCCCGCATGGCGGGCACCAGATGTCGCTGAACATCGCCGCCGGGCTGGGACTGGGCGGCAATGAAAGCTATCCGGACCTGTTCCAGCCTTACGGCGGCTTCCCCGATGGTGTAAAGGTAGAAAACAGCATCATCACCATGCCGGAATTGCCGGGCATCGGTTTCGAAGGCAAAACGGATCTGATCAAGGTCATGCACGAGCTGGCGCAATGATCCGCGGGAGAGCCGGGATACCGGTTCTCCGCAAGCTCATCCATGTCGCCGGCGATATGAAATAATAGCCACGGCCGAAGCAAGCTACACCGTCACGGCCACCTCCGGATAATTTCGACGGAGCATACACATGCCGATCAAACAATTTACAGGCCAATGGTCCGGCGACGAAGATCGCCTGCTGTTTCGTTTCAACACGGCGGACGACCGCGAATTCCGGTTCTGGCTGACACGCAATATCACCCGGGCAATCATCGAAAGCAGCCAGCGCCTGGTTACGGCGGCGCTGAAAAAAAATTTCGCCCCCGAAACCGCGGAAGCCATACAGGAATTCCAGCAACAAACCGCAATTCAAACGACCCAGTTCAACGAGTCGTACGCATCTGGCGGGAACCTGGTGCTCGGAGAAGCTCCTGTTCTGGTCATCGGTCTCGCCATACAGGCCGAGAAGGACATGATGTCGATAGACCTCCGACTGGCGACCAAACAAAACGTCAATATGAAAATCCGGCTGCCGGTTTTCCAGAAAATGGTGCTGCTGCTGAACAAACTGCAGGAACAGGCCAGATGGGGCATCAATCTGCCGGTGCGCCCCGAACCGGACGTCGAGGCCCAAGGAAACATCGGCAGCAATACGCCGGGCGGCATGACGCATTGACACCCCGTCGCCGAGCAGGCGACGACGTACGGCCCAACCAAATCGCACTCCGATCAGCGCGCCATCGCGCGCCGGCGGGCCGTACGGCATGAGCATTCCTCCATGTAGAATGCGACGTGTCCGGAAGCCATGCATCAGCGCAGGCGATTTTGGTCTGACCAGAGAGAAGTCCCATGAAAACATCCTTGCGTATCGCGACAGCACTGCCCCTCGCCGCGACCTTTGCCGCCTCCTGCTGGCTGCTACAGTACGCAACGTCGGCGCAGGCCGCGGAACGCACCGCCACAGCGAAGCCGCGTATCGGCCTGGCACTCTCCGGCGGCGGTGCACGCGGCCTCGCTCATGTCGGTGTGCTCAGGGTTCTTGAGGAATTACACGTGCCGGTGCATTGCATAACAGGCACCAGCATGGGCGCCATCGTTGCCGGGACCTACGCGTCCGGCACCCCGATCGCAGAAATGGAAAAATCCGTCGTTTCTGCAGACTGGAACGATATCTTCAGGGACGCGCCGCCACGGGCAGATATGGCAAGTCGACGAAAAGTCGATGACTACAAGACCCTTTTCCAACCGGAATACGGGGTCAAGGACGGGTCGCTCGCACTGCCCAAGGGCGTTCTTGCCGGCGTCTCGATCCACGCCTTCTTCCGGAAACTCACGGAACGGGCAGTCGGAATCAGTGATTTCAACAAGCTGCCCATCCCCTATCGCGCTATCGCCGGCGATATTGTCACCGGCGAACCGGTCGTACTCGACCATGGTAATGTTGCCCTCGCGATGCGCGCGAGCATGTCGGTGCCGGGCGCGCTGGCTCCTGTCGAAATCGACGGTCACTTGCTCGTAGATGGCGGCATCGCCAACAATATGCCCATCGAAGAAACGCGCAAGCTGTGCGCCGATGTGGTGATTGCAGTCAACATTTCGACGCCGCCACTCCGGCGCGAAGAGCTGACCTCGGCCCTGAGCGTCACCACCCAGCTGGTCAATTTTCTCGGCAAGGCCACGGTGGATGAACAGCTCAAGACTCTCGGCGAACGCGACGTACTCATTGCGCCGGAACTGGGCAATATCTCTGCATCCAGCTTCGACCGTGCAACTGACGCCATCCGGGCAGGCGAAGCAGCGGCCCGCAGCATGACCGATGCGCTCAAGCGTTACAGCCTGCCGCCCGACCAGTATGCAGCACTGCGCAGCAAGCAGACTGTCGATCACCATACCGTCGGCGTCGTAGACGAAATCCGTTTTGAGGGCTTAAGCCGTACAAATCCGGCAGTGCTGCGCGAGCTGGTGCAGAGCAAACCGGGAGAGCCCCTTGCGCAGGAAACCGTCAACGCCGATCTGCGCCGCATCTACGGGCGCGGTGATTTCGAAAGCATCGACTACCGCATCGAGCAGGGACCTGCCGGCCGCGTGATGGTCATTACCCCGCGCGAAAAGGAATGGGGACCCGATTACCTGCGATTCGGACTCGGCCTCGCCACTGACTTTCAGGGCGAGAACAATTTCAATGTGCTTGTGCAATACCGCAGAACCTGGCTGAACCGCCTGGGTGGGGAATGGATAACCGAAGGGCAGATTGGCCAGAACGCCTACCTGTCCACGCAGTTCATCCAGCCGCTGAAAGAAAACGGTCGTCTCTTTGTCGCGCCCTATGCCAGAGTGGGCCAGTCATCACGCAGCGTTTTCATCGGTGAAAACAAGGTTGCCGACTATGAGACGCGCGACGCGCTTGTCGGACTTGATGCCGGCCTCACACTCGGCGTTCTTGGCGAAGCTCGGCTGGGAGCATTGTGGCGGAATGTCCATGCCAACGTCGACACGGGCTCGCCCGTGCTGCCGGATTTCACGGACAAAACGGCTGGACCCCGCGCCAGGTTTCTGATCGACCAACTCGACAATCCCTGGTTCCCGCGCAGCGGCTACCGCGCTCTCGGGTCGATGTATATGGCCGACACCAACTTCGGATCTGACCGCGATTACAAGCGCATCGAAGGACAGATCCTTGGCGCCAGGAGCTGGGGCCCACATACGCTCAACCTGAGCCTTTCCGGCGGTTCGAATCTGAGAACAGACATGCCCGCGTACGAGACCTTCACGCTGGGCGGACCGCTGCAGTTGTCGGGATATCGCATCGACGAGTTTTCCGGCCGTGAGGTGGCATTCGGCCGCGCCATGTACTACAACCGCGCCGTCAATCTGCCGGACCTGCTGGGCTCAGGGGTTTACGTCGGCACTTCGCTCGAAGTCGGACGAATTAATGATCGCTTTGACAGCCGGCCCAACAGCACAATCTGGTCGGGGTCGGTGTTTTTGGGTGCGCAAACATTTGCCGGCCCCGCTTATTTCGGACTGGGTGCGGGAGAAGCCGGGCGATTCAGTCTGTATCTGCTTCTGGGCGCGCCGTAACGATTCTTGCTTCATACGCTGCAACTTGCATCTGCCCGGGCTTGAGTTAGCGTAACCCGCCGCTCACATTAACGGGAACTGCGGCCATCCACCGTGCGATAAGCGACGGCGGAGGCCAGTATCGTCTGCGTCAGATTGCGCATACGCCAGGCTGCGTGCGCGCGAATTCCCGCGCAACAGCGGCAACTGGCATCAGCACATTGTAAGTCGTGACCATGCCCCCCATCCGGACACAATTCCGCCCCCTAACGTTACGGACATAACCGCAATCACTGCGCCGCTGTTGTCCTCAACATGCGCTGCATTTTTTCATATGCATTATAAACAGTTTACCCTCTATAGGAGTCTGTGTATGCTCTGTCCGATCGACGAAAGTCTGCCTCAAAAACCGGTCGGGATATCTACATGAATACGAAAAACATTTGCCTTGCCCGCGCATGCCTGCCAGTCGCGGCCGTGATCGCCATTGCCGCATTCACCGGGTGCTCTAGGGAAGAGGCGCCGGCGCCCCTACCACCAACACCAGTGAGCGTGATCACAGTCACTCAGCAGACGATTCCCTTCGTGCCAAGCTTCGTCGCGCAGACCGAGAGCTCACAGCAGGTGGACATCGTCCCGCGGGTTTCAGGCTTCCTCGACAAGATTGCATATCTTGAAGGCGAACTGGTGAAAGAAGGCCAGATCCTCTTCCAGCTCGATCCCAAGCCTTTTCAGGCGCAACTTGAAGCCGCCAGAGGCGGATTGCAGGCACAGCAGGCACGCCACACCACTGCAGCTGCGAACCTGAACCGGGTTCGCCCGCTGGCCCAGCAGAACGCACTGCCGCAATCAGATCTCGACCGTGCTCAGGGCGAATTTGACAGCTCCAAGGCTGCGGTTTACTCGGCGCAGGCCAAGGTCACTGAATCCGAACTGAACCTCGGCTATACCACCATCCGCTCACCTGTGACGGGCCTTACCGGCCGCTCGCTGCAGCGCGAAGGTGCGTACATCAATTCCCTGGGCGCGAGCGCGAGGCTGACCTACGTTGCCGCGGTCGATCCTATCTGGGTGAACTTCAGCGTATCGCAAAACGCACTTTCTCGATTCAAGGAAATGATTGCCAAAAATCAGATGCTGCCCCCCAAGGACGGCAACTACGAAGTCGAGGTGGTGATGCCAGATGGCGCGGTCTATCCGTACAAGGGCAAGATCAACTTTGCTGATCCATCGTTCAGCCAGGAAACCGGGACTTTCTTGGTACGCGCTGTGCTGCCAAACCCGAAACGCGACCTCCGTCCGGGCATGTTCGTAACCGCCCTGCTGAAGGGCTCGGTGCGACCTGACGCCGTCGTGGTACCCCAGCTCGCAGTGCAGCAGGGCTCCAATGGGCATCTGGTCTATGTTGTCAACGAATCGGGGGTCGCCGAAATACGGCCAGTGGTCGTCGGCGACTATTTCGGCGAACGCGATATCGTCATCATGAGCGGGTTACGGGACGGCGATCGGGTGGTAGTGGACAACATACTAAAAGTAGTCCCCGGGCAGCCGGTCAAAATCGGTGAGCCTAAGGCAAATCCCGCTGATCAAGGGCAGGAACCGCAGAAAAAACAATCCGAGAAGAAATAGGCGGTCACGACATGTTCACCCACTTTTTCATCGACCGGCCGATTCTGTCGGCTGTAATCTCGATCCTGATCGTGCTGGCCGGCTCGGTCGCAATGACCGTTGCGCCGATTGAGCAGTATCCGGAAATGGCTCCGCCACAGGTTCAGATCTCTGCACGTTATCCCGGAGCGACTGCAGATGTCATTGCCAACACTGTCGCATCCCCGATTGAGGCCCAGATCAACGGCGTGGACAATCTGCTTTATTTCTACTCGACCAGCTCTTCGAGCGGAAACGTCGCTATTCAGGTCTTCTTTCAGCCCGGCACGAATGCGGACATCAACCAGGTCAACGTACAAAATCGGGTGAGCCAGGCTCTGTCCCAGCTACCCCAGGCGGTGGTCCAGCAGGGCGTCACGGTCGACAAGCAGTCGTCGAGCATCATGATGGTCATATCGATCTACTCGCCGGACGACCGTTACGACTCCACCTACCTGGACAATTACTCCAATCTGTACGTGCTGGAAGAGTTGAAGCGGGTCCCAGGTGCAAATCGATCGTCGGTGATGGGGCTACCCAATCTGGCAATGCGGGTATGGCTGCGGCCCGACCGCATGGCTCAGCTAGGCATAACCGTGAAGGAAGTGGCAGCAGCGATCCAGAGCCAGAACCAGACGTTCGGCATCGGCCAGATCGGCGCTCAACCGATGTTGCCCGGGGTAACGCAGCAGTTCGTGGTGACAGCGCAGGGCCTGCTGACCAAGCCGGAGGAGTTCGAAAATATTATCGTGCGCACAGAGAAAGAAGGCACAGCAATCGTGCGCGTGCGGGACATAGGGCGCGTCGAGCTCGCCAAGCAGGATTACTCGGTCGCAAGCCGCATGAATGGCAAGAAAGCAACGACGATCGCCGTATACCAGCAACCGGGGGCCAACGCAGTTGAAGCCGCCAAAGCCGTCCGCAGCCGAATGGAGGAACTCAAGCAGCAGTTTCCGACCGGCCTCGATTACAAGATAGTACTCGACACAAGCCAGTTCACACTGGCCTCGATCGACAAGGTAGTGCACACCTTCTTCGAGGCAGTCATTCTGGTCGTGCTCGTGGTTTTCCTGTTCCTGCAGTCGCTACGGGCGACGATCATCCCCATCCTTGCCGTGCCGGTTTCGATCATTGGCACCTTCACCGGCATGCACTTGCTTGGCTTCTCGGTCAACATGCTGACGCTGTTCGGCATGATCCTCGCTATCGGCCTGGTGGTGGACGATGCCATCGTGGTGGTGGAAAACGTCGAAGTCAACATGACCAAGAAGGGACTCTCGGCGCTGGAGGCTTCCAAGCAAGCAATGACGGAGATCGCCAGCGCGCTGATTTCGATCGTAATGGTGCTGGTCGCCGTTTTTCTGCCGGTCGCGTTCCTCGGCGGTGTCACCGGCACCCTCTACAAGCAGTTTGCAATGACCATTTCGATTTCGATGGTGATATCGGGCATCATGGCGCTCACGCTCTCCCCGGCCCTCGCCGCCCTCATCATCAAATCCCACCATGGTGAGAAGAACCGTTTCTTTCAAGCGTTCGAGAATGGTTTCGGGCGGCTGCAGAAGGGTTATGTCGGACTGGTCGCGCGAGTGATACAGGCATGGCCGATGTCACTGGCGGTGTTTGCCGCGATCATCGCTGGCGTGGTCTTGATGTTCAAGATCATCCCCTCGAGTTTCGTGCCGGAAGAGGATCAGGGGTACTTCTTCGTGGTAGCGCAGGCGCCGGATACCGCCAGCCTCGAAGTGGTGAGCGCGTTCAGCAAGAAACTTGAACAGATTGCGCGCGCGGACCCGGCAGTGCAGGACGTGGGCACCGTGGACGGGTACAGCCTGATCGACGGTAGCATCTCAAACAACAGCGCGGTGATGTTCGGGCTCTACAAGCCGTTCGAGGAGCGAACAAAGCCGGAGCTACTGACGTTCGACACGCTAAAGCGTCTGAACGCACAGTTCCTGGGAATACGCGATGGATTCGCGTTTGCGCTCAATCCACCCTCTATCCCGGGCATGGGTACCACTGGCGGGTTCGAGTTCTACGTCCAGAATCGCGGTTCAGGCGACACGCGAGCGACCGGGGAGGCGGTTCAGGCATTCATTGAAAAAGCCCGGCAACGGCCCGAGCTTGCGGGAATCAGCACGACCTTTCGTGCTGCCACCCAGCAGCTCTTTGTGGATCTCGACCGCAACAAAGCGGAGTTGCTCGGTGTGCATGTCGGCGAAGTGTTCGAAACCATGCAGGCGTTTTTTGGTTCGCAGATCGCCGGGCAGTTCAGCCAGTTCAGCCGCGTATGGTGGGTCGTGCTGCAGGCGGACGCGGAGTATCGCGTGAATCCGGAAGACTTCAGCAAGGTATACGTTCGCTCCAAGAGTGGCGCGAACGTTCCTCTATCCGCTCTAATCACAACACGCTATGTCGCCTCGCCAAAGCTGGTGACGCGCTTCAACGGTTTTCCGGCAGTAAAGATCACTGGTAACCAGGCGGCCGGCTACAGCTCAGGCCAGGCTATCAGCGCAATGGAAGAGGTAGCGCGCGAAGTGCTTCCCGGCAGTTTCTCGTTTTCCTGGGCAGGTCAGGCGCTGCAGGAGAAGGGATCCGGCAGTACATCATCCTCGGCCTTCATTTTCGGCCTGATCGTAGTATTTTTGATACTCGCAGCACAGTTCGAGAAATGGACGCTTCCGGTGGGCGTCGTGCTTACGGTGCCGATCGCAGTGCTTGGCGCGCTGATCATCACCTGGCTGGCGGGATTGCAAAACGACGTCTACTTTCAGGTTGGATTGGTGACCTTGGTTGGACTGTCCGCGAAAAATGCCATCCTGATTTCGGAGTTCGCTATCGAGCGGGTCCACAGCGGCATGGCGCCGCGGGAGGCGGCGATCGAGGCTGCTGGCCTGCGGCTGCGTGCGATTGTGATGACATCTCTCGCATTCGGGCTCGGCTGCGTCCCGCTGGCAATTGCCACCGGGCCCGGAGCAAACAGTTTGCGTGCTATTGGCACCGGCGTCATCGGCGGCATTATTGCTTCGACGCTGATCGCGACTCTGTTTACACCGCTGTTCTTCTGGCTACTGGAGTCGATGAGTGAAAAAATAGCTCGCAAGAAAGGGGCGCAAACCTCACACGACGCTACGGCGGCACCGGCAAAGCGGGAGGACATCTGAGATGAGACGCGCCCTCCCCCTGGTGCTCAGCGGATTGCTAATGACCGGCTGCACGGTCGGCCCGGATTACCAGCGACCCGTCGCCGAAACACCCAGCGCCTGGCGCATTGATTACCCCAAAGCTGCTGAAGTTGCCAACTCCCGCTGGTGGGAACAGTTTGACGATCCCGCCCTGACCCAACTGATCGAAACGGCACTGCGTGAAAACCGGGATATCCGGGCCGCAGCTGCACGCGTGGATCAGTTTATCGGTGTGCTCAGCACCACGCGTGCGCAGTTTTATCCCCAGACCGGCTACGGCTTCGATGCCAGCCGCAACCGCGCAAGCGGCCGGGGCCCATCGCCGCTGCCACCCGGTGGCGATCCGTACTACACCCTGTATCAGGGTGCGCTGTCGGCTGACTGGCAAATCGATCTCTTCGGGCGAGTACAGCGAGCCAGCGAAGCCGCGCAAGCCCAGGTCTATGCCAGCGAACAGGGGCGGCGCGGCGTGATCCTTTCAGTCGTTACCAGCACGGCAATCAGCTATATCGCGTTGCGTGCGTTGGACCGGCAGCTTGAAATTACCCGGGCAACAGTTGAAAACTATGCCGGCACCGTGCGGCTCTTTGATCTGCGCTTCAAGGGGGGCGTTGTTTCCCAGGTGGAACTGTCGCAGGTCCAGTCACAGTACCAGCAGGCACTCGCAGCGATTCCAACCATCGAACAGCAAATCTCCGCACAGGAAAACCTGATTTCGATCCTGCTTGGCCGCAATCCCGGCCCAATCACCCGGGGAAAAAGCATAGACCAGCTCGTTGTACCCAGTGTGCCGGCAGATCTTCCATCCACCCTGCTCGAGCGCCGCCCGGATATCCTGCAGGCCGAACAAATCCTCGTGGCAGCAAATGCCAACGTGGGTGTTGCCCGTTCACTCTACTATCCAACAATTTCGCTCACCGGCATCCTGGGTTCGGTGAGCACTGCATTTGGCGACTTCCTGACTGGTCCAGCAAGAGCCGCGTCGGCCGTCGCCGGACTGACCGGCCCGGTCTTTACCTTCGGCGCAATCGAGGGACAAGTGCAAACCGCCGAAGCGGCGCAGCGTGAGGCGCTGGCTTTCTACCAACAGGTCATTCTGAATGCTTTTCGGGAAACAAACGATGCACTGACCGGTTCGCAAAAGAAACGCGACGAATCTGCGGCGCTGGAACAGCGTGTTAAGGCACTCCGGGAATATGCACGATTGTCCCGCCTGCGGTTTGAAAATGGCGCATCGAGCTACCTGGAAGTGCTGTACGCAGAAAACGAACTCTTTTCAAGTGAACTCACTGCCGTGCGGTCACTGTCCGAGCGTTACACCCAGCTCGTCAACGTTTACAAAGCTGTAGGGGGCGGCTGGATCAGCGAAGCGGACAAGCTCACGCCACAACCCCAAATCATGGCAACCGATAAAAACTGATTCAGGAGATCGGAAAAAAACAGGGGCGCGGTGCAACTGCACCGCGCCCCTTTACATTTCCCTGCCACGACTCAGCTAACCGGAGTGCTGTGGCAGCCCGCTAGAAAAACGGGATATCAGCTACAAACTGATTACTTGACCAGAGGAATATTAGCCGCCAGTTCATAATCGACCACGGCTCTGATCTTGTTCTCGATCTGAATATAACGCGCCATTTTCACACCGGCCAAAACTTTCTCCAGCTTGGGCACATACGACCGCATGAGCTTGGCTTCGGCTTCCTTAATGGCGACAGACTCATTGATCAATTTCTTTGCCAGCGCATCGGTCACGGCATCCTTGTTGTACGCATCCGCATACTCTTTGATAACGTTGATCAGGCGCTTGTTGAGCTGCATCAGATCATTCTGATAAGCCTCGTACACCGGCCAGAAAGCCTTTGCTTCGCTCTCGGTGAGACTCATATTGGCGGCGACGACCAGCTTCTTATCCGCTTTTATTTTATCCCGCAGGATTTCCATATCGTTGTTTTGAGCAGCTATCGCCGGCACAGACAACACTGCTGCAATTACAAACAGAAAAGCATTCACTAATTTCATTATTGTTTCCTTAAGGTTAATTCCTGAGAATTTTCAGCCGGGGCGATATAGGGTAAACGACTGACAGCCCGGCTATCGTCAATCCCACGATGCGGCGGCATTTTACCAAAAACCGATATACATCGAAACGCAGTTATTGGTATGCGTCAATTACTGGAATCAGCCGTCAACCGGATGTGGTGCGCCGCGAGGCAGACGAATGACCAAAAGCGTAGCCACCAAGAAATCGAAGGAGTGTGTCCGCAGTTGATCTTGCGACGACCACGAGCGTGAACGCATCGGCGGTGCCGCTACGCCTTCTTTTCCAGAACTGATCAGCCTATGGCACGGCCTTCTTGTTGCGATCGTCGATGAATCGCTGTGAGTTGTCCGTCGGCTCCCCGATCCCTATACCACTTGGCAAAAACGGCAGGCGCAGGGGAAATTTCTCACTGTCCGCCTTGGCGTTCCGGGTGGCGAGTTCGGCAGCCTCCGGGTAGGCCATGGGATTACTGAACTTCACGATCTCAAGCCGCTTCGTATTGTCGTCCACCGACACGGTGTACTTGCCCAGGTTGTAGAGCAAATACATCGCGAAGAGATTGTCGAAGTCCTCGTACTGACCCTGATCCCTCCTGAAATCGCGCGACATCACGGAAGGGAACCGGTTTGGCAGATCCTTGAACGCCACCTTCTCCGCATCGTACGGATCCACGTAGGTCGAGCCCTCGTATTTCTTGTACAGCACCACGTCCATCCCATATCCGCGTGCATTCCACTCTTTGAGGAGTTTCATCGCCATCTCTGTGGGAATGTTGGCATTGGCAGCCGCCACTACGTTTGTGCGCGCCGGCAGGAGCTTCGCGCTGGTGACCCCGAGGTCCTTGTAACCAGCGCCGTACTTGAATCCCGAGCCGATGGTCTTGGCGCAGTTGAGGCGCAAGTAGTTGTACCTGATCTCACTGTCATGGTATTCGGTCTTCGTGGCACGGTTGTGATAGTCGTCGTTGATGCGTTTGAAGAAAGCGGCAAGCGCGTGCTTTTCACCAGCTGGCACGCCGTAGACGCGCACGCCGACGACCGATCGTTTGTATATTTCGCCGAAGTCGAGCCCGAACGAGGCCTTGTCACCGAGCGACGATGCTGTCCTGAACAGATACTCTTTCTTCGGGATTCTGATCATGAGATCGTCGGTATAGAAATGCTTCTCATGCGCGGGCTTCCGGTCAGCATAGAAGTTGGCCGAATAGACCATGTCATCGCCGGACGCCGGGTCACGGAGGCCCAGAGCGAGGTGGCCCGCCGAGCCGCCCTTGGAGGTGCCGAAGCTGATCAGCAATTCCATGTCATACGGATCCTGTCGCAGGACGTCCGCAACTGCATCGATGTTGGCCGGCTCCGGTCCGCCCCTGGTTGCAAAATCGGCAGCCTCTGCGCCTGTGACGAACACGAACACAGTGGCGGCGCACCACAGGATGGCCTTTGAGCAGAATTGCTTTTTACATGCCATATTGAATGTTGTAGCGCTCAATTTGGATATAGAAGTCGATAAGAAGACGATAAATGGCGTAGGAGAAGTATACCGCCGGGCAGGCAGTCGCGAATGTCAGGCAATTGACGTAGAAGTTTCTATCGACTGCTTAACGGAGAGAGTGGGAGTGGAACTGTGCCATTCTCGCCTTACGTAACCCCGCCACCCCGCGCTGATTCGCGGGACCGCTGCGCGTCGCTGGTCGAACCTGTGGCTTCGTCAACACACTACGCTTCACCAAATAAAAACGGCCCCGAACGGGATGCATCAAGAACCCTGTGGGCGGGATTGTGCCGGTCTCGCCTTACGGCGATTCCGTCATCCCGCACTGATGCGCGGGACCGCTGCGCGTTGCGCAGCGTCCTGCGCGACACGCCCCGCGTGTCGCTGGTCGAACCGGTGGATTCGTCCACACACCGCGCTCCGCCAAATAAAAACGGCCCCGAACGGGACCGTTTTTATTTGGCGGAGAGGGTGGGATTCGAACCCACGATACGCTTGCGCGTATTCCGGTTTTCGAGACCGGTACATTCAACCACTCTGCCACCTCTCCGGTAATTCGTCGCTGCGAGTAGCAAGGCGCAGCATTCTACCAGCGTAGTTGCCCTAGCGCACGGGCCCCAGCGTTTTCAATCCACCCATGTAGGGCTGAAGCGCGGCTGGAATATCGACGCCACCGTCCGCACGCTGGTAATTTTCCAGCACCGCAACCAGCGCGCGTCCGACGGCCAGGCCTGAACCGTTAAGCGTATGCACGAGTTCGGGCTTATTCTTCTCATTGCGGTAGCGCGCCTGCATGCGTCTCGCCTGGAAGCTCTCGAAGTTGCTGCACGACGAAATCTCGCGATAGGCGTTCTGCCCGGGCAGCCAGACTTCGATGTCGTACGTCTTGGCCGCCGAAAATCCCATGTCGCCGGTACACAATGTCATCAACCGGTACGGCAGTTCCAGCTTTTTCAGTATGACTTCAGCGTGGCCGGTGAGTTCCTCCAGTCCGGAATAGGACTGCTCCGGATGGACGATCTGCACGAGTTCGACCTTGTCGAACTGGTGCTGGCGGATCATCCCACGCGTGTCCTTGCCGTACGATCCGGCTTCGCGCCGGAAACACGGCGTGTGGCAAACGAATTTCAGCGGCAGTTGCGCGCCGGCGAGGATCTCGCCGCGAACGATGTTGGTCACCGGCACTTCGGCAGTCGGAATCAGAAACAGCCCGTCCGCCGTCACCGCGAACTGGTCATCCTCGAACTTCGGAAACTGGCCGGTACCGCGCATCGAATCCGCATTGACCAGGTACGGCGCATACACCTCGGTATATCCGTGTTCCTGCGTATGCACATCCAGCATGAATTGCGCCAGTGCGCGATGCAATCGCGCCAGACCGCCTTTCATCACCACGAAACGTGCACGCGCGATCTTGGTCGCGGTCTCGAAGTCGAACAGACCCAGGCCCTCGCCGATATCGACATGGTCCTTCGCCGTAAAATCAAATTTCTTCGGCTCGCCGACACGCCGCACTTCGACATTCGCCTCGGCGTCCCTGCCCGCCGGCACGCTCGCGTGCGGAACATTCGGCACCTGCAGCAGAAAATCGTTGAGCCGCAACTGCACGTCCTCGAGCTTCGCCTCCAGCGATTTCAACTGGTTGGCTTGGGCGTTGACTTCCGCCATCAGCGCGGATGCATCTTCCTTCTTAGCCTTGAGCTGACCGATCTGCTTCGACAGCGCATTGCGTTTCGCCTGCAGGTCCTGGGTCTCGGTCTGGATGGTCTTGCGCTCGGCTTCGAGCGCGGCAAACTGCGCCGAGTCGAACTGGAAGCCGCGGTCAGCCAGCCGCGCAGCCACCGCCTGCACATCCGTTCTCAAGGTTTGTATGTCTAGCATGTCGTTCCCGAATCGTAGGGTGAAGCGCCACACAGCGTAACCGCCGCGGCACGAAATTCAAATGCTGAAAAGAGCCCACATTATCGGCGAGATCACAGTACAGAACCAGCCTTGACACTACGCCCGCACGGCTTCTACAGTCGGCCCTCCTCTTTTCAGGCTCGACTGATGACCACGCTGCGCACACCGAACATTCCAGGCTTCATTCCCGCCACCCGCAAGCCACAGACACGATTCCCTGCCGGCGCCACCGATTGCCATGCCCATGTATTCGGACCGCAGCAGCGGTTTCCGTACGTCGCCAATGCCGGATACATCGCGCCGGATGCGCTCACGACCGATTATGTAGCCATGCTGAAGAACAACGGCTGTGACCGTGGCGTGCTGGTACAGCCCAGCGTTTACGGCACCGACAACAGCTGCATGGTGGATGCGCTGCGAGCGGGGCTGCATGCGCTGCGCGGCGTCGCTGTTGTCGACGCGGACATCTCTGACCAGGAACTCGAAGACCTGCACGCCGCCGGCGTGCGCGGTGTGCGCATCAATCTCGCCTCGGCCACCGAAGGCCTGACGCTGGCCGACGGCGAGCGGCTCGCACCCCGCCTGAAAGCTCTGGGCTGGCATCTGCAGTTCTATCTTGATCTGCCGAAAATGCCAGAGGCCGAAGCGCAACTGGCCAGCCTGCCGATCACCATCGTCATTGACCATTTCGCCCGCTGCCCGGCACAAGACGGTGTGGCCTCACCGGCGTTCAAGGCATTGCTGCGGCTGGTCAGCCGCGACAACTGTTACGCCAAGGCAATGGGGCCTTATTTCATTTCGAAGAATGCGCCGCTGTATCCAGATGTCACGCCGCTGGCGCAGGCGCTGGTCGCCGCGGCGCCCGACCGCGTCGTCTGGGGTACTGACTGGCCGCATCCGGGCGCACGTGCGCTGATGCCCGAGGATCCGGTACTCGCCGAGATGCTTGCAACCTGGGTTCCGGACGAAACGCTGCGCCGCAAGGTGCTGGTCGAGAATCCCGCGCGTTTGTACGGCTTTTAGTCTGTAATGCGGGAATTTAGTCCCGACTCGCAGCATGTGATGCCGGAACTGGAATCTGGGACGCCGCTACAACCTCAATAAATATCAATAAAATCAATTACTTATTGCTTTTCCGGTCGAGCTGACGCAGATACGCAAGCTTTTCCGCGATTTTCGCCTCCAGCCCGCGGTCGGTCGGTTCATAAAACCCGGGCGTTGGCATGCCCTCCGGCAGATAGTGTTCACCGGCCGCGTACGCGTCCGGCTCATCGTGGGCGTAACGGTATTCCTTGCCGTAACCCAGATCCTTCAGCAGCTTCGTCGGCGCATTGCGCAGGTGTTCGGGCACCGGGCGCGACTGATCGTTGCGCACCAGTTCGCGCGCGCGGTTGTGCGCAACGTAAGCGGCGTTGCTCTTCGGCGCCACCGCCAGGTACAGCGCGGCCTGCGCCAGGGCGAGTTCGCCTTCCGGAGAGCCCAGGCGCTCGTAGGTCTCGCAGGCATCCAGCGCCATGCGCAACGCCCTTGCATCGGCCAGCCCGATGTCTTCGACGGCCATGCGAATCAGCCGCCGCCCCAGGTACAACGGATCGGCACCGCCATCGAGCATGCGTGTGAGCCAGTACAGTGCCGCGTCCGGCGCCGACCCGCGCACCGATTTGTGCAACGCCGAGATCTGGTCGTAGAACGCGTCGCCGCCCTTGTCGAACCGGCGCAGGCTTTGCGTCAGCGTACGGCTGACGAACGCCGTGTCTATGTCCGTGGCTTTGCTCTGCGCCGCGGCTGTGGCGACCTGTTCGACCATGTTCAGCAGGCGGCGCGCGTCCCCGTCAGCGTAGGCGATCAGGCTGTCGCGGGCATCCGCAGAAATACTAAATGAAAACAAAGGGTTACTGCATGCCCGCGCAAGCAGTTCAGCCAGATCGGCCGCGGTCAGCGGCTGCAGCACATACACTGCCGCGCGCGACAGCAGCGCACTGTTGACCTCGAACGAGGGATTCTCGGTGGTCGCACCGATGAAGGTAATCAGGCCCTGCTCGACGAACGGCAGGAACGCGTCCTGCTGCGAT
>Ga0224505_10001112_pt1 | contig 17545 bp, 16 predicted proteins | sample SF_Jan12_sed_USG_FD_169102 | JGI IMG/M metagenome (GOLD analysis project Ga0224505, IMG submission 169102) | Sediment microbial communities from San Francisco Bay, California, United States - SF_Jan12_sed_USGS_4_1 | ecosystem: Environmental > Aquatic > Marine > Sediment | place: USA: California... | reverse complement strand
ACCGTGAACACATCGCGCACCGCGTCGTGCTGTTCCTGGTCGAGCTCTCCCCGCTCGACCACCGGCGCGGGGCAGGCGAACTTGTCGGAACCGAGCCCCACCTGCAGCAACCGTTCCGGCTCGTCCCAGTGCACGAGCTTGGGGCCGACCACCCCGGCGTTGGAGCGGTAGGCCTCTTCGACCAGGAACCGCACCGCCGAGGGACCGAGGGCGACGTCGTCGTGGCAGAACACGAAGAACGCGGCGCCCTCGACCATCCGCAACGCCAGGTTCGCGGCCGCGGAGTACCCGGGGTTCGACGCCAGCCGGCGCACGAACGCATCCGGGGCGACCTCGGCGACGCGCCTGGTGGGGTCCGCCGTGCTCGCAGCGTCGATGACCAGGATCGACAGGTTCCGGTAGTCCTGATCGACGAGCGACTGCATCGTCTCTTCGAACCACGGCCCTGGGTTGTGGGTCACCACGACGGCCACGACGGACGGAACGACCGCGGGCGTTGCTGGCTGCTGCGTACTCCCGTCGCTCTCGCTCACGATGCTCGAACACTACTCCGCGGCCACCGACGTCCCGGGACTCATGGGCTGACACCGCGACCGCCTGGGCGCGCCAGGGAACGGCGCTCCAGCAGCCCGGGCGGCGGACACCACCCCGTTCCCGACCCGGCGGGGGCGCGTCCCGACCCGGCGGGGGCGCGTCCCGACCCGGCGCGCGGGCGCCGAGGCGGGGCCGGCACCCCGGCACTATCGTGGCGAGCGGAACCCGCCATGGTCGCCGAGCTGCCCACATCCCCGACGCCGCCGCCCGGCGACCGTCGCGCCCCGAGTTCGGGCGGCCCTGGCCCGCCGCAAGCCGCGACCGCGGAGCGGATCGACGTCGTGGCGGTCGCGCGCGACGCCGTGCACGTCGGGGTCGGGCTCGGCATCCTGGCGCTGCAGCGGTTCCAGGCCGACCGCCCCGATCTCGAGGCCAAGCTGACCGAGCTCGGGCTGGCGCCGGCCGCGTGGGCGACCCGCCAGTTCGGCGAGCTGCTCGAACGGCAGGTCGCGGCGCTGGTCGGCGCCCCCCGTCCGAGCCGCCGGCCCTGATGAGGATCGCGGTGGAGGCCGCGTCGCTGGTGGGCCGGCGCACCGGTGTCGGCGAACTGACCGGACAGCTCCTCGCCCGGCTGGTCGAGCGCGACGACCTCGAGGTCACCGCCTTCGCCCTCACGCTGCGCGGTCGGTCCGCACTGCACGACGCGGTGCGGGAGCTCGGCGGGAGCCGGGTGACGGTGCGGGCCCGCCCGCTTCCGGCCCGCGCGACCCGGGCGCTGTGGCAGCGCGCCGATCTGCCGCCCATCGAGGCCTGGATCGGTCGCCACGACCTCGTGTGGGGCCCGAACTTCGTCGTGCCGCCGACCCGGTGGGCAGCCAGCGTCGTGACCGTGCACGACCTCACCCCGCTGCGCTTCCCGGAGCTGTGCAGCCGCGACACGCTCGCCTACCCGAACCTCGTCGAGCGGGCCGTGCGCCGCGGCGCGTGGGTGCACGCACCGAGCCAGGCGGTCGCCGACGAGGTCCGGGCCTGGCTTCCGCGCGCCGAGGTGCGCGCCGTGCCGAACGGGATCGACCACGCGGCCATCCCCGAACCGTCGCGGTGGCCGCAGCTCGCCGAATGCGGGCGCGCCCTCGCCGGGGCGCCCCGCTACGCGCTGGCCGTCGGCACCGTCGAGCCCCGCAAGGACCACCCGACGATGCTCGCCGCGTTCGACCGCGTGGCCGAGCGGTTCGACGACGTGCACCTCGTCGTCGCCGGGCCGGACGGATGGGGCGTGAGCGCCTACGAGTCCGCCCTCGCGGCGATGGCGAACCGCGACCGGGTCGTGCGCCTCGGTTGGGTCGAGCGGCGCGACCTCGACGCCCTGCTCGCGGGCGCCGCGATGCTGGTGTTCCCTTCCCGCTACGAAGGCTTCGGGCTGCCGCCGCTCGATGCCATGGCGCGCGGCATCCCCGTCGTCACGACCGACCTTCCCGTGCTCGCCGAGGTCGGCGGCGACGCCACGATCCGCGTGCCCGTCGGCGACGCGGACGCGCTCGCCGGGGCCATGGGCGATCTGCTGGCCAGCCCCGAGCGCTGCGCCGAGCTCGCCGAGCGGGGCCGTCGCCGCGCCCGCGCGTTCAGCTGGGAGCGAGCCGCGGACGGGCTGGTCGCGCTGTTCACCGAAGCGGTTGGCGCGATGCGTTCCTAGGATGGACCCGTGCCGTCTCGCGATCAGCCCGCTCCCGACGGCAGCGCCGCCACGCCGGTGCTCGTGACCGGCGCCGCCGGGTTCGTGGGTCGCCATCTCGTGGCCCATCTCGAGTCGTGCGGCGACACCGTGCACGCCGTCGACCGGCGCGACGGGCCCGACCTGCTCGACGGCGAGGGATGGGCGCGCCTCCTCGACCGCATCCGCCCCCGGGTCGTCTACCACCTCGCCGCGGCGACGAGCGTCGCGGATTCGTGGGACGACCCGGTAGCGACCGTGCGTGCCAACGTCGAGGGCACTCTCCACGTCGCCGGCGCCGCGCTGGCGGCCGGGGTGGAGCGGTTCGTGTTCGTGTCCAGCTCGGACGTCTACGGGATCGTCGAGCCGGCCGCGCTGCCGCTGGCCGAAGATGCCGCGCTGGGACCGGTCACCCCGTACGCGGCGTCGAAGGCGGCGGCGGAACAGATCGTGCTCCAGCTGTGGCGGGGCCGCGGGTTGGGTGCGGTGATCGCGCGCGCCTTCAACCATACGGGCCCCGGCCAGGACCCCCGCTTCGTCGCCTCGGCGCTGGCCGCCCGGGTCGCCGACAACGAGCTGCGCGCCCGACGCGTCGTCCCGGTTGGCGATCTGTCGGCCCGCCGGGACTTCACCGACGTGCGCGACGTGGTCGGCGCGTACCGGTTGCTCGCCACCGCCGGTGTGCCGGGCGAGGTGTACAACGTCTGCTCGGGACGCGACGTCTCCGTGCGTGAGCTCGCCGAGCTGCTGCTGGCCGACGCCGAGCTGCCGATGGAGCTACAGGCCGACGAGGCGCTGCTCCGCCCCGTCGAGATCCCCGTGCTGCGCGGCTCCTACGAGCGGCTGCACGCCCGAACCGGCTGGCGGCCGGTCATCCCGATCGAGCGGACGGTGGCCGACCTGTTGGCCGACGCTCGCCGCCGCGCCGGGGCCGGCCCGGTGGACCAGCAGAGCTGAGCGCGGCGGGGCGGTGCACCCGGCCCGCGTCATCGGGTGTGGAGGCGGCGGCGGGCGGCGCCGAGCAGGCGGGCCTGGTCGGGGTCGAGCACCGACGGCGCCAGCTCGTCGAGGCGGCGCCGCCAGCCGGCCCGGACGGCCCGCCGTTCCCCCTCGGCCACGGGCGGGTCGACGCCGAGCTCTTCGAGCCGCACGAGCCAGCGCTCGTCGCGCTCGAGCAGCGCGAGGGCGTGCTCGACCTCGGTGTGACGGGCCGCGACCAGGGGTAGCCGCACCGTCTTGGGCTCGGGGTAGTTCGTCCCGTCGACCAGCTGGTGGGGCTCGAGGTCGAAGGTGGCAGCGAGCAGCGTGGCGGTGCGTTCGTTGGGGAACGTCAGCGCCGCCTCGATGTGGGAGAGGCCGACGCGCGAGATCCCCACGCGCTCCGCCAACCGCTGTTGGGTCCAGCCCAGGCCGGTCCGGAGCCTGGCCACTCGCCGCCCGAAGCTCTCCACGGGCGTCCAGCATGCCAGCAACCCGCACGGCCGAGCAGGCCGGCTCCCGTCCTCCTCGCGCCCGGCCGGGCGAAATGTTCCGCCTGCCAACCCAGTTGGCAGACGGAACGGTCAACCGCGGGATAGAACGGAACGATGTCGCCTCCGCCGCGCGCGCTCATCACCGGCATCACCGGCCAGGACGGGTCCTACCTCGCCGAGTTCCTCCTGGACCGGGGCTACGACGTCGTCGGGATGGTCCGTCGCTCGTCGACGCTGAACTTCGAGCGGATCGCCCACATCCAGGACCAGGTCACGCTGGTCCCGGGCGACCTCGCCGACCAGGGTTCGATGATCTCGGTCATCACCGAGCACCGCCCGAGCGAGGTCTACAACCTGGCGGCGCAGAGCTTCGTGCAGACCAGCTTCGGCCAACCGGTGCTCACCGGCGACGTCACCGCGCTGGGCGTGACCCGGCTGCTCGAAGCCATCCGGCTGGTCGATCCCGACATCCGCTTCTACCAGGCGTCGTCGTCGGAGATGTTCGGCAAGGTGCGCGAGGTCCCCCAGAACGAGGACACGCCCCTGTACCCCCGATCGCCCTACGGCGTCGCCAAGGTGTACGGCCACTGGATCACGGTGAACTACCGCGAGAGCTACGACCTGTTCGCCTGCTCGGGCATCCTGTTCAACCACGAGAGCCCGCGCCGCGGCCTCGAGTTCGTCACCCGCAAGATCACCAACGGCGTCGCCCGGATCAGGGCCGGGCTCGACCGCGAGCTCCGCATCGGGAACCTCGAGGCGCAACGCGACTGGGGATTCGCCGGCGATTACGTGCAGGCCATGTGGCAGATGCTGCAGCTCCCCGAGCCGGGGGACTACGTCGTCGCCACCGGCGAGACCCATTCGGTGCGCGACTTCTGCGAGATCGCGTTCGCGCACGCCGGCCTCGACTACCGCGACCACGTGGTCCAGGACGACCGGTTCTACCGGCCCGCCGAGGTCGACCTGCTGATCGGCGACCCCGCCAAGGCCCAGGCGGCGTTCGGCTGGAAGCCGGAGACGTCGTTCCGGGACCTCGTCCGCCTGATGGTCGACGCCGACCTCGCCGCGTTGGGGCTCGACCGGGCGCGATGAGCCGGGCCGGCAACGGCCCACGCCGGGTGGTCACGGACCAGCTCCGAACCCGAAACGCACACGGTGTGCGGTCACCCACGAGCCGTGTCCCCAACCTTTGGGGCGACCCGTCTCCCATGGCCGGCCGCCCGCATGGTGATGCAACGTGGAGCCATGAAAACCACGCGGCGGTCCCTTGGAGTACGAGTCGGCGGCGCACTGGCCGCCCTGACGGTCAGCGCGGGAGTGCTGGCCGGAGTGATGAGCGTCACCAGCGCCCAGGCGCCATCTACCGATGCGGCTTCGGTCGACGCCAGCACGAAGGTCAGCCAGGACAGCCTGGCCAGCATGTACTCGACGAACGGCAACCGCTGGTCCGGCAACCGCTGGACCAACTTCTAGTCGACCCGGCGATCACTCCCGCCGGTGACGATTCCCACGTCGGACCGGACCCGCGGCGACGGACCTCTCTGGGTGCTCAGCGCGTTCCTCGCGCTGGGCACCCTGGTCCTGTTGAGCTTCTCCGGAAGCCTCAGCGCGCCCGCGGCTGGCGCAGCCCCCCGCTTCGCGGGGCTCATCGCCGCGTTCGTCGTCTCCGAGCGCTTCGTCGTGCACCTGCCGGGCCGGAGGAGCACCCACACGCTCACCTTCGCCGAGCTGCCGCTCGTGCTCGGCTGTTTCCTCGTCGACCCGATGGCCCTCGTCGCGGCGAACGTGCTCGGCGGCGCGGTGGCACTCGCCTTCGAGCGGACGATGCCGGCGGTGCGGCGCGTGCTCAACCTGGCGATGTTCGGCGCGTCGACCGCGCTCGCTGCGCTGATGTTCCGCCTGCTCGCCGGTAGTCTCGCCGCGCCGACACCGCGCACGTGGGCGGCCGCGCTGGCGGCGACGCTCGCCGCCAGCATCGTCGGCGTCGCCGTCATCGCGCTGGGCATGACCTTCGCCGGCGAGCGCCCCGGCGCCGTCCGGATCGCACGCGTGGCCGGCGCCGCACTCGGTGTCACGGTCTGCAACACCTCGCTGGCGCTCTCGATGCTGCTTGTCGCCTGGGTCGAACCGTGGGGGGTGCTGCTGCTGGCCGGTCCGCTCGCCGCGGTCTACCTCGGCTACCGCATCCACCTCGGCGAGATCCGCCGGCGCGAGCAGCTCGAGCTGGTGGCGCGGGCGACCGCCGCCATGACCTCGGCCACCGACGTCGTCGGCGCGCTCCGCGAGCTGCTGGTGACGGCCTGCGACGGCTTCCACTGCTCGCAGGGCGAGCTGGTGCTACTGGGCGACTCCGAGGACGACCCTGCCGTCGAGGTGGACTTCGACGCCGAGCGCGACCCGCCGCTGCGGTCCCGGCGCCGCGTCCTGCCCAACGCCGAGGACCACGAACCAGGGCCCGACGCCGCGGGCGCGTCACGCCGCGACCGGGCCGAAGCCGAGCTCGTCCAGGACGGCGCCGCCGTCGGCCGGATCAGCCTGTCGCACCGCCTCGACCAGGCCGGACCGTTCGGGAACCACGAGCGCTCGCTGCTGAGCGCGCTCGCCAACCAGGCGAGCATGCTCGTGCAGTACGGCCGGACCCGCCACGCGCTGGCCGGCGTGGAGCGCCAGGCCTCGACCGATCCCTTGACCGGACTCGCGAACCGACGCGAGCTCTCGGCGCGCCTGGCGTGCGGCCCACCGCCGCGGGCCGTGCTGGCACTCGACCTCGACCACTTCAAGGCCGTCAACGACACCCTCGGCCACGATGCGGGCGACCAGCTCCTCGTCGCCGTCGCGGCCCGATTGTCGGCTTGTGTCGAACCGGAGGACCTCGTCGTCCGACTGGGCGGCGACGAGTTCGTCGTCGTGATCGCGGATCGGCCCGCTGCTCCCGAACCGTTGGCGATCGGGGAGGGCATCGTCGCGTCGCTGGGCCGGCCGTTCGCCCTGAGCGCAGGGACGGTGCGGGTGGGTGCGAGCGTCGGGGTCGCGGACCGCTACGCCGCGCGGACCCGGGAGGCCGACGCCCTGCTCAGCGCGGCCGACGACGCCCTGTACCGGGCCAAGCGTGCCGGCCGCGGCCGTGTCGCCGCGGCCTCGGACCTCGCGACGGAGGCGCCGGCTGTGGAGGACGTGGCGGAGGCGCGGCCGCGTTAGGCTCCCGCCCCGATGATCTGCGTCCTCGCCGGTGGCGTCGGAGCGGCCCGGTTCCTGGCCGGACTGCAACTCGTGGTCGATCCGGCGGAGATCGTCGCCATCGTCAACGTCGGCGACGATTTCGATCTGCACGGGCTCGCCATCAGCCCCGACCTCGACACCGTCACCTACACCCTCGCCGGGGCGGTCAACCCCGACACCGGCTGGGGCCTCGTCGGCGAGACCTGGTCGGCGATGCAGGCGCTGGAACGGTACGGGGGCGCGACCTGGTTCCGGCTCGGCGACCAGGACCTCGCCACACACCTCTACCGCACCCAGCGCCGGAACGACGGTGCGCCGCTCAGCGTCGTCACCGCCGAGATCGCGGCCGCGTGGCGGCTCGGTCTGCGGCTGGTGCCGGTCACCGACGACCCCGTCCGCACGATGGTGACGCTGGCCGAGTCGGGGGACGAGATCACCTTCCAGGAGTACTTCGTGCATCGCCAGCACAGCGTCGCGGTCAGCGCGGTGCGCTTCGAGGGCGCCGAGCGGTCCCGCCCGGCGCCCGGCGTGATCGACGCCATCGCAGACGCCGAGATCGTGGTGGTAGCGCCGTCGAACCCGATCGTGTCCATCGGCCCCGTCCTCGCGGTGCCGGGGGTGCGCGCCGCGATCGAGTCCCGGCGCGAGGACTGCGTCGCGGTCTCGCCGATCGTCGGCGGCGCCGCGCTGAAGGGTCCGGCCGACCGGATGCTGCGCGAGCTCGGTCACGAGGCGAGCGTCGAGGGCGTCGCCCGGTTGTATCGCAGCCTCGCCCGCACGCTGCTCGTCGACGAGGTCGACGCGGCCTCGGCCGAGGCCGTGCGGGCCGCGGGCATGGAGCCGCTCGTCGCCCCGTCGATCATGTCCAGTCCCGAGCGGGCGGCGGCACTGGCACGAACCGTGTTGGCGTCGGCCCGCCGGACCTCCCCCGGCGCCGGAAGTTGAAGGTGGACCGTCCGTGAGCGAGCTGCACCTGTTCCCCATCGAGACCGTGCCGGAGGTCCGACCCGGCGACGATCTCGGCGAGCTGATCGCCGACGCCGCCGCCCGCGAAGGCCGCGAGCTGTGCACCGGTGATGTGCTCGTCGTCACCCAGAAGGTCGTCTCCAAGGCCGAGGGCGCGCTGGTCGAGATCGATCCCGACGATCCGCTGTCGCACAAGCCGCTGGTCGAGCGCGAGTCGGTCCGGATCCTGCGCCGCCGCGGCGACCTCATCGTCAGCGAGACCAGGCACGGGTTCGTGTGCGCGAACGCCGGCATCGACCTGTCCAACATCGACCGGGGCTACGCCGCGCTGCTGCCGGAAGACTCCGATCGCTCGGCGCGGCGGATCCGCGACAGCCTCCGGCACCGCTGCGGGGTCGACGTCGCCGTGATCATCTCGGACACGTTCGGCCGCCCCTGGCGGCGAGGGCTGACCGACGTCGCCATCGGCTGCGCCGGGATCGGAGCGATCGTCGATCTGCGCGGTACCGAGGACTCCAAGGGCCGCGAGCTGCAGGTGACCGAGGTCTGCGTCGTCGACGAGCTGGCCGCGGCCGCCGACCTGATCATGGGCAAGGCCCGCAACGTGGCCGCCGCCGTCATCCGCGGTGTCGACGAGGGCTGGCTGCGGCGAGGATCGGTGCACGACGAGGTCGTGCGCACCCCGGCCGAGGATCTGTTCCGCTGAGCGCGCCCCTCAGCCGGCCCGGGTCGATCCGCCGAAGCCCGCGGGGGGCTGGTCGGGTACTCGGGCTCGGCGCAGCGAGGCTCGGGGCGCGATGGCCTCCCCGTCGCCGACGACGCTGAGCTCGGCCACGACGGCTCCGTCGCCGACGCTGGACCCGGCGCCGACGATCGAGTCGAGCACCTGCGCCCCGGCGTGGACGTGCGCGCCGGGCAACAGCACCGACCCCGACACCGTCGCGCCCGCATCGACCCGGCCGCCGGCCATCACCACCGACGAGCGCACGTCGGCGGCCTCGTCCACCGAGGCGGTGCCGTGGGCGTAGCCGGCCGGGCCGGCGTTGGCGTGGCGGCCGAGGAGATGCCGCTGCACGCCGAGGTAGGTGTCGGGCAGCCCGGTGTCGACCCAGTAGGCGGGGTCCTGGAGGGCGAAGCAGCCTCCGGCGGCCACGATGGCGGGGAACACCTCCCGCTCGATCGACACCCGCCGGTCGGGCTCGACACGGTCGATCACCGAGGGTTCGAGCACGTAGGTGCCGGCGTTGATCCACCGCGTCGGCGCCGTCTCGGCGGGCGGCTTCTCGATGAAGGCCTCGACCCTGCCGTCGGAGTCGATCGACACGACGCCGTAGCGCGACGGATCGTCGACCTCGGTCAACGCCAGGGTCGCCTCGGCCCTCCGGTCCCGGTGCAGCGCCAGCAACCGGGCCGGGTCGGCATCGGTGAACACGTCGCCGTTGAGCACGAAGAACGGTTCCGACGAGCGTTCCAACCCGGCGGCCAGCGCGGCGAAACGCACCGCGCCGGCGGTGTCGAGCGGTTCGGGCTCGACGGCGTAGATCAACCGGGCGCCGCAGCAGACCCCGTCGGGGTACGCATAGCGGAACGCGTCGGGCAGGTAGCCGAGCGACAGGACGACCTCGTCGACACCGACGGTCACCAGCCGCCCGATCGCCCACTCGAGGATCGGCTTGTCGAGGAGCGGCAGCAGCGGTTTCGGCCGCGTGTAGGTCAGCGGCGCCAACCGCGTCCCGAACCCTCCGACCAGCACGATCGCACGCACGTCGCTACCCCCGCATCTCCACTCGAACGACGGCCAGGCTATCGGCGCTAGGGCTCGCTTGCCGCCGGGCGCAGACCGGGTTCAGCCGGTCGTGGCGGTCGTCGCCGCCCCGCTGCCGTCGCTGGTCGCGGTGCCAACGCTCGTCGCCGTGGCATCGCTCGTCGCCGTGGCATCGCTCGTCGCCGTGGCATCGCTCGTCGCCGAGCCGTCGCTGGTCGCCGTGATCGGCTGGCCGTTCGGCTCGAACGTCGACGGGTCGACGTCGACGAGGCTGTCGAACTCGGAAACGCTCGGAGGCTTGGGGATCGTGTCGCGCAACGACTCGGGAACGAACGCGATGACGTAACCCTCGCCGTCGTTCTCGAAGCGGGTGCCCGCCAGGTTCTCGGTGATGAAACGCGGCTTGGACTCCTCGTCGCGCACGTTGTCCCACTTCAGCAGCACGACCTGCCCGGGCTGGCCCGCGGCCGCACCGTCGCCTTCGCACGTGTCGCCGTTGGAGAAGCTCTCGGCGCCGCCCGGGAAGGTGATCTTGTCGTCTTCGACCTCGAGGCCGACCTCGAGCCAGAAGTCGGCGATGTCGGCGTTCTTTCCGGCGGCCAACGACGAGCTCGGGTGGATGTGCATGATCCCGTCGGGCGTGCCGTCGCTCTTGAGGTGCGTGTGCACGCCGTTGGCGTCACCGTTGAGGTCGGTGAGCCCCGGCCGGAACCCGTCGCAAATCCAGATGCCGTAGGCCGAGTGCCAGTGGTCCTTGCCCAGCACGGGCGGGACACCGACGGCGCCGACGCGGCGATCGCGACCGAAACCGATCACCACGAGGCCGACGGCGAGGATGAGCACGCAAGCCAGTGGGAAACCGAAGCTGCGTCGCTGGACGGGACCGCCGCGCTTGCCCGACGTGCGAGCGGCCTTGGCGACCTTCTGAGTGGAGTTCTTGGGCGGCATGGCAAAGCTCAGGCTAGCCAGCGGACGACGGCTTTCGTCATCACCCGTCTCGCTGCGGTTGTGCTCAGCCGGCGCGCCGGCCCCTGCGCCGGCTGGCCAGCTCGGCGAACAGGTCGGCGTAGGCGGCTCCGACCGCGGCAGGCGACGCCCAACCTTCGACGAAGCGCCGGCCCGACCGTCCCAGCGCGTCGAGCCGCGCGCGCGACGTCACCAGGTCGGTGAGCGCCGCGACGAACGCGTCGGAGTCCTCCGGCCCGACGGCCAGCCCGGCGCCCGCTCGCTCCACCGTGCGGGCCACCTCGGTGCCGGCGTCGACGCTGGCGAGCACCGGCCGGCCCGACGCCAGGATCGAGTACAACTTCGAGGGCACCGAGGAACGGGCGAGACCCGACTTCAGCGGCACGACGTGCAGATCGGCGGCGGCCAGCACTTCGCTCAGCCGCTCGCGCGGCTGCATGTCGACGAACCGGAGGTTCCTCAGGCCCGCCGCCCGCCGCTCGAGCCCGGCGCGCGCCGACCCGCCTCCGTTGATCACGAACACCACGTCGGGTCGATCGGCGAAGACCCTCGCGGCGTCGACCACCAGGTCGAGCGACTGGGAGAAGCCGACGTTGCCCGCGTACATCACGACCGTGGCGTCGCCCAACCCGAACTCGTCGCGGTAGGCGTTGTGACGCGACGCGACGCGCACACGCTCGGTGTCGACGAAGTTCGGGATCACCCGCACCTTCGTCCGGTCCGCTCCTGGGTCGAGCTTGGACCCGACGTTGTCGGCGAGGTCGTCGGACAGCACCGTCACCGCGTCGGCGTGGCGGTACACGAACCGCTCCAGGGCGCGGGCCGCCCCGATCACCTTCGGGTTCGTCAACATGCCCAACTCCACGGCGACGTCGGGGAAGATGTCCTGGACGTTGAACACGAACGGCACGCGCCGGGCCCTGGCGACCGCCCAGCCGGCCGGACCGAGGGTCAGCGGCGGCGACATGGCGAACACCACGTCGGGCCGCACCCGGTCGAACAGCGCGACGAGCCCGGCCAGCGCGGTGAACCCGCCGAAGGCCAGCGCCCTCGCGACCAGGTTGCCCTTGTCGGTCGGGAACGGGTGCACCCGGCTGATGCGGCCCACGCGGTCCACATCGGCGCGCACGAGGCGCCCACCCCAGCCCGGCTCGACCCGGTGGTCGCGGTACCAGGGCAGGGCGGTGACGAGGTGGAACGTGTGGCCGAGGTCGGCCACGGCCTCGGCGACGGCCGTCATGACCTCTCCGGTCGGGGCGACGTCGGGGGCGTAGTGGGGGCAGAGCGCGAGGATCTTCATGGGCACCGGGGAGCGGGACTTCGGGGCGATCAGCCTGGATCGGACGGGTTCACCTGGTCGCCGGGCCGGCCGGCGGCAGCACGGTACGCGGCGGCGAGGGCCTTCGCAGTGCGCTCGGGGTCGTAGGAGGCGGCGCGGGAGCGACCCTTGCCCGAGCGGGCCGCGCGCACCGCCGGCCCGCGGCCGGTGGCCAGCTCGGCGAGCGCGGATGCCCACGCTCCGACGTCGTCGGGATCGAGGCGTAGCACCGCGTCGCCGCCGACCTCGGGCAGCGACGCCCGATCGGCGACGACGACCGGTACGCCGACCGCCATCGCCTCGAGCACCGGCATGCCGAAACCCTCGTACCGCGACGGCATGACCAGGCCCGAGGAGGCGCCGATCAGCGCGTCGAGCTCGGCGCGCGGGATGCGCCCGACCCGGTGGACCCGGTCTCGCAGGCCCGCCCCGTCGATCGCCTCGGCGAGGGCCCCCTCCTCGGATCCCTCGCCACCGGCGAGGACCAGCTCGAGGCGCGGGCTGCGGAACCGGGCCAGGGCGTCGATGAGGACTCGGTGGTTCTTGTGGGGGTAGGTGATGCCCGGGTACACGACGTACGGCCTCGAGATGCCGCGCCGGGCGGCGACGTCGGCCGGCGCGGCCCCCTCGGCGCGCGGCGTCAGGCACGGCGGCACGACGCGCACCCGAGCCGGGTCGAGCCCGAAGCGTTCGACCACCGTGCCGGCGACGAAGCGGCTGGAGACCGCGACGATCTCGGCCTGGCGGGCCGCCCGGGGCAGCATGGCCCCGAGGTAGCGGCGCTTCAGGGTCGAGAAGTTCTCGGGCAGGTCGAGCGGCTGGATGTCGTGGATCGTCACGACGCTCGGTCGAGGGCTGCCGAAGGGGACGACCCCACCGGCGTGGTGCATGACCTCGACCCGCGCCCGGCGGGCTGCACCCGCCAGCCAGGTCGACTCCGCCGCCACGCGCGCGCTCTTGAGCCGGCCCCGCAACGCGAGCGTGCTGGTCGGGAACGCCTCGACCAGGTCGGCATGGGCGTCGCGGAAGGCGTCGAGCGCGAACAGGCGCACCGCCAGGTCGGCCGGCGGGTGCTCGGCCAGGGCCCGCAGGCTGGACCCGATGTACTCCTCGCTCCCACCGACGACTCCCGGGACCAGCCAGAGCAGGTTGACGCCGACGAGGGTGGGAGAGCGGAGCTTCATGCGGACGCCTCACGGTAGGCGGCAACGGTGGCCTGCGCGGTGCGCGCCCAGGTGAACTGGGCGGCGCGGGCCGGCCCGGCGGCGCGCAGCCGCGCCGCCAGTGCCGAATCCGACAGGACGGCGTCGAGCGCCTCGGCCAGCGCATCGGGCCGGGTCGGGTCCACGACGAGCGCGGCCTCGCCGGCCACCTCCTCGGTGGCGGTGCCGGCCGAGGTCACCACGGGCGCCGACTGGGCCATGGCCTCCAGCACCGGAAGCCCGAACCCCTCGGACAGGCTCGGGAAGCAGAACGCGGCGGCCCCCGCCATCAGCGCGTTTCGTTCGGCCGCTGGCACGAACCCGACCACGTGCGTCGACTCGTTGACGGGCTCGATGATCTGCGCGAGGTCGGTGTTCCAGCCCTCGGGCCCGACCAGTACCAGGTCGTGGTCGCGCCGGCCCAGGCGCCGGAACGCCTCGACCAGCGTGGGCAGGTTCTTGCGCGGCTCGACCGTACCGGTCCACAGCACGTAGGGCCGGTCGAGGCCGTGGCGCCGGCGGGCGGCCGCGATCTCCTCGACGCTCGCCGGCGCCGCGTCGACCCCGAGCGGAACGACGCGCAGCCGCAGCGGGTCGAACCCGGCCCGCTCACAATCCTCGGCCGTGGCGCGCGACGAGCAGAGCACCACGTCGGCGCGGTCCATGGCGGCGGCCAGCGCGGCGAGGAAGAACCGCATCCCCACCCGCGTGAATCCCGAGCGGTTCCGCAGGAACGCCAGGTCGTGCACGGTGTAGACGACTGGGGCGGTGCGCGGCGGCACCGCGACGCCGGTGGCGTGGATCACGTCGACCGGCCCGACGGCCCGCTCGACGCGGGCCCGGCCGAGCTGGTGCCACAGCTCGTAGAGCACGTGGCGCTCGAAGGGCAACTGGCGGCAGGTGACCGGAGGGGTGAAGGCGGGCGGCGCCGGGCGGAGATGACGGGCGCTGACCCCGACCGGGCTCACCCCGGGGATGCGGCCCAGGGCGCGGGCCACTTCGATGGCGGCGACCGCAGTCCCGCCCGGCACGCGATGCCAGCACTGTTCGAAGGTGAGAGCGACGCGCACGTCAGCAGTCTGGTCCGTCGGCGCGCCCCATGGTGACGTCGGACGCCCGGCCGGTCCCACCCGGGCCGCGCCGAGGTCGGCTCAGACGCCGAGCTTGGCCGCGAAGAACGCGGCCGTTCGCTCGAGTCCCTCCCGCAGCGGCACCATGGGCTCGAAGCCGATCTCACGGCGGGCGAGGGTCAGGTCGGGTCGGCGTTGGGTCGGATCGTCGACCGGCAACGGCTCGAAGACGACCTCGGAGGTCGAATTGGTCACCTCGACGACCAGCTTGGCCAGCTCCAGCAGGGTGAACTCGCCGTCGTTGCCGATGTTCATCGGCCCGACGTAGCTGGAGTCGAGCAGCGCGAGGATGCCGCGCACCTCGTCCTCGACGTAGGTGAAGCTCCGGGTCTGGGTTCCGTCGCCGTAGATGGTGAGGGGCTTGTTGGTCAGCGCCTGGACCAAGAAGTTCGACACGACTCGCCCGTCGTCGGGGCGCATGCGGGGCCCGTACGTGTTGAAGATGCGGATGATCCGCACGTCGAGCCCATGCTGGCGGTGGTACGCCATCGTGATGGCCTCGGCGAAGCGCTTGGCCTCGTCGTAGACCCCTCGGGGACCGACCGGGTTGACGTGTCCCCAGTACGACTCGGGCTGCGGGTGGACCTGCGGATCGCCGTACACTTCGCTCGTCGAGGCGAGGAAGAACTTGGCGCCCTTCTCCTTGGCGAGACCCAGGCAGTTGTGGGTGCCGAGGCTGCCCACCTTCAGGGTCTGGATCGGCATCTCCAGGTAGTCCTTGGGTGACGCCGGGCTGGCGAAGTGCAAGATGGCGTCGACCTCGCCCGGCACCCACACGTAGCGGGACACGTCGGCGTACAGGAACGTGAATCCGGGCAGGCCGACCAGGTGCTCGAGGTTGGCGATATCGCCGGTCGACAGGTTGTCGAGCACGACGACCTCGTCGCCGCGCTCGTGCAGCGACGTGCAGATGTGCGAGCCGAGGAACCCAGCGCCACCGGTCACCACGATGCGGGCCATCGGATCAGGCCCGCCCGATGCCGACGTAGCTGAAGCCGCGACGCTGCAGCGCCGATCGGTCGAGCAGGTTGCGGGCGTCGACCACGCGCGGTTCGGCCATGAGGTCGCGGACCTTGTCCATGTCGAGCCACTTGAACTCGTCCCACTCGGTGAGCACGATCAAGACGTCGGCGCCCTCGCAGGCGGCGTAGGGGTCGGTGACGACCTCGAAGTCGTCCATCGGCGAGCTCACGGCCGGGTCGTAGGCCCGCACGATGGCGCCCTGGCGGGCGAGCCGGCCGAGGATCTCGAGCGCCGGCGACTCGCGGACGTCGTCGGTGTTGGCCTTGAAGGCGATACCCCAGGCGCCGATCTTGACTCCGTCGACGGAGCCGCCGGCCATCTGCACGACCTTCTCGGCGGTGCGCTCGAACTGCTCCTCGTTCACGCTGACCACGCCGCGCATCAGGTGGAAGTCGTAGCCGTGGTCCTCGGCGATGCGGATCAGCGCCTTGGAGTCCTTCGGGAAGCACGAGCCGCCCCACCCCGGCCCCGGCTTGAGGAACTCGTGGCCGATGCGACGGTCGTAGCCCATGCCCAAGATGACGTCCTTGACGTCGGCACCCACGGCTTCGCAGATGGCCGCCACCGCGTTCACGAAGCTGAGCTTGGTGGCGAGGAAGGCGTTGCAGGCGTACTTGATGGTCTCGGCCGACGCCGGGTCGGTCACCATGAGCGGTGCCGGCACACCCACGTAGAGCGACGCGACCCGCACTGCGGCCGACTGGTCGTCGGCGCCGATGACGACGCGATCCGGCTTGAGGAAGTCGTTGACCGCAGAACCCTCGCGCAGGAACTCGGGGTTCGACACCACCGCGACGTCGGACCGGCCCAGCGCCCGCTCGACGACCCGGGTCGAGCCCACCGGCACCGTCGACTTGTTGATGACGACCGCGTCTGCCGGAAGGACGGGGCCGATCTGGCGGGCTGCGGCCTCGATGTAGCTGAGGTCGGCCGAGCCGTCCGCCCCTTCGGGGGTCGGCACGCACAGGTAGACGAACTCGCAGTGACGGGCCGCGGCTTCCGCTCCGAGCACGAAGAGCAGCTTCCCGGTGTCGCGCCCCTCGTGGACGATGCGGTCGAGACCGGGCTCGTGGATGGGGATCTCGCCCTTGTTCAGCTTGGCGATCTTCCGCTCGTCGATGTCGGCGCAGATGACGTCGTGACCGAGGTGCGCGAAACACGCGCCGGTCGTCAGACCCACGTACCCGGTACCGATGACCGCGATCTTTCCCATGGGCTTCGTCCGCCTTTCTGAGGGCTGGAGTGGGGGATTGCCGCCGGCGCGGACGTCGCCGCGCCCGGTCGGAGGTCGCGCCGGAAACGTGCCGGCGACAGCAGGATTCCGCCCGTGCCGACCCGGCCAACGGGTCCGCGGCGAAACACAGCGTTCTTTCTAGCGGCATCCTCGGCGATCGCCACGGGTCGATGTGCTCCCGGCGCCGCTTTCGCTCGACCGGCGCACCGGCGCGCCCACGCACCGTGCCGACATCGTTCCCGCTCAGCGCGCGCACAGGTCGACGGGGGCGCCCTCTCCGGGGACGATCCCGTACCCGGTCGTGGTCGTGGCCGGTTCGGCATCCTCGCCGCTGCCGTCGGCGGACACGGTGTCGGCCCCGTCGGTGGCGTCGGTCACCTCGGTGTCGGGCTCGGTCGGGGCCGGCTCGCTACGCACCGAGCGGAAGTCCTGACCGAGGATCAGCACGACGCCGTCGGTGTCGAGATCGTCGTTCTCCTCGAGCTGCACGTCGCCCGCGATCCAGCGGGCCACCAGCTCGGCGTCCGCGAGATGCTCGGACCGGTACAACAGCGTGGTGAACTCGTAGTCGGCGCCAGTCTGGCGAACCTCGCCCACCTCGAACCCCGCCGCAGCGAGGTCACGCTGGGCGGCACGGGTCGTCGCCAGGCGGTCGGTCCCGTCGTAGACGTCGACCACCACACCGCCCGGGTCATCGGCGCCGGCCGTTCGGCCCCGGAAGATGTCGAGCACCGCCCGCGCCTCGCGCTCGATCGGCCGCACGATCGACGCGCCTCCCGAGGTCTCGTCGACGTAGACCGGCAGCGGGTAGGTCTCCAGCTTGTCGGGATCGAAGGAACGGAACCGGTTGGCGAGCGAGACGATCCCGTCGACTCCGAAGCCGGAGTCGACCGTGACGCTGCGGAGCCCGACGTCGATGAGCCGGTTCATGGTGATCGGGTTCCGCAATCCCTTGTTGACCGCGCGCTTGAGAGCCCGCTTGATGAAGTCCTGCTGGCGGCG
>Ga0224505_10001110_pt1 | contig 17553 bp, 13 predicted proteins | sample SF_Jan12_sed_USG_FD_169102 | JGI IMG/M metagenome (GOLD analysis project Ga0224505, IMG submission 169102) | Sediment microbial communities from San Francisco Bay, California, United States - SF_Jan12_sed_USGS_4_1 | ecosystem: Environmental > Aquatic > Marine > Sediment | place: USA: California... | reverse complement strand
CGGCCGAGGCGAGGCGAAATTCCTGGCTCAGCGTATCGCGAGTCCTGTCGCTATCGGATACGAAGTCATAGGTGAACGGTGCCCAGGACACGGGATTGCCCCAGTCTGCATCGAAACCGAAGTCGGCGCGGCTCTTCGCGAAGGAGCTCAGCGAGGTGAATTCGAGGGTCCCGGCGCCGCGCCAGTCTGCCCGGAACGCGGCGCCGGTACTCCGCTGCGCATCCCTGCCCGGCCGGTCAGACAGAGTCGTCAGGCTGTTGTCGATCGCGAATGCGTCGTAGCCGTCGTCGATATCGACATGCATGCCGTTCAGCCGGAACGACCAGGCCTGGCCGGCCTCCCACTGGAGCTTGCCCCGGAGGCTCGTCTCCCTGCGCCCGTTGGTGTCGGAACGCCCGAGGTAAGGATTGCTGCGAAAACCGTCACTCTCGTACCGATGCGCACTCAGGCGGTAGGCGAGCGAACTGCCCGCGCCGACGGGCCCTCCGGCGGCAATGCCGGCGGACTGTGTCGAGTCGCCGGCGAGCGTGACGCTCGCACGGCCGGAAAACGCATCCGGTGGCGCGCTGCTCTGCAGGTAGACGAGGCCGGCCAGCGCATTGGCGCCGTAGCGCGTGCCCTGCGGGCCTCGCAGCACCTCGACTCGCTCGATGTCGAACAGCGTGCCGACGCTGCCGATGCCGCTGAAATCGATGTCGTCGATCAGGAAGCCGACGGATGGGTTCGGCGCACCCTCGTACTGTTCGAGCTCGCCGATGCCGCGGATCTGCAGGTAACGCGCGCGGTTGCCGTCACCGGACCAGTTCAGGTTCGGGACCGCCTGGATCAGCTCCTCGAAATGCTGGATGGCCTGACGGCCGATTTCCTCTGCGTCGAGAACCGTGACGCTGGCGGGTATCGCCCTGGCGCTGCGGCCGCGAAAGTCGGCGGTCACGACGATCTCTTCGATTGTTTCCTGCGCGGCGGCACCGACGGGCAGGCACAGGAACGCGGCCGCAAGCGCTGCATTGCGTCCGTAAGGCTTGTGAAGGGCCATGCAGGGATCCTCTTCCTACGCCGGAATTACCCGGATCAGGTTCGAAGGGTTTCCGTGCTCTTTGCCGCCGCCCGGCGACATCACGGATCTCAGGTCGTCAGACCACCCCCGGTGATGGGCGCATTATAGCCGAGACCGGCCCCGCTGACCGGCCCCTGTCGTGTTATTTGCCCGGTTCGAGGCGCTTGATGAGGCTGGACGTATCGAAGCGGCGGCCGCCGAGCGCCTCGACCTCGGCATAGTAGCCGTCGACGATGCGGGTCATATCGAGCCTGGCGCCGACGCGCTCGGCCTCCTCGAGCGCGATCCCGAGGTCCTTGCGCATCCATTCCACGGCGAAGCCGAAGTCGAACCTGTCGTCGATCATCGTCTGCCAGCGGTTCTCCATTTGCCAGGACTGCGCCGCGCCTCTCGAGATCGCCTGGATGACCGCCGCGACGTCGAGGTCGGCACGCTTGGCGAAGTGCAGGCCCTCCGCCAGTCCCTGCACCACCCCGGCGATGCAGATCTGGTTCACCATCTTCGCCTTCTGTCCGTCGCCTACGCCGCCAATGCGCGTGCATGCCTTTGCGTAGCTGTTCATGACCGGCAAGGCCCGTTCGAAAACGGGCAGATCGCCGCCGACCATGATCGTCAGCTGCCCGGACTCTGCCCCGGCCTGGCCGCCCGACAATGGCGCATCGAGGAAATCGACGCTGCGCTTCCTGGCCGCATCGTAAACCTCGCGCGCGACCTTCGCCGACGCCGTCGTATGGTCGACGATGAGACCTCCGGCCGGGATGCCTTTCAGCACGCCCTCTTCGCCAAGCAGCACCTCGCGGACGTCATTGTCGTTGCCGACGCAGGAAAACACGATTTCCGCACCCTCGGCCGCAGCATGCGGCGTCGCGGCCAGCCGGCCGCCGTTGGCGGCGCACCAGGCTTCCGCTTTGGAACGCGTGCGGTTGTAGACAGTCACCTCGTGCCCTGCGCGGGCCAGGTAGCCGGCCATCGGGTAGCCCATCACGCCGAGACCCACAAATGCCGTTTTCATCGCTCGTACCTGTTCATGTCGCCTGGCGAATGCCCGTTCAGGCGGCGCTTGCCCGCCGTCCGGCCCGCTTGTCGCTGTCCTTTCTGCGCGGATCGAGCCCGACAGACCGTGCGATGATCTCGCGCATGATCTCGGAGCTGCCGGCATAGATCCGGGACACTCGCGCATTCAGGAACATGCGGCAAATCGGGTACTCCGTCATGTAGCCGGCCCCGCCGTGCAGCTGGACGCACTCGTCCATCACGCGGCACTCGAGCTCACTCGTGTAGAGCTTGGCCTTCGCGGCATTCTCGGGCGTGAGCGTACCGAGATTGTGCTCGATCACGCACTGGTCGATGAAAGCCTGCCCGACGTCGATCTCCGTACGCATGTCCGCCATCTTGAAGCGCGTATTCTGGAAATCCGCGATGCGCTTGCCGAAAGCCTTCCGCTCGGTAACGTAATCCATCGTCAGCGAAAACGCAGCATCGGACGCAGCGAGATAGCCGATAGACCCGAGCAGGCGCTCTTCCGCGAGAAAGTGCATGAGGTGATAGAAGCCACGGTTGAACTCGCCGAGCAGGTTCTCTTTCGGCACCTTGACGTTGTTGAAGAACAGCTCCGCCGTGTCCTGGCTCTTCAGTCCCATCTTGTCGAGGTTCCGGCCGCGCTCGAAGCCTTCCATCCCGCGCTCGACCACGAGCAGGCTGAGACCGTAGGGGTTTTCCGGGTCGGTCCGCGCTGCAACGACGACGAGATCCGCGTTGATGCCATTCGATATATAGGTCTTCGAGCCGTTCAGCAGGTAATGGTCGCCGCGGTCCTCTGCTCGCGTGCGGATGCCGGCGACGTCGCTGCCCGCGCCCGGCTCCGACATCGCCACGGCGAGGATGTATTCGCCCGTGATGCATTTCGGCAGCCAGCGCTGCTTTTGTTCCTCGGTTCCCAGTTCGCCGATGTACGGACCGACCAGCCGGCTGTGCAGCGTGATGAAGAAGCCGGCATCGCCGTGCCAGGCGTTCTCCTCGATCAGGACCTGTTCGTAGCGGAAGTCCTCGACCCCGGCACCGCCGTACTTCTCGTCGGCCCACATGAGCAGGAAGCCCATCTCGCCGGCCTTGAGGAAGGCCTCGCGATCGACGATGCCTTCCCGTTCCCAGCGCTCGCTGTGCGGCCGGATCTCGTTCTGCATGAAGCTCCGGACCGAGTCCCGGAACATCTCGTGCTCTTCGTCGAATATTCGTCTTTTCATAAGCCCTTTCCCGCGACTCACCGGCCCTTGAAATCCGGTTTGCGCTTTTCGAAAAATGCGGCCACACCCTCCGCGCAGTCCTCGCTGTTCTTCAGCCCGTCCTGCAGCGGCGCCTCGACATCGAACGTGCTGGCCCAGGAACCGCTGGCGGCGTGCCGCATGGCCCGCTTGGTCGCGGCGATAGACAGCGGCGCGCGCTCGGCCAGCGACTTCGCCCAGGCCAGCGCCTCGTCGAGCAGCCGGTCTGCCGGCACGGCCCGGTTCGCGAGCCCCAACTCGACACAGCGCGCCGCCGGGATCCGCTCGGCCTCGACGCTCAGCTGGAACGCGCGCCGGTATCCTAGCTGGTGCACGAGCAGCCAGTTGAGGCCGCCGTCGGGAACCAGCGAAATCGTTGTGAAAGGCGACAGCATGAACGCACTGTCGCCCATGATGACCAGGTCGCAGGCGAGCGCGTAGGACATGCCGATGCCGGCCGCCGAGCCGCCGACGGCAGCGATCACCGGCTGGCGCATCGTCGCGATGCACTCGAAGACCGGCCGGTATTCTTCCTGCAGCTGCTGCTTCACCGGCCGGGTCGTGGACAGGCTGCCCTTCAGGTCGGCGCCGGCACTGAACGAGCGCCCCTCGCCGGTCAGCACGACGGCGCGCACCGACTCGTCCCCCGCGGCCCGCCGGAACGCTGCCAGCAGGTCGCGGCGGAGTTCCGTGTTGAACGAATTCATCGCCTCCGGCCGGTTGATCGTGATGATCGCGACCCGGTCGTCCTGGGCGTAGCGAACCGTTTCGTAGTCAGACATACAGGTTCCTCATGCCGCGGAGCGCTGCTCCGCCTTGCGCTGGTTGCCGTAGAAAGTCTCGCCGCGCTCCGCCATCCCGCGCAGGGTTTTCGGCACGGCGAAACGTTCGCCATAGGCCCTGGCGAGCCTGTCCGCCTCGCGGACGAACTCGGCGAGCCCGACGGTCTCGATGAACGAGAGCGTGCCGCCGGTGTAGGGTGGGAAGCCCCAGCCGAACACGGAGCCTATGTCGGCGTCCGCCGGGTGGGTCAGCACGCCCTCCTCCATGCAGCGCACCGTTTCGAGAGCCTGAACGTACAGGAGTCGCTTCCTGACTTCGTCCGGGGCCGGCTGTTCGGCGGCCAGCGGGTAGTGCTCGGCGAGGCCCGGCCAGAGATGTTTCTTCGCGCCCTCGGGGTAGTCGTAGAAGCCCTTGCCGAAGCGCTTGCCGCGCCGGTCGAACTCCTCGACGAAGCGCGTCACGACCGCGTCTGCGGCCGATGGCCTGTAGGCGTCGCCGAGATCCTTTCGCGTCTGGCGCATCACGTGGTAGCTCAGCTCCAGCGATACCTCGTCCGTGACGGCGAGCGGACCGACCGGCATGCCCGCGTGCTTTGCGACGTTTTCGATCAGCGCCGGGTTCACGCCCTCGGCCAGCAGCGTTATGCCTTCGCGGCTGTACGTGCCGAATACGCGGCTGGTATAGAAACCGCGGCTATCGTTGACGACGATCGGCGTCTTGCCGATCTGCTGGATGTAATCGAGCGCCTGTGCGATCGCGACCTCGCCCGTCTGCTCGCCGACGATCACTTCGACCAGCGGCATCTTGTCCACCGGCGAGAAGAAATGAATGCCGATGAACTGTTCCGGACGTGCGGACGCCTGCGCGAGACTGGTGATTGGCAGCGTCGAGGTGTTCGACGCGAAGATCGCGTCCGCCCCGATCGCCGCCTCCGCTTTGCCGGTGACGCCGGCCTTGATGCCGCGATCCTCGAAGACCGCCTCGATCACCAGCTCGCAGCCCGCGAGTTCCGCGTAGTCGGTGGTCGTCGCAATTCGATCGAGCACGGCGCGTGCATCGTCCGCGCCCATGCGTCCCTTGTCGACGCGCTCCTGCAGGAGCTTCCTCGAGTAGTCCTTGCCGTGCTCGGCCTTGTCCAGACCGGTATCGAGCAGCACGACCTGCATCCCGGCCTGCGCCGATACGTAGGCGATGCCCGCACCCATCATGCCGGCGCCGAGGATGCCGAGTTTCTGCACCGGGCGCCGCGCCGGCGACTTCGGGCGCCGCACGAGCTTGTCGGCCGCTCCCTTGTTGAGGAACAGCGTGCGGATCATGTTGCGCGCAACCGTGCTCATCAGCATCCTGGTGAAGTACTTGCTTTCGAGGTCCAGCGCCTTGTCGATCGGCAGGACCGTCCCCTCGTACACTGCGGACATGATCGCAAGTGGCGCCGGGTAGTTGTGGTTGGTCATCTTCTGCAGCAGCGCCGAGCCGACGACAAAAGTCTGCACCGCGGCCGGGTGCATCAGGCCGGCACCGCCGGGCACCTTGAAGCCCTTCTGGTCCCAGGGCTGCACGGCGACGCCGCGTTCCAGCACCCATGCGCGGGCCGCCTCGACTTCCTGCCCCTCCGGGACCAGTTGGTCGACAATACCGGCCTCCAGCGCCTCGGCGGGCCGCAGGTGCCTGCCCTCGGTCATCAGCCGCAGCGCACGCTCGATCCCGATCAGCCGCGGCAGCCGCTGGGTTGCGCCGGCCCCGGGTATCAGGCCGATCGAGACCTCGGGCTGGCCCAGCCGTGTCTTCGGGTTGTCGCCGACCACCCGGTAATGGCAGGCCAGGCAGACCTCGAGGCCGCCGCCCAGGGCCGTGCCGTTGATCGCGGCGGCGATGGGCTTGCCGCAGGTCTCGAGCCGGCGCAGCGCCTGCTGCAGCGTCCGGCACCAGCCATAGACCTGTGCAACGTCACGCTCCTCGTCGAAGCTGTCGACGATCTGCTTCAGGTCGGCGCCGGCCATGAACGAACTCTTGCCGGACGTGATGACCGCACCCTTGAGCTTGGCGTCGGCGCCCAGCCGGTCGGCGACCGCCGCAATGTCCGCCAGGAAGTCCGGCGTCAGCACGTTCATCGGTTTGTCCTTGACGTCGATCGTCAGGATCGCGACGCCGTCTCCGCCCACCGTGTAGTCGATTGTCTTCATCGTTCTCGCTTTCCGGTTATTCGTCGATTGGCCGCGCCGTTACACGCGCTCGATGATGGTCGCAGTGCCCATGCCGCCGCCGACGCAAAGGTTCACGAGCGCCGTGTTGGCGTCGCGACGCTCCAGCTCGTCCAGGACGGTGCCGAGGATCATCGCCCCGGTTGCCCCGAGCGGATGGCCCAGCGCGATTGCTCCACCGTTGACGTTGATCCGCTCGTGCGGGACGTCGAGCCGCCGCATGAACAGCATGACGACTGATGCGAACGCTTCATTCAGCTCGAACAGGTCGATGTCCTGCGCCGTCATGCCGCAGCGCTTCAGTACCTTTTCCGCCGACGGGGCCGGCCCCGTCAGCATGATCGTCGGGTCCGTGCCTATCGACGCAAAGCCGCGGATGCGCGCGCGCGGCGTCAGCCCGAGCGCCTTGCCGGACTCCCGGGTCCCGATCAGCACGGCTGCTGCGCCGTCGACGATGCCGCTTGAGTTGCCGGCCGTGTGCACGTGCCTGATGGACTCGACCTGCGGGTACTTCTGCAGCGCCACCGCGTCGAAGCCCGCCTGCTGGCCGGGCACCTCGAACGCGGGCTTCAGCTCCGCGAGATCCTGCACCGTCGTTCCCGGTCGCAGGTGTTCGTCGCGATCCAGCAACGTGCTCCCGAGCTGGTCGCGGATCGGCACGACCGAGCGCGCGAACCAGCCCTGTTCCCAGGCATTGGCCGCACGCTTCTGACTTTCCGCCGCGTAAGCGTCGACGTCGTCGCGCGTGAATCCCTCCAGGGTCGCAATCAGGTCGGCGCCGATACCCTGCGGCACGAAGTAGATCCTGGTCGCGACCGCCGGGTCCGCGTGCATCGCGCCCGAGTCGGAACCCATCGGCACGCGCGACATGCACTCGACGCCGCCGCCGATCGTGAGGTCGGACTGGCCGGACATCACCTGCGCGGCAGCGGTATTGACGGCTTCGAGGCCGGACGCGCAGAAACGGTTAAGCTGCTTGCCCGGAACGTTTTCCGCGTAGTTCGCGTTGAGGACGGCGGTCCGCGCGATGCACGCCCCCTGCTCGCCGACCGGCGATACACAACCCATGACGACGTCGTCGAGCCGGCTCGTATCGAGCCCGTTCCGGTCGCGGATTGCTTCGAGTACCTGGGTCAGGAGCGCGACGGGCGTCACCTCGTGCAGGGAGCCGTTCGCGCGCCCGCGGCCGCGCGGGCTGCGGACGTGATCGAAGATGTATGCGTCTGTCATGGTGTGGTTCCCGGTGATTGATGTTAGTGGGCGCTCACTGAATCCGCAGCGACACCCGGAGGTGCCGCTTCATGTCGTCGTTGGCCTTCTGAAAGTCGACCGACTCCGGGCTGATCAGCCAGAGATAGGTCATGCCGGAGATGTAAGCGATGTAATGGGTTGCCACGCTGCGCGGATCGACGTCCGGACGTATGCTGCCTTCGTCTATACCCGCGCGCACCCACGCGGCAACGTCGTCGAGCTGGCGCTGGTGTATATCCGCCGATGTCTGCCGGTATTCGGCCTCCGGGCTGGCTGCGGCGCCGTAGAGTATCTGGAGAACCTGCGCATCCTGCGGGTGCCGGCTGACGAATTCGAAAAACGAGTCGAGGGCCGTACACATCGCCTCCGTGCCGGTCTGTACGCCGACCCGCTCGTTGAGGACGTCGAGCCAGCTACGCGCGATCGAGCGGCAAACTGCGTCGAAGAGGCCTGCCTTGGTGCCGTAGCGGTAGCTGGCCAGGCCGCGGCTGTAACCGGCTCGCTCGCCGATGGCCGCGAGCGTCGTCTTCTCGATGCCGCGCTCGAGCAGCAGTTCCTTCGCGGCCTCGATCATCGCCCGGTCCGACAGCGCGGTGCGCTCGGCCTGGGTCAGCGACGTCGTTGCGCTCGAGGCGCGCTCGGCTTCTGCGGGCATGTGGGCCTTTGACAGTCCGGAAATCTCGAAACCGGGGGCTTGCTGAGCATTCAAGATACTTGTTGTCAGCAAGCAAGTGAGTATACGCGGGCGCTCCCGCCCCGGCAAGCCGGTCGGGCGCCGGGCCCGCTGCGGGCCGGTCACGCCGATGCACTATCATGGGCCGCTCGAAACCATCGCAAGGATCGATACATGCCCCGCCACACGCCACCGCTCTTGCCCGCCGCCGCACTGGGACTGGTCGCTTTCGGCGCTGCCGCCCAGGACGCCCCGCCGAACCCGCACGCCGCGGAGCCGATCGGCACGGTCCGGCAGGTCTATGACGGCGCGCTCTACCCGGACCTGCAGGTCAACACGTTCCGCAATATCGACCGGCTGTTCCCTACGCGTGTCGTCCCGGCCGGCGGTCGTGTCTATCCGCTGCCAGCCCGCAAGGAGCAGCTGCAGAATTTCGAATTCGAATCGCGCGGCCGCCGCTTCGACCTGTACGACTACCTCGCGCTGAACCGTGTCGCCGGACTGCTGGTCGTCAAGGACGGCGAGGTCGCCTTCGAGCGCTACCTGCTGGGAAATACGCGCGATACACGCTGGATGTCGATGTCGGTCGTCAAGTCGATTACCGCGACCCTGGTCGGCATGGCGATCCGCGATGGCCACATCCAGTCGATCGACGACCCGCTGACAGACTACCTGCCGCAGTTCGAGGGCAGCGCCTACGACGGCGTCAGCGTGAGGAACCTCCTGCAGATGGCCTCCGGCGTCGAGTGGAACGAGACCTACACCGACCCGGCCTCGGACCGCCGCGCGATGCTCGAGGCGCAGATCTCGGGGCAACCCGGTTCGATACTGAAGCTGATGGCGGGCCTCGGCCGCGCCGCGGAACCGGGCACGCGCTGGAACTACAGCACCGGCGAAACGCAGGTCGTCGGCGCGCTGGTCGCGGCCGCAACCGGCAAGCCGGTTGCGGAGTATCTCGCCGAGAAGATCTGGATCCCCTTTGGCATGGAGACCGCCGCGACCTGGTGGCTCGAATCCGCGGACGGGCTCGAGATCGGCGGCAGCGGGCTCTCCGCGACACTCCGCGACTATGCCCGCTTCGGGCTGTTCATGTTGAACGAGGGCGTCATCGACGGGAAACCGACCCTGCCGGACGGCTGGGTCGCCGCAGCGAGTTCGCCCAAGCTCGTGAACGGCGAGCACGTCGAGTACGGCTACATGTGGTGGCCCATGCCGCAGGGCGCGTACGCGGCCATCGGCATCTTCGGACAATACGTCTACGTGCATCCGGACAGGAACGTCGTCGTCGCGATGTGGAGCGCGCAACCGAAGCCCGTCGGCACGGACGTCATCGATGAGTACGATTTCCTGACGGCGCTGTCCGAACAGCTGCGCTGAGCGCGGCAACGCGGGTAACGCGAGGGCTCTCCTACAGCGAGCTGCAGACGTGACCGCCGTCGACGGTCAGTATGCTCCCGGTCATGTAGCTGCCGGCATCCGAGGCGAGCAGCAGCAGCGGCCCGCCGATCTCCGCGAGCTGCCCGACGCGACCCATCGGCACCTGTTTCCTGACGAACTCGTGCGCCTCCGGATGCCGGAACTGGCGCTCGTTGATCTCGGTCACGAAGTAACCGGGCGCCAGCGCATTGACGCGGATGCCGAAGTGCGAGAGCTCGAGCGCCATCGCGCGGGTCAGGTTGATGACGCCCGATTTGGCGGCGATATAGGAGGCCAGCGACTTGCTGACGCGCAGACCGAGGATCGACGCGATGTTGACGATCGAGCCGGGCTTCTTCGCGTCGATCATTGCCCGGGCGGCCGCCTGCCCGACCAGGAATACGCCTTTCAGGTTGGTATCCAGCACCGCGTCCCAGTCTTCCTCGGTCATCTCCGTCAGGAAAGCCTGGCGCGCGACGCCCGCATTGTTTACGAGTATATCCGGTGCGCCGGCCACTGCTTTCAGTTCGTCGAAGCATGCAGCTATCGAGCTCGAGTCCGTGACATCGAGTTCGAGACACAGTGCCTTGCCGCCGGCCCCGGCGACGAGCGCCGCCGTCTCCTCGAGCTTGTCACGGCGCCGCGCGGCGAGCGCGACCGTCGCGCCCGCCTCTGCCAGCGTCAACGCGAACTGCCTGCCGAGACCCGAGCCGGCGCCAGTGACCAGCGCCAGCTTGCCATCCACCCTGAAGCTGTCCATCGTGTTCTCCGTTGGGCTGCGGCTCAGCCGATCGGGACGTTCGAGTTCCTGGCCTGCCGCTTGTAGGTACCCGTCGCGGTCGCGCACAGGCGTTTGTTGTCCGCGTCGAGCAGTTTCGACTGCGCGAAGAAGATCGTATTGGTCCTGCGGATGAGCTCGCCCTCGACGATCACCGACTTGCCGGTGTGCGGCGACATGAAGTTGCAGTTCAGGTTGATCGTGACCGACACGAACTCGTTCGAAACGCCGTAACTGCCGGCGACCGCGCCCGCAATGTCCAGCAGGGAGGCAATGACGCCGCCGTGCAGGTACTTGACCGTATTGCGGTGCTCGCCGCGCACCGGCATTTCCAGCCGCGCGAAGCCGTCGCTCCAGGCGGTCAGGTGAAATCCGAGGAATTCGAGATACGTGCCCTGGTAGAGAGTCGGGTTGTCGAGGAAGCTCCTGGGTCTTTCGTCACTCACGCTGCTATTGCTCCGGCACGTCTCAAAATCGCGATGAAGATATCAGGCTCCGGCCGGACGCGGTAGTTGTCCGTTTGATCGGAAAACACGATCGTGCCGGACGCGTTTGTGACGATCACCGTCGGCATGACCGTGTCCGGCGGGTAAGCGCCCGGCAGGCCCGCGGGTACGCCGTTTTCCACTGCGATTGCGAGCTCCTCGGCCACCGTGTTATCGCGGTCGACCAGGAACCGGAACGGAATTCCGAGCTTGTCCGCCAGGGCCCTCGTCCGCCGCTCCGGCTGCGGGCTGATCAGCCAGACGGTCACGCCGAGCTTGGCGAGATCCTGGTAGCGCTGCGCCAGTTCGCGCAGCTGGGCCATGCAGATCGGGCACCAGTTGCCACGATAGAACAGCAGCACCGCCGGCGCACCGCGAAGCTCGGCCGACCTGGCCGTCTTGCCGTCGATGTCGGCGAGTTCGAAGTCGGGCAGCCTGGCCCCCACATCGAGGCGGGGGTCGGGGTGCCGGCCGAAGCGCGAATACCAGAACACGTACAGGAGCAGCAGCAGTGTCGCCACCGCGGCCGCGAGCAAGGGCCGCCAGGTCGCGGCACCCTCGTACAGGAGTTCCCACGCGGCGACGGTCACGCCGCCGAATGCTACCAGCAACGCCAGCGGCATCGACTCCGAGGTCCGGGGAACCGGCGCCAGCATCAGACGCGTCATGATGAGCAGCAACGGCAGCGCCGACGCGGCGGCGCCGAGCCACGCGACCCTCTCGCGCCAGGACATCGTTGCCATCACAAGCGCGGCAACGAGTATCGCCATGCTGACGACGACCGACGGCAGGACGAACAAAGATTTCAATCTGGCGTTGTTGCTCATGTCGGAACCCGATTTACGCCCCGCCGCGGGAGGCTACCCGCATCCGCGGCGGCGCTGCAAGCCTGACGGAGATCCGGCATGCCCGGCCACCTACATGTTGCGCCGGTATTCGCCGCCTACCTCGTACAGGGCCTTCGAGATCTGCCCGAGGGAATTGGACTTCACCGTCCGCATGAGTTCCGCGAAAACATTATCGCGTCGTCTTGCCACATCCTGCAGCGCCCTGCGTGCGGCCTCGGCGTCGTCAGCGTGCGTCGCCTGGAACGCACGCACATTGGCGATCTGCTGCTGCTTCTCCTCGTCGTTGGAACGGATGAGCTCCTGTTCCCCGACCTCGTCCTCCTGCCCGGCCTTGGGCAGGAAGGTGTTGACGCCGATCAGCGGGTAGCTGCCGTCGTGCTTGCGACTTTCGTAGTAGAGGCTTTCTTCCTGGATCTTGCCGCGCTGATACATCGTATCCATCGCGCCGAGCACGCCGCCGCGCTCCGAGATACGGTCGAACTCCTTGTACACCGCCTCTTCGACCAGGTCGGTCAGCTCGTCGACGATGAACGAACCCTGCCAGGGGTTTTCGCAGTAATTCAACCCGAGTTCGCGCGCGATGATCAGCTGGATCGCGACCGCACGCCGCACCGATTGCTCCGTCGGCGTCGTGATCGCCTCGTCGAACGCGTTCGTGTGGAGGCTGTTGCAGTTGTCGAACAGCGCGTACAGGGCCTGCAGCGTCGTGCGGATATCGTTGAAGCTGATCTCCTGCGCGTGCAGGCTGCGCCCGGACGTCTGCACGTGGTACTTCAGCATCTGGCTACGCGCGCTCGCGCCGTAACGCTCGCGCATCGCCCGCGCCCAGATTCGCCGGGCGACGCGCCCGATGACGCTGTACTCGGGATCCATCCCGTTAGAGAAAAAGAAGCTCAGGTTAGGCGCGAAATCGTCGATGTTCATGCCGCGCGCAAGGTAGTACTCGACGATCGTGAAGCCGTTCGACAACGTGAAGGCCAATTGGCTGATCGGGTTGGCGCCAGCCTCGGCGATGTGGTATCCGCTGATCGAGATACTGTAATAGTTGCGGACATTGTTCTCGATGAAGAACTGCTGGACGTCGCCCATCATCTGCATCGCGAATTCCGTCGAGAAGATGCAGGTGTTCTGCGCCTGGTCTTCCTTCAGGATGTCGGCCTGCACGGTGCCGCGCACCGTACTGAGCGTGCGCGCCCGGATCTTCTCGTAGACCTCCGGCGGGACGAGCCTGTCGCCCGAAATGCCGAGCAGGCCGAGCCCCAGCCCGTCGTTGCCTGCCGGCAGCTCGCCGGCATAACGCGGGCGCTGCCGCCCTTCGAAATACTCGTCGATCCTCGCCTGCGCTGCCGCCCACTGGCCCGATTCCTTCAGGTGCTTCTCGACCTGCTGGTCAATCGCCGCGTTCATGAAGAACGCGAGGATCATCGGCGCAGGGCCGTTGATCGTCATCGATACCGAAGTCTTCGGGTCGCACAGGTCGAAACCGGAGTAGAGCTTCTTGATGTCGTCGACGCTCGCGATGGAGACCCCCGAGTTGCCGACCTTGCCGTAAATGTCCGGCCGCTCGTGCGGATCCTCGCCGTACAGCGTGACCGAATCGAATGCCGTCGACAGCCGCGCCGCCGGCTGTCCCTGCGAGAGGTAGTGGAAACGGCGATTCGTCCGCTCGGGCGTACCCTCGCCCGCGAACATGCGGGTCGGGTCCTCGCCCTCGCGGCGGTAGGGATAGACGCCGCCGGTGTACGGGTAGGAGCCGGGCAGGTTTTCCTTCTTCAGGAAACGGAGCAGTTCGCCCCAGTCGCGGAACGACGGCAGGGCGATCTTCGGGATCCTGAGGTGGCTCAAACTTTCCCTGTAATTCGAGCCCGTGATCTCGCGGCCGCGGACCTCGTAGCTGTATTCGTCGGCGCGCGCCCCGGCCCGGCGGTTTTCCCAGCCCCGCAGCAGCTCGAGCGCGTCGGCGTCGAGTTCGCCGAGCGTCTCCTGGTAACGCTGCCGAAGTACCGTGCGCGTGGCATCGGAGGCGTCCGTCAGCGCGTCATCCGCGTAGCGTTCGAACGCCGCAGGCAGCGCAGGGTCGTCGAGAGCCTGCAGCGCGTCGTGCAGCGACTGCAGGTGGCTGGCCGCCTCGGCTTGCCGGTCGATCGACCGATTGATCGAGCGGCCCTGCTCGCTGATCTCCGCGAGGTAGCGGATGCGGCTGCCCGGAATGATCGCTACCGAACGCGGCTCCTTCTCACCGACATCGAAGCCCGGCGCCCACTCCCCGGGATCCAGGTTCAGCTTGAGCGCCATGCGGCGGCACAGCTCGGTGAACATCCACGTGACGCCGGGATCGTTGAACTGGCTCGCGATGGTCGGGTAGACGGGGATCTCGTCGACCGGCACGTCGAACTGCTGGTGATTGCGCTTCCACTGCTTGCGGATGTCCCGGAGCGCGTCCTCGGCGCCGCGCTTGTCGAACTTGTTCAGCACGATGACGTCGGCGAAGTCGAGCATGTCGATCTTCTCGAGCTGGCTCGCCGCGCCGTAGTCGCTGGTCATGACGTAGACCGAGAAGTCGACCAGGTCGACGATCTCGCTGTCGCTCTGGCCGATACCCGCCGTCTCGACGAGGATGAGGTCGAAGCCGAGCGATTTCAGGAACAGTATCTGGTCGCCCAGCATCTCGCTGGTCGCGAGATGCTGGCGGCGCGTCGCGATCGAACGCATGTACACGCGCTCGGAGCGCAGCGAATTCATCCGGATCCGGTCGCCCAGCAGCGCGCCCCCGGTCCGGCGGCGCGTCGGGTCTACCGCGAGCACTGCGATCCGCATGTCCGGGAAACTGGCGAGAAAGCGGTTCAGCATCTCGTCCGTGACGCTGCTCTTGCCGGCGCCGCCGGTGCCGGTGACGCCGACTACCGGCGCCCGGCCCGCTTTCATTTTCCACGCCTTGCGCAGGCGCGCCAGCGCGCCCTCCTCGATTGCGCCTTCCTCGATCGCCGACATCGTCGCCGCGATGCCCCGCGGGTCCTCGATCGTCGCCGCGGCCGGGGGGGCCACGCCGGCGCGCGCGCGGGCCGTGCGCTCGACCAGGTCGTGGATCATGTCCTTGAGCCCCATCGCCATGCCGTCGTGCGGGTGGTAGATGCGTTCGACGCCGTAGTCCATCAGCTCGCGGATCTCGGCCGGCGTGATCGTGCCGCCGCCACCGCCGAAGACGCGGATATGCTGCGCACCGGCCTCGCGCAGGCGGTCGATCATGTAGCGGAAGAACTCGTTGTGGCCGCCCTGGTAGGAACTGACGGCGATGCCGTCGGCATCCTCCTGCAGCGCCGCACGGACGATGTCGTCGACGCTGCGGTTGTGCCCGAGGTGGATGACCTCCGCACCCTCGGCCTGGATCAGGCGGCGCATGATGTTGATGGCGGCGTCGTGGCCGTCGAACAGCGACGCGGCGGTCACGAACCGCAGCGGCGCCTGCTCCGACTTGCGCGAAACGCCCGGCAGGTCGCGGGCCTCGGTGCTCATCGATCCAGAACCTCCGTTGCTGCGCCGGAATTTCGCCCCGGCTGGGGGAAATTAGCATTGGAAATCAATCGATTCCGGCGTTGCAAAAATTTTAATGCAGATTAAAATAATGCAGTCTCCGGCAGAACTCAAGATCCCATGGCGCAAATCGCCGAAGCGAACCGGTTCAACGTGCAGCGCGACCGCATGCTGAAGGCCGCCGCGCGCTGCTTCAACGAGAAGGGTTACAGCGGCACGTCGCTGAAGGACGTCTCCCGGCATCTCGGCCTGACCGACGCGGCTCTCTACTATTATGTGCGCAACAAGGAAGAGCTCGTTTACCAGTGCTACCGGCGCGCGGCGGAGCTCGGCCAGGAAGCCATGGACCGGGGGCGCGCAGAGGGCGCGACCGGGCTCGAGCAGGCACGCCTCTACATCCGCTACCACGTCGAGATCATGGTCGGCGAGCGTGGCCCGGTCGCGATCATGAGCGAGATCCCGTCGCTGAAACGCGAGCACCGGGAAGAAATTCTTGCCGTGTCACGCCGTCACAGCGCCGTCTTCGAGGCGATACTCCAGCAAGGCATCGACGACGGCAGCATTGCGCCCTGCAACGTACGCATGACCGGCAACGCGGTAATGGGCGCTCTCAACTGGATACCGAAGTGGTTTCATGGCAACCCGGCCATGGCCGAGACCATCGTCGCTGAATTTCCGGATATCCTGACGCGCGGGCTCGCCGCCGGGCAGGCCTCCTGCCAGTAACAGGCTGCCTGTGCAAGACATCGACCGAAAGCGAGTCCGGACCCGTGCCGGGCTCGGCTCGCGAGCTTGATAAAGGGCCGGACGCCCTTTGTCGACGGCGTCTAGATTTGCGCGTCGCCGAACTCCGGTTTGCGTTTCTCGAAATTGGCGTGCGCCGCCTCGCGCACGTTCGGCAGCGACATGACGCGCGCCTGCAGGTCCGCCTCCAGGCGCAGCCCCTTCGCCGCCGTTTCCCGCCAGGACTCGTAATACAGGCGCTTGACGGCGCGCACTGCGTCGGGCGATTTGGCAGCGATCGATTCGGCGAGCGCAGTCGCCGCGGCCTTTGCGTCGTCTCTGAGCGCCGTCACCAGTCCCAGCTCGCAGGCCTCTCGAGCCTCGACGATGCGCCCGCTCCACGTGAGTTCCAGCGCCCGGTCGATCGGCATCAGCCCCGGCAGCGTCGCCGTGATACCCATGTCCGGGACGAGCCCCCACTTGATTTCCATGATCGACAGCCGCGCGTTCGGTTCCGCGTAACGGACGTCCGCGCCGAGCGCCGTCTGCAGGCCGGCGCCGAATACGTAGCCGCGCAGGGCGGCGATGACCGGTACCGGCAGGCTGCGCCAGACCCATGCCGCGTTCTGGTAATAATTCGCGAGGGAACCGGGGAGCGGTTTCATGTTCCCCTCACCCGCTGCCGCCCCGCTCTCGTCCTGGAAGACCGCGATGTCGATGCCGGCACAAAAGTTATCGCCGCGCCCTGACAGCACGACCGCGCGGAGGGCCCGATCGGAGGACAGCTCGCGGCCGACATCGATAAACGCATCAAACATCGCACGGTCGACCGCGTTGTGCTTGTCCGGTCGGTTGAGCGTCACATAGGCGATGTGATCCTGCCGGTCGATAACAATGCGTTCGGCCATGAGACGTCCTCAGTCTGGTTCTTGATTGCCGTGCGGCGCTAGGTCGCCAGCGTGCATTTGCCGTGGTTGATGACCACCGAATTGCGGGCTTTCGCGACGCAGCGAAACGACACGATGTTGCCATCCTGCCACATGTGCGTCGCCAGCGTATCCCCCGGCAGGACGGGCGCCGAGAAGCGCGCGTCGAAGCCCGTGATCAGCGTGAAGTCGTAGTCGCAGATCGTCTGCAGGATCGCACGGCAGGCAATGCCGTAGGTGCAGCGGCCGTGCAGGATCGGTGCGGAGAAACCGAGGCGCTTGGCCAGCTTCGGGTCGGCGTGCAGCGGGCTGAAGTCGCCCGACAGCCGGAACAGCAGCGCCTGGTCGCGCCGGGTCGGCAGCTCGCAGACGAGGTCCGGCTCCCGGCGCGGCAGCCTGTGTGCGGGCAGGGTTGGTGCTTTCGGCCCGCCGAAGCCGCCATCGGCCCGGGCCAGCAGCGTCGATCCGAGCGTGAACAGCGCCGTGTCGTCCTTGGCCAGCCGCACGTCGGTCTGCACGAGGATCACGGCGCCCTTGTCGGTGCCGCGGTCGTAGGCCGCTGTTACGCGGCTGTTGGCGAGCAGCCTGGCGGCCGGCGGCAGCGGACGGTACAGCTCGAG